>Ga0302121_10001424_pt1 | contig 11393 bp, 8 predicted proteins | sample CB21_surface_MG_FD_203120 | JGI IMG/M metagenome (GOLD analysis project Ga0302121, IMG submission 203120) | Marine microbial communities from Western Arctic Ocean, Canada - CB21_surface | ecosystem: Environmental > Aquatic > Marine > Oceanic | place: Canada: Western Arctic Ocean | collected... | reverse complement strand
TAACAAGATCTTTAGTATAGCCCCCTTCATCAATCTTTCTAATAAAACGGTATGGAATATCTAATACTCTATCTATGTAAGACTCATAATAATCATCTACATTAAAGAGTAATTTTGTAATCCCTGTAGTGTGTCCCTCTCCTTGTATATGAAAAACCTCTTTGTTATTTAAAACAGCATCTTCTACCTTTAAGGTAGCGTATCCAGCAGTAATAGGACCGTAATGTATCCTAAATTTAAACCACTCTCCATCACCGTAGGCTTTTTTTTGAGCACTAAGTTGTGTTGTAAAACATATTAAAATTAGGAATGTTATCTTTTTCATTAGGTATGATTAAAAGCCATACATTGTTAGATACAAAAGTTGTTCCATTTTTTGCTTCTGAAATATTAAAGCCAGCTTTTAAAATAGTCTTCATCAGCAATTTCCATGGCCTCTTGGGTAACCATTAGCGGCTTAAAGGTGTCTACCATTACGGCCAGTTCATCACTTCCTTTTTTACCAATACTTCGCTCTGCTGCTCCTGGGTGCGGCCCATGAGGAATACCTGCTGGATGAAGGGAGATGTGTCCAGGGTCGATGTCATTTCTGCTCATAAAGTCTCCGTCTACATAATACAATACCTCATCACTGTCTATATTACTGTGGTTGTAGGGTGCTGGAATACTTAGTGGATGGTAATCATACAAACGAGGGCAAAAAGAGCAAACCACAAAAGCATCAGTCTCGAAGGTTTGATGCACTGGTGGTGGTTGATGAATACGTCCAGTTATTGGCTCAAAATCATGAATAGAAAAAGCGTATGGATAATTATACCCATCATAGCCAACAACATCAAAAGGATGGGAGGCATATACCATTTCTATTATTTCGTCATTCTTTTTTACTTTGATTAAAAAATCACCTTTTTCATCATTGGTTTCCAACTCGTAAGGGACTCTAATGTCTCGCTCACAAAAAGGAGAATGCTCTAGGTGCTGTCCAAACCAATTACGGTATCTCTTAGGGGTGTATATTGGTCTTCTAGATTCTACAATAAATAGCCTGTTGTCTTGGGTGTCAAAATCTATTTGATAAATAATACCTCTAGGTATTAACAAATAATCTCCATATTTAAAATCTAAATTTCCTAAATGTGTACGAAGCTTCCCAGAGCCTTTATGAACAAACAAGAGCTCGTCTGAGTCTGTATTTTTGTAGAAATACTCTGTAACAGAGTTTTTTGGAGCTGCCAAAATAATAGTACAATCACTATTGGTAAGCACGGCTTTGCGACTCTCTAGGTAATCGTTTTTGGGAGCTATCTGAAATCCTCTAAAACGGTATGATTGGATGTTATTTTGTTTGGCAATTTTTGGAGCAACACTGTATTGATTTTTTATTGCCTTGACCATAGTGGGTCTATGGACGTGGTAGCTATTGGTGTACATGCCGTCAAAACCAATGGTGCCAAATAATTGTTCACTGTACAGAGAACCATCTGGTTTACGAAATTGAGTGTGTCTTTTGGGCGGAATTTTACCTAAGGAATGATAACGTGGCATAGATCGGTTTTTGGTGTTACACAAATATCGTAAAAATTGAGCAAGCAACCTTTGTAGAAACCTTATTAAAATTTAAACCCAACACGCACGTACAATTCTCCCACTTCACGCTCTGGAGCATACGCGTATTTAAGCTCCAAAGGACCCAAAAAAGTGTTCAAACCGTAGCCAACTCCAACACCTGTATAAGGTATGGCTTTTAACCAATCATCTTTTTGAAAAAGCGCGTCATCTACATTTGCAATATTTGTAAAAAGGCTTAGGTGGTGGTTTTTTATTATTTCATAATCGAGCGTGATGCTTGATTTTAAATAGGTGTCTCCACGTAAACTAAGGGCTTCATACCCATAAAAAGGCAGTATGTTATTAACCTGCTTAAACCCATAGCCTCCAAGGAAAAAATCTAAAGAAGTGGTGCTAGAGCTCCCTATTTTAAAACCCGTTTCTGCAGTAAAAACCCCTGTTAATTTTCCAAAAAAAGTTTTGGCAAACCCCGCCTTTGCCTTAAGTATTGTAAAGGGTTCAAAGTTGTTATTACTCCCTTGAGATAACAAATACAAATGGCTGTCTGCCTGAAACACAACTCCTTGTTTGGGGAAAAATATATTGTCATAGGTATCGTACTTTACATACCCAAAGGCGCTAAAGTAATTGGTGTTTTCAAAGATGGTTCTAGGCACATTATCTACATCTGTGCCAATAGTTTCAGAGAGATATCTTAAAAATTTATGCTCCACACCAATCCCTAATAAAAAAATGCGATTAAAAAGAGTCTCTCCATAGACTTGGTTTGTGAAATCACTGTACTGAAAATCTATTTTATTTACTGGAAACCCAGAGGTGGCATTTAAATCGTTTGCCACAAAATCTATAGAAACATTTTTGTCAAAAAAATCATACGATGAGTTAAAGCCAAGACTCCAGAAAAAACCCTTGTCTATATAATAGTTGAAATTATACCTTAGGTTATCTCCCACAACAACATCAAGTGAGGCAATATCATTGCTGGTAAAAATTCGTTTTCTGGTAATATTTAAAAGCATCCCTGTTTGATACAATGGGTCATAATGCGCGCCTAATCTAAGTTCCATTTTAGACTTGCTTTCTAATACTTTAAAAGATACCGTGTATTGATTGGCTTGGTCTTTAACAAACCTAAAATCTATATCATCAAAGTTGCCTGTTGCAGAGAGGTTATTTACTCCCTCACTAAAAGAAGAATAACTAACGGTAGCTGGAGTCTTTAGCTTTAACTTTCCTAAAATATAGGCATCTGTGTAATAATTGTTTCCCTCTATAACCACTTGTTTTATATACAAATCCTCATTGTTATGGGGTACTGGTTTTAATGCAGCGCTGCTAGTTTGCTGAAGGGCAATGCTATCTAACTTTTCGGTTAGTAGATTAGCAGCATCAAATCCCGCCTGAACAATCATTTTAGCATCATCAAAAGACACTACCGAAAACTCCTCTATATCGGGTTTTATGTATATATCTGTGTCTTTTATCTTGGTCTGCATTTGTTTTACGGAGGTGTAGTTATTAACTTGTAAAACAAGGTCTAGGGCAGAGGTGAGGTCTTTCTTTTTCTTGATCCCATCCTGCACGTCAACCCCAATGATAATATCAACTCCTTTGGCCCTAAGTTCATCTATGGGGTAGTTATTTACAATCCCGCCGTCAATTAAAATCACCTCATTAATCACCACAGGATTAAACAAGGTAGGGAGCGCTCCACTAGCAGAAACTGCTCTTGGCAAATACCCATTTTCTAGCAAAACCATTTCTCCATTTTCTGCATTAGTAGCAACACAAAAAAATGGAATGGGCAACTTGCTAAAATCTGTTAGGTGATTTACATGACTAGTTAGTTTTGAAAACATGTTGTAAATGTTTTGCCCATTAGAGAGCCCTGTAGGAAAAGAAATTTCAAAACCATCAAAGGGAAGTGTTAACGCGTATTTTATACTTTCATCCTTTTCATTAAAGGTTTTGGCTCTTCTAGGCACATCGTCTTGAATTAAAGTCGAGAAATCTACCGCTTTAAACATTACATCTAATTGTGCTGCCGTATACCCTGCCGCATAAAGCGCTCCTACAATTGCTCCTGTTGAGGTTCCGGCTATATAATCTATTCTAACTCCGGCTTGCTCTATGGCTTTTAAAACGCCAATGTGCGCTAGCCCTTTTGCCCCACCTCCGCTAAGCACTAGCCCAACAGAGACATCCTTATTGCTTTGTGTTAAGGAATCGCTACTTTGAGAAAAACCCAAAGTAGTAAAAAAAATAAAAAAAGTATATAATAAGTGCCTCATGGGTGTATGCTATTTTTTTTCTTTTGTTTGCGCGTTGTTAAAATGCACTCTAATTTTTTTGGCCCTACTAGCGCCTATTACCTTTGTTAAATCTTCAAAAGAAGCCTCGCCAATACGTTTGGTACTTTTAAAAACCCGCAAGAGGTCAACAACTGTTTTCTCACCAATACCCTCAATGGTTTCTAGAGCAGTGTTTAGCGCTTCTTTACTTCTTTTTTGCCTATGAAATGTAATTCCAAAACGGTGTGCTTCGTTTCTTAATTGTTGAATAATCTTTAATGTTTCAGACTTTTTATCCAAATACAAGGGTATAGGGTCATCGGGGTAGAACAACTCTTCTAATCTTTTTGCAATTCCAATAATAGCTATTTTACCTCGCAAACCAAGATCGTCAAGGGCTTTTAAGGAGGAAGATAATTGCCCTTTCCCTCCATCGATAATAATAAGTTGTGGCAAGGGCTGATCCTCTTTTAGTAAACGCTTGTATCTCCTAAAAACAACCTCCTCCATAGAAGCAAAATCATCCGGGCCAACTACGGTTTTAATAGCAAACTTGCGGTAGTCTTTTTTACTTGGCTTACCATCTTTAAATACCACACAAGCAGCAACAGGATTGGTTCCTTGAATATTACTATTATCAAAACACTCTATATGGCGAGGCTCTTGAGAGAGGCGTAAATCTTTTTTCATTTGCGCCATAATCCTGTTTGCATGTCTGGATGGATCTACAATCTTAGCCTGTTTGAAGCGCTCCATTCTGAAATATTTAGCATTACGCGTTGATAGGTCCAAAATTTTCTTTTTATCGCCTAGTTTTGGAATATGTAACTTCACCCCTGCTTCAACGTTAATGGTAAAGGGCACATACACCTCCTTGGATTGAGAGTTAAATCTTTGGCGCAGCTCCACAACACTAAGCTCTAATAACTGGGCGTCTGTCTCATCTAATTTTTTCTTTATCTCTAAGGTGTGACTTCTAATGATTGACCCAAAAGAAAGCTGCAGAAAATTAACATACCCATAGCTCTCATCACTAATGACACTAAAGACATCTACATTATTAATATTTGGATTTACTACCGTAGATTTACTTTGATAGTTCTGTAGGGTTTCTATCTTCTCTTTTATGCGCTGGGCATCTTCAAATTGTAAATTGGCAGCATAGCGGTTCATTTGCTGCTTAAACCCTCCCAAAGACTCTTTAAAATTTCCTTTTAAAAGGTTTCTAATAGCATCAATGGCTTCATTATAGGCTATTTCAGAATGTAAATTTTCACAAGGACCTAGGCAGTTTCCTAGGTGGTACTCTAAGCAAACTTTATATTTCCCATTGGTTATTTTTTCATGAGCCAAGTCATAGGTACAGCTGCGCAAAGGGTATAGCCCCTTTATTAAATCTAAAAGGGTATGTACTGTTTTAAAATTGGTGTAGGGCCCAAAGTACTCACTACCATCTTTTATGAGTCTGCGAGTAGAAAATACTCTTGGGAAACGCTCTTTTTTGATGCAAATCCAAGGGTAGGTTTTATCATCCTTTAGTAAGACATTATACTTGGGTTGGTATTTTTTAATAAGGTTGTTTTCCAGCAACAGTGCATCTGTCTCTGTGGCAACCACAATGTGTTTAATGTCAACAATTTGTTTAACAAGTATGCGCGTGCGAGCAATTTCATGGGTTTTATTGAAATAAGAACCCACTCTTTTTTTTAAGTTTTTTGCTTTCCCGATGTATAAAAGTTGCCCGTCTTTATCATAATACTGATACACACCAGGGGTTTGGGGTAGGGTAGAAACTTGTAGCGCTACAGGTGCTTGTGCCATAGGGTAAAGATAAAATCATTTTATGATAATGACAGGTATTCTCTTATGAAATTAACCCATCTATTATTTAACCCTAGAGGGTTGCTTTATGGAAAATAAAAGCTGATTTTTTAGTACATTGCAACAACCAAGATACCATAGATGAACATTGCCATTCTTTCTCGAGCAGAACAACTGTACTCCACACAAAGCCTTTTAAAGGCCGGAGAGGTTCAAAATCATGATATAGAAATCATTGATCCTGCCTACTGTAATTTAATGATCGTAAACAACAAAGCTGTTTTACAGTACCACGATCAAATCATTGATGATCTGGATGCTATTATTCCTAGAATTGGCGCATCAAACACATACAGAGGTGCATCTATTGTGAGACATTTTGAATCTATGGGTGTTTTTAGTATTGCATCTTCACAAGGCATTATTAACTCTAGAGATAAGTGGACCTGTTTTCAAATACTAGCACAAAAAGGCATTGCAATGCCTAAAACAACGCTAGGCGCTCACCCCTATCTAGAAGATTTTGTTAAAGATTTTGGAGACAAACCTATTATTATTAAAATGCTTGAAGGCACCCACGGCCAGGGAGTTATTTTATGCGAAAACTTTAAAAATGCACTAGCTACAGCCCAGACCCTACAAGTCGCAGGGGTTAAATTTGTAATGCAAGAATTCATTGAAGAGTCTCAAGGTACAGACATTAGAGCCTTTGTTGTAGCCGGAGAAGTGGTAGCATCTATTAAAAGGCAATCTAAAGATGGAGATTTCAGGTCTAACCTGCATCAGGGAGGCAGTGCAAGTATTATACAATTATCACAGCCAGAAAAGCAATTGGCAGTTGCCTCGGCAAAAGCATTAGGGTTACATGTCTGTGGTGTAGATATATTGTCTTCAAAAAGAGGCCCTTTGGTCTTGGAGGTAAACTCTACCCCAGGATTAGAAGGTATAGAAACTAGTACAGGGGTTGACGTATCAGGAAAAATTATAGCATTTATAGAACAGCAAAAAAAATAATTCGTTCTCGTTTTTATGGCATATAACAATACAGATCTGGTTATTCTTGGTGAAAAAATAGCCTTAGGACAAAGTAAAACCATTAATTTTAGCTTTGCAAAACTATACACCTCAAGCAAAGTAGAAATTCCTGTTATCATACAGCGCGCTAAAACTCCTGGGCCAACAATTCTTATCACAGCAGGTATACATGGAGACGAAATTAACGGAGTAGAGATTGTACGGCAAATAATTGCAAGAAAAATCAACATTCCTCTTTCAGGCACTACCATCTGTATTCCTATTTTAAACACCTTTGGATTTTTAAATGCTGATAGAACTTTCCCAGACGGAAGAGACCTCAACAGGGTTTTCCCTGGCACTAAAACAGGGTCGTTGGCCAGCAGAGTGGCTTATTATTTTACCAAAGAAATACTACCCTTTGCAGATTATTGTCTGGATTTTCATACGGGAGGTGCACAGCGCTTTAACGCTCCCCAAATACGCATCACTCCAAAAAGCCCTGAGCTTTTAAAATTAGCCTCCATATTCAATGCCCCTTTTACGGTGTACGTGTCAAATATTTCAAAATCATACAGAGCAACCTGTCATAAAATAGGAACTCCTATTTTACTTTTTGAAGGAGGAAAATCACAAAGCAGTAATAAAAACATTGTCACGCAAGGTGTAGATGGAGTAATGCGCGTTTTATATCATCTAGGGATGCTAGGCTCAAGCATTGAAGTGCCTAAAAAAAAGAGCGCTACTATAATTATTAAGACCAGTAGGTGGATTAGAGCACAAAAAAGTGGGCTATTACATCTTAAAATTCCTTGTAATAAACATGTTGAGAAAGGAGAATTTTTAGCTACCATTACAGATCCTTATGGCACAATGCGCTTTAAGGTATTGGCACCAAACAATGGGTATATTATAAATGTAAACCAGGCCCCTATAGTATATCAGGGAGATGCCATTTTTCATGTTTCCACGCAAAGCAACACTATTGAACAGGCCCAACAAGAAGACAAAAAACAATGACCAAAGAAACACTTAGACAACACTACAAATCCCTGAGAGCTTCCTTGGACACAGAAGCTGTTGCAGATCATAGCCTTGCCATTGCAAACCAGGTGTTACAATTACCAATTTGGGAGTACACCAATTACCATGTTTTTTTACCTATAGAAAGTAAAGTAGAGGTAGATACTAGCTATTTGCTAAGTATTTTGCAAGGAAAAGATAAAAGTGTTATTCTTTCAAAATCTAATTTTGACACCCACACCATGCAACACATTTTGTTGCAAGAAAATACCCGCATTGCTATTTCAAAATTTGGCATTCCAGAACCTCAACAAGGTGTTGAAATTTTGGCCCCTAGCATAGGTGTAGTTTTTGTGCCGCTACTTGCTTTTGATAAAAAGGGACATAGGGTGGGATATGGAAAAGGATTTTATGATCGGTTTTTAAAACAGTGCGCTCCAGAGGCCCGCTTTGTTGGACTTTCTTTTTTTGAGCCAGAGAATAAAATACCAAGCGCCTCACATGATATTGCGCTTAATTACTGTGTCACTCCAAAGAACACCTATACTTTTTAATATTTTAAAAAAGTTTCTAGGCAAGGATCTCGTCTACTTCGGAAATGTCTTTTTATTAAAAACAATGAGCATTCCAACACCAGTGCTAATGGCAACATCTGCAACATTAAATACAGGGTCAAAAAAGGTAAAGCGTTCTCCCCCCCAGACAGGTATCCAGTTAGGCAATACCCCGTTGTATAGCGGAAATGAAAGCATGTCTACAACTTTACCATGAAACAGGGTGCCGTATGGCTGATCTGCAAAGGCAGTAGCAACATTGGCATAACTTGCGTCAAAAATAACACCATAAAACACAGAGTCAATAATGTTTCCCAGAGCGCCAGCGAAAATTAAGGCAACAGCACAAAGAAGAATCCCTGCACTTTTTTTTCTGGCACTATCCCAAAGCCAATACCCTATTCCAAATATGGCAACAAGCCTAAATAATGTGAGTATTAATTTCCCGTAAGTTCCAGGTATTTTTGCTCCCCATGCCATACCATCATTTTCAATAAATAAAATTCTAAACCAAGAAAACACTCCTACTTCTTCATGAAGCTGAAAGGTTGTTTTTATATAAACTTTAGAAATTTGATCAATTAACAAGATCAAAACTATAAGAAGTATGGATTTTTTTAAGGTCATGGCGCGTTGATAACGTTGACAAAAATAACATTATTATTTGATTTAAAACATGAAGGCAAGCCCTCCTTTTAATGCCCTTAGAGATACCTCAAGGGAGGCATACTGGTTTTAGTATATTAAAAAAAGACCTTACAGAGCTGCAAGGTCTTTTTGTATACATTGTAGTATACAGATGGTGTTACTGCATGTTTTTTGCTTCAATACTCAGGGTGGCATGAGGCACTAGTTTTAAACGCTCAGGATTGATTAGTTTTTTTGTGACTCTACAAACCCCGTAGGTTTTATTTTCTATTCTAATTAATGCATTTTTAAGATCACGAATAAATTTTTCTTGACGTATGGCTAGTTGAGATGAGGTTTCTTTACTCATTACTTCACTTCCTTCGTCAAATGCCTTAAATGTTGGAGAGGTGTCATCTGTACCATTATTACTGTCATTTCTGTAGGCACTTTTCATGAGCTCTAATTGTTCTTGAGCTGCTACAATTTTCTCTTTTATAAGGGCTCTAAAAGCTTCTAACTCTGCGTCATTATATCTAGTTTTAACATCTGCTGCCATAAGGATTTAATTTATTTATTAATACTCAATTTTGTTTGGATACCATCAAACGAAATTTCGGTGCCGTGTTCCATTTCTAATTTAAATGAAAGGGTATCGGTTAGGGTTTCTTCTTTAATATATTCTAGGTTTTGCGCAACTGCGGTGTCTAACATCTCGCAAGACAACAAACTTACATGAATTCTATCGGTTACTTGAAAACCAGAGTCTTTACGCAGGTTTTGAATACGGTTAACGATCTCTCTTGCTATCCCTTCATTTTTTAATGTTTCAGAAATAGTGACATCTAGAGCAACTGTTATTCCGTTACTGTTGGCAACCAACCACCCCTCAATATCTTGAGAGCTAATTATGACGTCATCCAAGGTCAATGTAGTACTTTTTTCTGAAATTTTAATAGCCATCTGGCCTTCTTTTTCTAACAAATTAATCTGGTCTTGACCAAGCTGATTAATAACAGCCGCTACCGCCTTCATGTCTTTCCCAAAACGAGGCCCTAGCTTTTTAAAGTCAGGCTTAATTTGTTTAACCAATATCCCAGAATCTTCATCAATAAGTTCTATTTCCTTGACATTCACTTCACTTTTAATCAAATCGCTAACGGCTTGAATTTCTTTTCTTGCCCTAGCGTCTAAAACAGGCACCATTATTTTTTGCAGCGGTTGGCGTACTTTTATTTTCTCTCTTTGTCTTAATGATAAAACCAAAGAGGATATCGTTTGGGCTTTTTGCATTCTAGCTTCCAAGGCGCTATCAATTAATGAAGTGTCTGCAACTGGAAAATCCGTTAAGTGAACAGAAATTTTTACCTCATTTTTTGACACCACAGCCACTAAATCCTTGTAAAGCCTATCCATGAAAAACGGCGCTATTGGTGCTCCCAATTTGGCAACAGTCTCTAGGCAAGTATACAGGGTTTGGTAGGCAGATATTTTATCTTCCTCATAGCTTCCTTTCCAGTAACGTCTTCTGCTTAAACGGACAAACCAATTACTTAAATTCTCACCAACAAAATTTTGTATAGCTCTTGCTGCTTTGGTAGGTTCATACTCTGTGAAAGCCTGGTCAACGGTTAAGATAAGTGTATTGAGTTCACTTACTATCCAGCGATCAATTTCTGGACGTTTTTCTATAGCAATAGCTGGCTCACTGTAAGTAAATCCATCTAAATTAGCGTACAGAGCAAAGAAATTATAAGTGTTATACAGGGTGCCAAAAAACTTGTTACGAACCTCTCCAATACCATCGATATCAAACTTAAGGTTGTCCCAGGGGTTGGCATTACTGATCATGTACCAGCGTGTCGCATCTGGTCCATATTTGTCTAGGGTTTCGAATGGGTCTGTGGCATTTCCTAGACGTTTAGACATTTTTTGTCCGTTTTTGTCTAAGACCAATCCGTTACTAACTACATTTTTATAGGCAACATCATCAAAAATTATGGTAGCAATGGCGTGAAGTGTATAAAACCAGCCACGTGTTTGGTCTACTCCTTCTGCTATAAAATCTGCCTTACGCCATATATTTTCTACTTTTTCTTTGTTTTCGAATGGGTAATGCCACTGAGCGTAGGGCATAGAGCCAGAATCAAACCAGACATCAATTAAATCTGCCTCTCGCTGCATTGGTTTACCACTTGCTGAGACAAGGGTAATGTTATCTACAATGTTTTTGTGAAGGTCTATTTTGTCGTAATTTTCTTCGGAGTAATCACCCACAACAAAATCTTGGTAAATATCTTTTTCTAAAACTCCTGCCGTGACTGCCTTTTGCATTTCGGTCTTAAGCTCTTCTATGCTACCCACAATGATTTCTTCTGTGCCATCTTCTGTGCGCCATAAAGGCAAAGGAATACCCCAATAACGTGAACGAGATAAATTCCAATCATTAGCGTTGGCTAGCCAATTTCCAAAACGCCCTTCTCCAGTTGCTTTT
>Ga0302121_10001422_pt1 | contig 11400 bp, 10 predicted proteins | sample CB21_surface_MG_FD_203120 | JGI IMG/M metagenome (GOLD analysis project Ga0302121, IMG submission 203120) | Marine microbial communities from Western Arctic Ocean, Canada - CB21_surface | ecosystem: Environmental > Aquatic > Marine > Oceanic | place: Canada: Western Arctic Ocean | collected... | reverse complement strand
TTCGGATGGCTGATGATCCATTCTATCTTCCAAGCCCACTTCAGATAATGCGGCTTTACCTCTAGTTATTTGATCTGCTTTTTCAATGCCAGCATATTTTAAAGGCAACATTACATTATCAAGCGCAGTGTTTCTGGCTAAAAGATGGAAGTTTTGAAATACAAATCCAATTTCTTTATTTCTAATTCCTGCCAATGCATCATCATCCAAAGAGCTTACCTCTTGATTGTTGAGCAGATAAGTTCCATGAGTGGGGATATCAAGACAGCCAATGATGTTCATAAGAGTAGATTTACCAGAGCCAGAAGGTCCCATAATTGCAATAAATTCACCTTTTTTTATATCGAATGAGACACCTCTTAGGGCCTCTACCGTCTGAGTGCCTAAAGCATAATGCTTGGTGACTCCCTTTACGCTAATAATGCTCATGCTGACCTACATAAAAAAACTGGTATATCTCGAGAAGTGTTATTTTGATAAGTTTCATAGTCTGGATAAAAAGAGCATATTAAAGGCCACAGTTCATCTTTCTTCTCTTTAGACACTTCTTCTGCAATATAGTTCTGAGAGTCATGAATAGTAGAGATTTTAAGATTAGGATGCGCTTTTACATTGTAATACCAATTAGGATTTTTAGGCATGCCGCCAAGAGAAGCAACCAAAATAGGCATTCCATCTTGATGAACATAAATCAATGGAATGTTTCTAATTTTATTAGTCTTCGCGCCTTTAGTCTTAACGACCATGACAGGAAAACCGCCTGGCCATTTATTCCAAAGTTTGCCGTTACTGAGCAAAAAGACTCTTGCTTGAAATTTAGCAAAATATTTAATGATTCGTTTTGCCGTTTTAGCTTGTTTGAGAGTATATTTTTCTTGCTTCATAAATTATTCAAAAGCTGCTATGTCAGTTTGAAGGTTGCCTAGAATTAGAGCATGAATATCATGTGTCCCCTCATAGGTATTTACGGCCTCTAAATTCATAGAATGTCGAACAACATGGTACTCATCAATAACGCCATTGCCACCATGCATATCTCTAGCCATTCTGGCAACATCAAGAGCCTTTCCACAATTATTTCGTTTGATCAAAGAAATCATTTCTGGAATCATTTCGCCCTCATCAATAAGGCGACCTACTCGCAATGCGGCTTGAAGACCTAATGTAATTTCTGTTTGCATATCAGCTAGTTTCTTTTGCACCAATTGCTTTGCTGCTAAAGGGGAACCAAATTGAATTCGATCCAGTGTGTATTGTCTTGCTGCATGCCAGCAAAATTCTGCAGCTCCTAAAGAACCCCAGGCAATGCCGTAACGAGCAATGTTTAGACATGAAAAAGGTCCTCTAAAACTCTGCGCCAGTGGTAAAACATATTCTTCAGGAATAAAGACATCTGACATAAATATTTGCCCTGTGGCTGATGCTCTGAGCGCAAACTTGCCTTGCAAAACTTTAGTATCCAGGCCTGCAAAATCTTTTTTAGCAATAAAGCCTCTAAGCACTCCCTGCTCGTCTTTTGCCCAAATCACAAATACATCTGCAATAGGAGCGTTCGTTATCCAGGTTTTTGATCCGTTTAACTTGTAGCCGCCCTCAACTTTTTTTGCATTTGATAGCATGCTGCCAGGATCGGAGCCTGCATCTGGCTCGGTCAGACCGAAACATCCAATTAAATTTCCTTTAGCCATTTCAGGCAATAACTCTTCTTTTTGTGCATCTGAGCCAAACTTATAAATTGCATACATAGCCAGTGAAGACTGAACACTGAATGCTGATCGATAGCTCGAATCTATCCGCTCTATTTCTCTTGTAATTAATCCATATGAGACATAACCAACTCCCGCACAACCATAACCTTGAATTGTTGCTCCCAAAATTCCTAACTCACCCATTTCTTTGTATATTTCTGGATGAAATATTTCATGCCTATTAGCTTCAAGAATTCTTGGCATAAGAGATTTTTGAGCATACTCACGAACATTATCGCGAATCATTCTCTCCTCTTCAGTGAGCTGATTATCAAGATGTAAAATGTCTTCCCAGTTTTTTTCCATAATTTAAGCAAAAAAAAGCCCTAGTAAAATACTAAGGCTCTTATTATATTCCAATCTTAGAATTTATAGTGCAAATCCATACCTATGGTTCTTGGAGCATCGAAATATCCAACCGTGAGATATCCAAACCCAGGACCAAAACTAATGGCGCTCGATTTGTGCTGCTTATCACTTAAATTCCTGATCCAGAAATTTAATTGTAAGTTTTCCATTGGCTCTGTTAGCAACATAAAGTCGGTCTTAGAATTTGTACTAATATGAGTAAGATCAGATCTTAAGTCTTTAGTATTATATGGAAAAGATGGATGCTCGCCCACTCTATTGTGATCCAAACGCATTCTGTAAGTTCCAAAATCTTTCTCAAGTGAAACGTACAATGTTGATTCTGGTGAGTATGGAATTGATTCGAGTAAAAAACCGTCTCCTGCAACCTTATTTCCTGTGAACTCAGAATCTAGGGTGCTGATGTTTACGGTGAGAGTTGTTGTATCGTTTACAAGCATCATCGATTCAATCTCTAAGCCAGAAATTTCTGCAGAGTTATTGATAACCTCTGAAGCTGCCGCTGCATCTGCATTAAAATATGAGATTTGCATATCTTCATGCTCGTTATCAAAGTAAGCAATGTTCAACATCATGCGATTATCAAAGTATCTTCCCTTTAAACCGAATTCAGTTGATTGAATCGTCTCCGGAGCATAAGGAGTTGATGCAGCAAATGGATTAGAGCTTTCTGCGTTAAATCCACCAGCCTTAAAACCCTCTGCTACTTTAAAGTATAAGTTGGTGTTATCACTGTAGTCATGCGAAAGAATAAATGTTCCAGTTGTATCATCAAAACTGCCCTGTCCTTTAGCAGAGATTATTCCTACGTATTCTTTAAAGCCTTCTTTATCCTCTTCTGTAGATCGAGCCCCTAAAGTTACATCCCAGTTTTCAGCAAATCTATAGGTCATTTGGCCAAAGATTGCCTCTGATTCACCAGCTCCTGAATAATTTTGAACAATAGATACACCACCAAGAAAGAATGATTGCGGATTACTTGTATATGCATCATCTTCTAGAGCATAGTATCCGACAACATAATCCATCTTATCTGTAGAACCAGACAGTTGAAGTTCGAAAGTCTCAGCATCATAAGTAGTATGTCTTTGTGTGTCTGCAATATTGTAAGGGCTACCATCTAAGTCAAGATGATCATCCCATGCTGTTTCTCTTTTTGACCATATAGCTTTAACAGTACCCATACTAATTTCTTGGGTAAAAGTTAAGCTAACTCCCTCAACAACTGACGTTTCATAAGTTCTAGTGTCGTTGCTTGCATTCGCTAGGCGAGTAGGACTGCTGAATAACTCAATTGGGGCAATTTTAAGACCGCCTGCTGCTGCAGAAGCTCCGACTCCAAAAGCTGAACTCCAATTAGGTATTGTGTACATCAATTGAGCGAATGGAGGTACATTGTCTTGATCAGTTTTATCCATTGAAAAACTTAGGCTAGAAGTATCTCCCTCATATGCAAGCGTTAGCTTATATCCTTTAGAATCAATAGCATTTAATCCAGTGTTACTAGAAACTGACGATGGCACAACTCCATTAGAAGGTCCATAAGGAGGAGTAGCCATAGAAACATAACCGTCAGTCTTTTTATTATTAAGAACTAATTTAAGAAAAGTATTAGGGCCATACTCCAAATCTGTAATTAATTGGGTGGATCTTAATCCATAATTACCCAAAGTAACTTTCGCAGAAGTGCCAGCTCCTGAAGGTTTTTTGCTAATTAAATTAATTGCCCCACCTAAAGTATTACGACCATAAAGAGTTCCTTGGGGTCCTCTTAAAATCTCTACTCTTTCCAAATCAACTACATCAAAAATAGAACCCTGGCCTTTTCCAAGATATACACCATCAAGATACATGCCTACAGTAGGCTCCCATGTAATAGCTGGATTCGTTGTTGAGCCACCCCTTATAGCAATCGTAGCTGCAGTATTGTTTGAAGGTGTGTTAATAATATGAACATTTGGTGCCATGCCAGCAAGATCAACAACATTTGCTATATCCAAGTCATCGATTGTTGATGCAGTAATAGCAGTAATCGCAATCGGAGCGTCTTGAAGACTCTCTTCTTTCTTCTGCGCTGTTACAACAACTTCTTCAAGCATGCCTGAAGATTGAGCATTCGTATTTAAAATAAAAGATAGCGGTATCGCTAAAAATATTAATCTTAGTTTGTGCATTATATTCCCCTTATAGATAAAATTATTTGTCGAATTATGGCAAAAAAGTGAACTATTTGCATCTTTGCTTGAGAGTCGATGCAGAAAAACCTTGCGAAATAGTTAATTAACTGATCCCTTCGATCCTAATAATTCCAAATCTTGGGGACGAAAACTTAATCTCAGCTTTATTTAAACAACTTGAAGTTACTTCAATCATCTTGTTGCTATTGCCGCAAATAATCACTAGTGGCAAGAGTTCCTGATATTGATATATAAAATTTAGTACTTCCGAGGAAACATCTTGATGCTTGGTTCCATGCAAATCTAGATGGGTGATGCCTCTTTCTTCAAAAACTCTCATGAAGTTGAGAGTTTAATTAGCTTTTCGCTATATTTGTATTAACCGTCATGACATCCATTCTTCTTGCATTGTGATGAGCGTAGTCATAGACGATCTCATCTCCAAGGCTAAGGTTTGGAAAACGCTTAAATAGCTCTTTGAGCATAACCTCTGTTTGAGATCGAACTAAAGTAACTCCTATGCAATAGTGAGGCCCTTGGCCAAAGGAGATACTTTTATCGTGGTCACGCTGAATATTAAATGTACTCGGATCGTTATAAATTAGAGGGTCCATTCCAGCTGTGCTCGTAATGAGCTGCACCATCTGACCTTTTTTAATTTGGTGACCTTGAATTTCTATATCCTCAGATGCATATCTAGCCAATCCAGTTTTTCCAGAGGATTCATATCTTAACGTTTCAGATATCGCTCCTTGAACAAGAGTCTCGTCGGCCATCAATGCATGATGTTGCTCTGGATGTTGTAGTAAATTTTTAATTAAATAGCTATGTAGATCTACAGCAGTATCTGAGCCAGCTCCGAGAACAGCCCCAACCAGAGCGCACATCTCAAGATTGGATAATTTAGAACCTTCATCTTCTGCGAGGATCAAAGTAGATAAAAAGTCATCTCCTGGGTTTGCCCTTCTTTCATCTATGAGCTCGTTTAATAAATCTAGGCCTTCTGGAACACCCTTAATAGCTTCCTGTCTTTCTTCAGGAGTAAGCATTGGATTAATGCCTCGAACAACTCCATAAGCCAATGAATCAAATATTGGGAATTTATCCCTAGGAATGCCAACTAAACTTGCAATGGCTTGAGTTGGGACTATCTCAGCAATCTCTGCGCCAAAGTTAAAAGATTCTGGGGTCCCAATTTCATCAAAGCGCTCTTTAACAAGAATCGTAAACCTTTCTTTCATTTTTTCCATGATTCGAGGAGAGAAAGCTGGAAGAGCAAGTTTTCTAAGACGAAGATGGTTCTTTCTGTCGAGGAAAAATAAATTATTGTTCATAAGCTTTTCAAAAGCATCCATCTCTTCAAATGGTTTTTTTGCAGGAGCAAACTCCCATAAATTAAAATCTGTTGAAAGACGTCGGTCTAATAAACAAGAAATAATATTTTGATGGCCAGTTACCAGCCAAGCTTGCCATGCATCAAAACGAGCAATTGGAAATTCTGCGCTAAGCCTCTCTAAAGTTGGAACAGGATCATGAATAAAATCTTTAGACGATGGATCAAAGAAATGATCAACGGAGATGTTTGATTGCTCACTCATAAATTATGTGGATTAAAAAATATTAGGATTAGGTAAATCGCTTCTAGTTAAAATGGATTCAACTCTATCTTTAAACGCTTGTTCACTTTTTTCATTTACAGGATTGATCCAGTAATTAGATTTTTTAATTTCTGCCAAACAAAAAGATGCAACTTCTTCAGGCTCGGTTGTTTCCATCTCAATACCCATTGAGCTCATCATTTCAAGCATATCCTCGACCGAAGAGATAGGATGCTCTGGGGCATTAGGATCTCTTGCTAGTTCTTCAGGTCTGTTGCGCTCTGCAGAAAATAACTTAGTTCTAACTGTATGCGGCCCAGGAAATAAAATAGAAACTTTTATATTGGATTCTGCCTGCTCTAGCTGGAGTTTTAATACTTCAGTGATGCTAGAAACTGAAGCTTTTGAAGAAGTATAAATTGGGGTTGATGGAAGATTAATAAATGCACCATTTCCTGAGCAAGTGTTAATCACTCTGCCGCCCTCTCCATGAGCCATCATGGCAGGAACAAATGCTTGAATGCCATGAAGCACACCCATGACATTTACACCAAAGGCCCATTGCCAATCATTTGGTTTGGTTTGCCAAATAGGCAAAAGCTCAGCCGGTGCGACTCCTGCATTATTAAATAGCAAATGAACCGATCCAAACTCTGATTCACACCACTGAGCAAGCTGCATCATGGATTCTGGGTTAGAGACATCGGCAACTTTAAAATGCACATCAAGAGATTGGTCTGTCAAAGTCTTAGCAGAAGTCTCAAGGCTCGCTGCTTCGATATCTGTCAGAATAACCTTAGCACCTTCTTTGGCTAAGGCTTCTCCAATTGCAAAACCGACACCGGAGGCTCCTCCAGTAATTACAGCTAATTTACCCGTAAAATTTTCCATGTTTATTCCTTATAAAACTATACTGAGTCGTAACGAGAATGCATGAATGGAACGTAGGACATGATATCCACTTCCTCTACAACAGATGCATTTGACGATGAGGTACCCTCTTCCCAGACAAGAGAAACCATCTCTTTTACTGGAAGATCTACCACTGGGTCCATTGGAGATTCACGAAGAATAATTTCTCCATCTAGTTTTGTATGCACACTTTGTGTTCTATGCATGTTAATTCTCACCAATAGCGGATTTTGATCAACTGGTTTATTTTGCTCGCAAGATGGAAATACTTTAAAACAATACACATCATCAGTAAAAGATCCAGTATCAAGTGATTCAGATGTTTTGCCTTTAAGTTCTAGATAAGTAATTCCATGGCGAGTGACTGTCGCAACGCAGTCGTCTCCATCTTTTGAAGCAGTAACGTCGGCTATTTTTTTAGGCTCTCCGTATGTCTCTCTTCCGCCAACTACAACGCCTTCTCCTTCCATTGGCATAGTAATTTCATAAATACCTTCTTTGCCTTGGTACATACAATTCACGCCAAATGTGGCAGCTCCAAACTCCATGCCGCCCATTAGATCAACAAACACTCTTGATATAACTATCCTCACCATTGGATCAGCGTGAACAGATAAAGGTGCGGGTATAAGCTTTTCAATCAAACCTGGCTCTGTTTTATACCAAGCCTTAATGGCATGCATTTTTGCATCAAAAAATTCTAAGTTATTTTCAGCAGCTTCAATTAACTGCTCTTGAGTTTTTACGTATCTTAAATTTGACATTTTGTTCCCCTATGTTTTTCTAATAAGCTAATGATACATTTTATAAAATATATTTAACAACTATACAACTCGTAATTATATAAACATCTTTTATGAAAAAATATGTTGATTCAAATTATTAATAATGAAATCATTAGATATTAAATAAGATTTATTCCTAACGGTTAAGAAATTTTAACCACTTATATAAGGAGAATAACTATGCCGAAACAAGAATTCCCATTTCCAATGCCAAACGGTTGGTTCTGCGTCACCAGAGTTGATGATATCCAAAATGGAGAAAATAAGCCTTTTACGTTTTGTGAAAAAGAGGTGGTAGCCTTTAGAACTGAATCTGGCAAAGTTTCTGTCATGGATGCTTATTGTGGTTATTCCGGAATTAATTTAGCTATGAGTGGCAAGGTTGATGGGGAGACCATTAACTCTCCCAAACATGGTATTAAGTGGAACATAGATGGTTCTTGTGCTGAAATTGGAAAAGATTCTGGGGTTCCCAGGGAAGCTATGGAAGTTACGACTTTTAGTTATCCTTGCCAAGAACTCAATGGATTTATTTGGGCATGGCATCATTTGCTTAAGGAAGACCCTTACTTTGAAATTCCCGCGATTGATGGTTTTAATGGAGAAGACTCCAAATGGGGCAAAGAACATCATTACGAATATCACATCAATACAGTGCTCCAAGAAATTGCAGAGAACGATGTTGATCAAGCCCATTTTCCAAAAGTACATGGCTCACCAAGCTTGCCTGAAACAGAAGCAATTATTGATGGGATATACAGAAAAACTATTGCAGAAACTCTCATGAATCCGAATAATGATAGTGTCTCTGAGGAATTTCATGTTGCAGATCCCTCAATGTTTACTACTACTTTTACCAGAGAATCATGGGGCCTTGGATGTGTAGGTTTGCATATGGTTAATTTACCCATAGATGAAAATACATTTGGTGGTGAATTTATTATGATCAACGCCTCTTGCCCTGTAGATAATAAAAACTCGATACTCCGTTGGTCAATGAGGGTAACAAAAGATATTGAAGATGAGTTAGGGATGGCAATCATTGATGGGATTGCAAATGGAGTCTTGGATGACATGCCGATCTGGGATCATAAAAGCTACGTTGCTCAGCCTATTTTGTGTGATGGTGACGGGCCGATTAATAAGTTTAGAAAATGGGTGAGTCAGTTTTATTCCGATCCGCTACAGGCAAGATAATTGGCAAAAGTACACTTTTTTTATTCGACCATGAATGCGGGGAAATCTACCGCACTTCTTCAATCTAACTACAACTACCAAGAGCGTGGCATGCAAACATTGCTGTTTCTTCCTAAAGTAGATGCAGATATTAATGATGGCATGATCCAGTCCAGGATTGGCTTAACAGCTAAAGCGCACTCCATAGATACTGAATTTAATTTCTATAGTTTTGTCTCTCAAGAACAAATGAAAAAGCCGATTAGCTGCATTTTAATCGATGAGGTCCAGTTCCTAACAAAAAAACAGGTTAGAGAGGTTTGCAAGATTAGTGATGATCTAAATATTCCCGCTATGTGTTATGGAATCCGAACTGATTTTCAGGGTGCGCTGTTTGAGGGAAGCTCTGAGCTTCTAGCTCTTGCTGATAATTTAATGGAACTCAAAACAGTGTGTGATTGTGGCAGGAAAGCTATTATGGTGCTGAGGCTTGATGAGGAAGGAAAAGTCGTTACTGATGGTGATCAGATTAAAATTGGCGGCAATGATACATACAAAGTTTATTGCAGAAAACATTTTCGAGAACTCACTCAGCTGATTTAATTATCTTTGTCCTCGTTTAAAAGATTTCAAGTATTTATATGATGGATCCTGTGAATTGGGTGTGCCAATATTTGCGCCCTCAATCATGGGATGAGTAAGGTTAACTTTTGAAGGATCGTTTACGTAAGCCCAATCTGCATCGACTGCCCTGCTAGAAAATTTCCAAATCCCATTTCTTTTTTCATACTCATCAAAATATCTCCCACCAATTAACACATCAAAATTTTGATCATCTGCAAGAACCTGATGAAATGCAAGAATATAGGTTTCACCCTCAGCTTTATCGCCCATTAAATGAATATTATGAGTGGTGACATTATGATGAAGGATGCCCATAGATTTTTGTATTTCAGGCAATAAGTCGATGAACTCCATTGCCTTGCCTTTAAAAAAAGATCCATGATCATCGTGAGCATCTTCATGATAAAGAGTTCTCATAAGCTCATGATCATGGCGATCAGCGGCTCGACAATAAGTGTGAACCAGGTCTCTAATAGATTCCTTATCAAGGATTTCTTGAATTTTAATGTCTACTGCACTCATACTAAATAACCTATAAAATAATGTTACAAATCAATATAAATTAAAACTGGAATTAATGGTAATTAGATAAATGAATATTCAGGTTAAACATCCCCTTCTTGCCGCTCCTGCATCTATAGGAGGATTAGAGCTCAGAAATAAAATAATCATGGCTCCCATGGGTTCAAATTTTGCTGGAGAAGATGGCCATACAACTGAGCAACTTGAATCTTATTACGAGGAAAGGGCTAAAGGAGGTGTTGGGTTAATTATTCTAGAAACCTCTGCCATCACATGGCCTGCCGGTGCTTCCATGCCCTATATGATAGGCTTTTCAAAAGACGAATTTGTTTCAGATCTCAAGTCTCTTACTCAAAGAGTTCATCAACATGGTGCAAAAATTGCAGCTCAATTAAATCATAGTGGGAAAATTGCCCAGGAAGATACGATAGCTGGAAGACCTATTCCAGTGCCATCAATACCAAAATCTGAGCGAAGCGATATGTTTGGTCTTTTGACTCAAGATGAAATTATGAATTTTATCAAAGCTGGTGGGCCAGACGGCAAGGGACCTCGATATCATGAATTAACAATTGATGAGATTAAAATAGAAATTGATCATTTTGCTCAAGCTGCCAGAAGAGCCAAAATGGCAAATTTTGATGCGGTGGAAATTCATGCTGGACACGGCTATCTCATCTCTAGCTTTCTTTCGCCTGCAGTAAACAAAAGAACAGATGAATACGGAGGCAGCGCAGAGAATAGAGCTCGCTTTCTAATTGAAGTCATTAAGGCCATCAAGCAAGAAGTATCTGCCGATTTTCCCGTGCTTGTTAGACTGGATGCTAATGAATACAGGATTGATGGAGGAATTACCCCTCAAGATTTCCTAGTCACTGCCAGGCTTGCTGAAAAAGCTGGGGCAGATGCCTTGGATGTTAGCTCCTATGGCAATACAAGCAAAGGCATAGCATTTACTGAAGCACCTTTAGTTCATGAGCCTGGAGGCTTTCTAAAATATGCGCGCATGGCAAAAGAGACAGTTTCCATTCCAATTATTGCTGTTGGAAGAATTGAGCTCGATGTTGCGGAGAATGGTTTAAAAAACAAAGATTTCGATTTTGTGGCCATGGGAAGAAAGCTTTTGGCTGACCCTGGCTTACCAAATAAAATTTCATCTGGTCAAGAACACTTAATCAGACCGTGTATTTATTGTTACGTGTGTGTAAGTCAAATATTTATTAATAAGCCGATGATGTGTGCTGTTAATTCTCAGCTAGGCAATGAGTTTCGTAATGAACAAATAATTTTTAGCACTGCTAAGCAAAAAAATATTTTGGTTGTTGGAGCCGGCCCAAGCGGCATGGAGGCTGCAAGACTCTTAGCAATGCAAGGTCATCATGTGGAGATATGGGAAAAAGATAAAGATATAGGTGGCACTGTTAGAGTCGCTACTCTTGCATATGAACCAAATGGGCAGTTGATTCAATACTTACAAAACTCCCTCAAA
>Ga0302121_10001413_pt1 | contig 11436 bp, 9 predicted proteins | sample CB21_surface_MG_FD_203120 | JGI IMG/M metagenome (GOLD analysis project Ga0302121, IMG submission 203120) | Marine microbial communities from Western Arctic Ocean, Canada - CB21_surface | ecosystem: Environmental > Aquatic > Marine > Oceanic | place: Canada: Western Arctic Ocean | collected... | reverse complement strand
AATGAAGGATGCTGAGATTCAGGCGCTAAACGCAAAGCTTGACGCGAACGAAGTTAAGCAAAAGCTTGCAGTTACCCAGGCAGTGAGTGCGGTTGAAAAAGAGCGCGACGATTTTAAGAGCAGCCTTAAGCAGGTAGAGCTTGAAAAACAACTCGAAGAGAAGTCGCTTAAGGACAAGTACGAGACGCAGATTAAGGATCGCGACGACTCAATTGAGCGGCTACGCGATATGAAGGCGCGACTATCAACAAAGATGGTTGGTGAAACCCTTGAACAGCACTGCGAGACAGAGTTCAACCGCATTAGATCAACAGCATTTCCAAGGGCCTATTTCGAAAAGGACAACGACGCAAGTACTGGTAGCAAGGGCGACTATGTTTTTCGCGACTCGGACGAAGCTGGCACCGAGATTGTTTCGATCATGTTCGAGATGAAAAACGAAAGCGACACCACGGCAACCAGGAAGAAGAACGAGGACTTTTTAAAGGAACTCGATAAGGATCGCACACAAAAGGGTTGCGAGTACGCTGTGCTGGTGTCCCTGCTCGAACCCGAGAGTGAACTCTACAATACAGGGATCGTGGACGTGTTTCATCGCTACCCGAAGATGTATGTCGTGCGTCCGCAGTTCTTTCTACCAATTATTACGCTGCTGCGTAATGCGGCGATGAAGTCGCTTGAATACAAGACAGAACTTGCGCTTGTTAAAGCACAAAATGTCGACATAACAAATTTCGAAAACGACCTTGATAGTTTCAAGACTGCATTCGCGAAGAACTACGACCTTGCATCCAGGAAATTTCAAACAGCGATCGATGAGATTGATAAGTCTATCGACCATCTGCAGAAAACGAAGGACGCATTACTTGGTACTGACCGGAACCTTCGTCTTGCAAACAACAAGGCGCAGGATGTAACCATCAAAAAGCTGACCCAGCGCAACCCCACGATGGAGTCCAAGTTCAATAAACTCAATAATCAAAGCACTTCGGATTCCCAGTGATGTAATTGACTAAGGCTAGCGTTGAATAGGTGAAGCGTTTTAGACACTGGCGGTTGCGGGGGTGGGGTTGTCTGCAGTGCATTGACGGCATGTTGAATCGCTTAGCGGCAGACGCTAATGGCTTACGCCATAACTTTTTATCGTAGCTTAGTCAGTGATGAAAAAAACCGCACGGCGTGGCGTAGGTCAGACCCGCAACGGAAGTTGAGTGGATCGGGCCCACAGATCACGTCAGCGATGGATTATCTGACAGCGGCTAATCTGCGCCAATTTTAAACGGCAGGCATCGTTGGCCGTGCATAAGTAGTCTTGCCTGGCAGTCAAGCCACTTGGGGCAATGCTATTATCGGTGCGGAACAGTCGTTGGGGTAACTTCGCAGTTTTATTATTGTTTGTGATTTCTTAAAGGCTAAGGCGCAACACCCGCCTGCACAAGGCGACGACAAGAAACAGAAAACCGATAGGCAGTAGAATTGATTTAAAGACCAGAGAAGCCAAAAGATTTATCGTACTATCGACAAAGGTACCCGTGTATTCCTCTAGCTGATTCAGTTTACTGCGAATATCTATTGTTGAAGCTTCTTTTATCTTATTCCAAATGCCACAAGTTTCGCCGATGGTTTTCTTTTGAAGACACTCACGTTTGCCCTCAAGTACCTTCAGTTTCGCGTTGGTTTCGTCAATCCCGTGTTGGGTCGATTCGATCGAGTTCTTCAGGGTTTCGATTTTTAATGTTAAGCCTTTAAACCGCGTTCCTTTTTCATCAGCCAGGAAGGTCTCGTTGCAGGCAAGGATAGGGAGGGGGAAGCACAACGTTTTTAATTCTGCCTCTTCGCTCTGCAGTTCTTTCTCCAACTCATCAGAGGCTTTTCTTCTCTCAAGCCTGCTTTCGTTCAGGAAATATACCTCATCGTCGAGCGTCTCAATCTGTTTTTCGAACCTCGGGTTAGCGCCAACGGCCGTTTCCAATTCCTCGAGTTCATCGAGGAAAATTTCCATAGATTGCTGCTGTTTCTTTTCTCGGTCGAGTAAAAAGGTTTCATCAACAATTTCGGTTGCAAAGGCCACAAACGATAGACCGAACCGAAGAACTATCGTGATAATGAGCAGCTTGGCGCCAAGTTGATACAGATCCCGTCTGTTGAGCGCCAAGGCGCTAATTGCGATCACAGCCACCACAGTCAGCAAAATGTTAAAAGCGTCATGGCCAACTATCTCTAGCATTAACTTCAGTACGACCAACACACCTAGTGCGGCGAGCATGATGGCGGAGAATCTTTCTATCAGGTCGTTGATTGGGTCCAGTAGTTCACCGACGGTGATGGTAATAAAAAGGGCATCTATTTCCGTACCCTGAAGCACAGAGATAACGGCATTGATTCCGCGGGCCGTAGCAAAAATGAGCCCTGCGTCGACCAATGAGTTGTTAACATATTCAATAGCAGCGGTATCTACGGCATTTGTCCATGCAAGGATCAGCAACATGAGTGTGAATATGCTGAGCAGCCAAAGTTTGATTGGGTTTTGGTTGATTGGGTGTTCGAACATGGCTGTGGCCCTATCTACGTAAATTCAAAGGGCCGCAATTCTGTGCGGCATTTTGGTATTTCGTGACCAATGGTGACAGTTCAGAGTAAACGATTATATCGAAGTGTAGCACGGGGGGAAAACTGGTCGTCACCAGACCGACCGTCGTTCTTGCCAATTATTGGGGATGTTTGCCTAAGGTGGCGCTGTGAGTAAGATGCGCTAATGTAGTGCAGTTGAGAAGTGAGTTATCAGCACGCTAACACTTCCCAGGCTCAGTTATTTTCGTTAGTCATCATAATTCATTAATCGAAACTGCTTTTCGATGTTTTAATCGACGTCACAATCCTACGATGAAAAAGGAAACACGATGGCTTTTGGCAACTTTATTGATAAAGCTAGACAAACCGCGGCTGACGTTAAGGGTAAAGTAGGAGACCCCTCTGGAAAGGTTGGTGACGCAATCTTAGAGGTTGTCGGTAATCTTAATGATGCGCTGCCACATCTTGCTAAAGCTGGCTACACCATGGGTGAGCTTGAGATTGAGATCGGCGTTCCGCCTAAATTAATACCTCATTTTACGGTAGACGAAACACTGGCCGAACATACAGAGCAGTCTTTAAATGACCTGAAAGGAAACACCATTGGTTACGCGCTTTTTAAAGCCTTATTAAAAGCCGCCGACCTGCAACAAAAAATTGTTATTGATGGTATGAGCTTTGAGGGGGTAGAAATTGAGCTCGGTTTGGTACCGGCATTGAGACTTTGTTACAAGCAAAAGTAAAAAAGTCATTTTCTGATAGGGGCTAGCCGCTGGCATTAGATGGCATCAAGATTGATCATTCTGCAGCGACGCCCCGCGCGAAAAGTAACCTGTGACAAGCTGGCTAGTGACCGTTTACCCCGGCACTTTACTCCGACCCCAATATCTGCAAGAACTGGTTCGGCGGCCAGTGCTTTATGAAGACAGATACCCTGACGAACAAAACCCAAAACGTGTCGCCAATCGTGGTCAGGGCTATTCAATGGGCAAGGTGCTCGCGGAACGTGCTTTTGCTGATGCCGCCGATGAAAGTGGGCGCTGGGATGCTATTACCTGTTGTCCCGGTGATAACGTGGGTCCTATTCAGTCAGCGCACCAAAAGAACTCTGGGCCGTGGCAACACCACATCGAGACAATGCTTTTGGGTAAGTACTCACAAAACGTCGTAGGTGCCTATCGCGCTTGGTATACCGTCGATGTGCGGGATTTAGCGGAAGCCCACATCAGGATGCTTGAAAGCGTTAACGTGAGCAAGGGTGAGCGTTTTATTGCCTGGTCAATCGAAACCCGCAATGTCGAAGAAGTCTGCGCCAGTATTGATCGCTTACTTCCGGAGATAGGATTTGCTGGTGCCGAACTCGTAGACCCGCTCCCTAAAAAAGGTACAAGCGAAAGAGGCTGAATTCAGGGCCATATGGGGCGGCTGTGAACTTCGCAATGATCGCATTCGGGAAACACTTGATATGGAATTTCGTCCGCTGGATGTTTCGATTCGCGACTGTGTGGAATCGCTTATTTCGGTGGGGAAAGTAGCGCCAGTGCGAAACGCTTAAAGGCAGGGCATGAAGCAGAGTCATGAAGCAGAGTCATGAAGCAGACGCATGAAGCAGAGTCATGAAGTAGAGGCAAGCAACGACAAGCAGGAAAGTAGCAAGGCGCGAGTGCCGCTGAAAGCTATTTGCGGCTTCGTGCTATCTGCTCGTCACGGTTTGCTTCGAAGTCTACTGCCTCATTTTTCTCAAGCTCTGGTGGAACATACCAATGTAGTTTCGTCCCGTGGTAGGCAAGCCACACGACCTGGGCAACCTCAGATGGTGCGATGGTTCTGCTAGCGTCCGTTCTGTCGGCGTTTCTTTTGGGTGTTTTTGAAAACGTGGCCACAGCTTTGCCGTCAACGTATCTGTTGCTGCCCCACAGTGCTGTATCAATAATGCCAGGCATGACATCTGCGGCTCTGACACCATATCGTGCCAGTTCAACACTCATCGCATGGGTAAAACCTTTGACCGCGTATTTTGTGGCGCCGTAAACCGCCATTCCTGGTGTGCCAAAGATGGCTGCCGATGAAGATGTGGTAAAGCAAAGTGAGTTTTCTGTCTGCTTTAGTAGCGGAATCGCAGCGTAGGTGCCATTTAAGACACCGATCAAATTAATATTGACAATGTCCATGATCTTGTCAAACGGCATTTCATCAAAATAGCCCCCAACGGTGATGCCCGCATTATTGAACATAAGGTCTAAACGACCCCCTGTTTGTTCCCCAAACAACGCTAACGCCGCGTCAAAAGCCTCTTTGTCACGCACGTCTAGATACGCTGTCCAACAGCGATCACCTAGCGCCCTGTTTAGATCCTTTAGGCCATCATGATCAACGTCGAAGCAGCCGACAAACCAGCCCTTGCTATGGAAAAGTTCCGCCGTGGCACGTCCAATGCCGCTGGCAGCGCCAGTGATAAAAATCGTTTTGTATTCCATAGTGTCTTCTTCCTTGTCTGGCTCTATTGAGGGTAGGGATTGTAAACCAGATCTTTCAAAGAACGGCCAAGAACAGCCAAGAACAGCCAAGTACAGCCAAGTACAGCCAAGTACAGCCAAGTACAGCAAGGATTGGTTTAACTGAAGATCAAAGCGCTGTGATGTGGCTGTTCTTTTAGAGGGTCACCAACGGTAATGATGCTGGCGGATTGCCTCGCGGATTGCCTCGCGGATTGCCTCGCGGATTGCCCGACATGCGCAACAGTTGCTTGCTGAGTTCCGCTTATCGCTAAAATTGTTGTGCAGGCCAGTTGAGTCGTCGCTCGGGTTCGTTCTTCTGCCGCTTGATGTGTCGATTCACAATTCGTTACCAGGCACCGGTTGATGCAGGGGCACGGTGTCAAAAACTATTCGCTCCACCGGCCAACATCCTGACGCCAATCGCGCAGTTGAATCGACCACTAGTAACCCAGTGGACAGCAAGTTACATTAAGTTACATCAAATGGATCTGTACATGTATATCTCCATGTACTTTGGCTGGGGTTTATTTGTAAGATCGGAGCGGCAAAAATGCCGCCGAAGTTTTACCACTGTAAAGCAGTTGGCAATGCTGCCAATGCTGTCAGTCGCGAATGACTTGAAAGCAGGCGGCGTCTGACGTTATTAATAGTTATAGAGGTTAGGGAAATGAGATCATTTTTATTGGGCGCGTTAATATTGGTGTTGGCTAGTCTAACTGCTTGTGGCGGCGGGGGCGGTGGCGGATCTTCAATTGCGCCTGAACCTGCTGCGGTAGATCCGGAGCCAGCCCCGGTGGAACCAGACCCGGTGGAACCAGCCCCGGTGGAACCAGCTTCAGTGACGAAGATTATAGGCGTCATTACTGGGTTCGGTAGTGTGTTTATCGGCGCCGATAAGGTGGAAGTGGGGTCAGATACGACGGTTGACGTTAACGGCGACAGTAGTACTGGTGATGATAGTAGTCTGCGGGTTGGTATGAAGGTAAGTATCACTGCCAGTGATTCTGAAGGGGAACTCACGGCACAAAGTATTAAGTATGACGATGACCTAAGAGGTCCAGCTACCAATGTAAAGTCGGCGACGGCGGACCCTTCTCTCGGGTCCTTTTCGGTTGTACAGCAGCTGGTTGTCGTAGACGGAAACACAATTTTTGACAACGATATTGGCGATAATAATGCTGATGGTGATATCGATATTCGAGACCTGTCCGGGGGTAGTGAGCAGGTTGTCGTGGAAGTCAGTGGTCTATTGATTTCCGAGGGGTTTCTTGCGACTCGCATCGAGCGATCTAGTTCGGTCGGGGGTCTTACTGATGTGAGCGATGATGAATATGAAGTTAAGGGTTTTGTTGACGAAGTAGCCAGCGACGGTAGTGAATTTCGTATCAACGGGGCGACATTTTTGGTGGTTGATAGTGCCAATAGTGCCGATGGTACCAGTGCTACGGTATTCGATGATGGTTTGGTGGCAGATTCATCTCTTGTCGGCGAATTTGTTGAGGTTAAAGCGGATCAAAATAGTGCTGGTGATTGGGTTGCGGTTAAGGTTGAGCGTGAAGATGACTTTGAGGATGACAATGGTGATGGTCAGGTTGATGACGACGACCGTAATGGGAAATATGAGATCGAAGGGGTCGTTAGTGCCGTAGACACGTTGAGCGAGCCAAATACAGTGACCATCGGTTCGGTTACTCTGGACGTGACCGATGCGACTAGTCTTGTTGGACAGGAAGGTAACCTGGTGAAAATCGAAGGCAAATTTGATGAAAATGGTGTGCTGGTGATCGGTCAGTCTCGCTCAAAGGTTGAAAGTTATCTTCGCGTGCAAGATCGGGTGACAGATGTTGGCGCCTCTTCGTTGACGACACGCTTGGGCATTTCGGTGACGCCTACGGGCAATAGTCGAGTGAAAGATGACGTTAGCGACGATGATAAAGGTGATCACTTGACGCCACAACAATTTCTGGAACGCGTGCAATCGGGCGATTATGTTGAAGCCAGAGCGTTCCTTGATGCTAATGGTGAAGCGATATGGACACGCATCGAGCGCGAAGATGAAGATGATATGGATTGCCGGATACAAGGGCCGGTCCAGTCAATAGAGGGTGGCAGTGCCTCGGACTTCAGCTTTGTGATTCAAGGTGTCACGGTAGATGTGAGCCAAATCATCTCGGAAGACGATTTTGAAGGTGCTAACGGTCAGGTCCTGGGTCAGCAGGGATTTTTTGATCAGTTGAGCGTGGATGATGTGGTGAAGGCAACCAGCGATAAGCAAGGTCTTGGCTGTGAATTAGGCCGCCTTACCGCTCGCGAAGTTGAGTTTGAAAATGATGATGGTTTGGTCGGTACTTCATCGTCTTCATCTGACGACGATGACGATGACGATGACGATGACGATCAAAATGAACTGTCAGGCCTGCCCAGTGAGGTGACTGAAAATACCTTTGTGCTTAACGGCCGCACCATTTCGGTAGTGGGTAGCACCCTGATCGACGATTCTCTTGTTGAAGCGGCCCTGGGTCGTGAAATAGATAGCGATGATATTGCGTTTGATCAACTCCCTGGCGAGTTGACCCTTGTAGATTTGTTGCCCACAGATATTGTTATTGAAGTGAAAGTCACGGCTGACGATGTTGCCATTGAGATAGAAGATAGCTAGTCAAAGGCCGGGGTCATCGTTTTGCGATGACCCCACCAATAGGGTCAGGTCATAAAGGGACAAGAACGAGAGGTGAGGATCGATTGCGCGAGGCCCGACGAAGCCCGCGTTCAGACGCACCTAGGCTTACCTGATAGATCAAGTGAATCAAATGCTTGTGAATAGGCTGCTAAAAAACCCGTAAGGGAGTACATTTTCGTTGAGGGAAAAGAGCTTTTATGATCCCCATGCTCTGCTCGTTTGGCAGATTGGTCTACGAGCTCGACAGATCAAGTTACCAGTTCAACAGATCAATTTACCAGTTCAGCCAACAAGCGCATGAGCGCAAACTGGTCATAGGTTGCTACCTCTGCACCGGGTTGGCCTGGGCAGGCGTTACGCGCGGTGCACGTATTAGGAAAATTGGCGTTGGATAAAACGTAACCCTGATTAGCGCTATGTTCGTATTGTGTCTGTACCACCAGAACAAGGTCTTCTGAAGGCCAGACATAGATCATTTGGCCGTCTAACCCCATTGCTGCGGAAATGGTAATGGGGGGCTCTGCACCAAAGAACGCGCTATTCAAGACCCACCAATGTAAGCCATAAAAGTCAGTTTGTGCAGACAGGCTTGTTTGCACGTAGCTGCCAGGTACGATTTGGTTACCGTCCCATTCGCCATTGCGCGCGTAAAGCAGGCCGAACCTGGCCATGTCCAATGGCGTCATATCCAGTCCCATGTAGGTGAGGGGGTTTGTGCCGGACCGATCCAGCCACATGCCCACCAGATTTGGATCAATACCAATCGGCGATAGAATTTTTTCAGTCAGATAAGCCTGCGCATCTAAACCCGTCGCCCTTAGAATAATCGGTTCTATTAGCTGGGATGTCGGGTTTGAGTATTCAAATGTCGTGCCCTCAACCCGTGTTTTTGGAAAATCGATCGCAAATTTTGTTTGATCCGTTTCATCGTAAATCCCGTTATTTGCGCCGTAACCCGCGCGCATTTCCAGGATATCCTGAATGGTGACAGCCTCTTTGTCGCTATCGACCCATTCGCTTAAAAATTCGCTTGCGGGTTGATTCAGACTACTTATCCAGCCTTCCTCTATGGCAATCCCGATTAAGGCGGCGTAAAAACTTTTGGCAACGGACCAGCTAGTCCCAAGTGTGTCGATATCAACACCCGTGGAAAAACGCTCCCCAATAATCCACCCGTTGCGCACCAATACTGCGGACTGCACCGCTTGATCGGTAAAAATGTGGCTTAGGATAGCGTCTACATCGCTCGCATTTAGATTTAAATCGGCAGGGTCTGCAGCGTCAAGTGTCCATGTTGGCTCAAGTTTTGCCGATGAAGGAGCGGGTGTAGCAGCAGGAGCGGGTGTAGCAGCAGGAGCGGACGCATTAGAAGGAGCGGACGCATTAGCAGTACCACTGCCACCACCACTGCCACCACCACACCCGGATATTCCGATGAAGATTAAAAGAATAAAAAGTTTATTGAATTTCATTCCCAATTTATAACAGCTAACGGCGGGCTTTGCAGTTCAAAAAACTATTTTACGTGATGGCAGGGTGGGCGCTAAAACCCATAAGCTTGAGTCGCGGGCATAGGCCCTGGGCGATTAGAAAGTGGGCTTGGGTTTTGAGATTTAGTGGGTACCACGGTCACTTGCCGCGATGTCACAATCGGCGATGCAAGTTATTGCGTTGTAATGGCGGCGCCGCCCTTTTTGACCAGATCAGCTTTGCCCGGCGAGGGCGGTACATTGCAGCCCTTTTGAATGCCCGGTTTGGACCCCATCAAGGCCATCCAGCGTTGTAAATGCGCTAGGCCATCTACGCTGACACGCGCCCATAAGTGACTTCGCAGCCAAGAATAGTTTGCAATGTCAGCGATGCTGTAGCGATCAGCAAGGTATTCTTTGTCGGTCAACTGCTGATTTAAAACCTCGTAGAGTCGCCGAGTCTCGTTGGTGTAGCGACTAATTGCCTGCGGAACCTCTTCCGGAAAGTATCGAATAAAGGCTACCGCTTGTCCCTGCATCGGGCCAATACCAGCGATTTGGAACATCAGCCACTGCATCACTTCATAACGGCCCTGCGTATCGACAGGCATCAGCTTTCCCGACTTTTCCGCCAAGTAGAGCAGGATGGCGCCAGATTCAAAGATACTGATGTCGGTATCTTGATCATGAATCGCGGGAATTCTGCCGTTGGGGCTAAGTTTCAAAAACTCAGGGTGGTGTTGCTCTCCCTTACCCAGATCGACGGGCTGTAACTTATATTCAATCTCCATTTCTTCTAAAGCCATGGCAACTTTCCAGCCATTTGGGGTCGGTGCACTATAGAAATTGATCATTGGAGACTCCCTTGTATTGTTTGGTTGAGTGATTGCGGCGCGCCCTGCACATCAGTCAATGATGAAAATACCGGCTTTTTGTATCACTGTTTTTGCATTTGCCCGCTCGATCACCTTTAGCAGTGTGGTTTGAATGGTTTCGTCTTTTCTGGCGTCACCCTTACTTGGAAATCTTTGTTCTTGGGGCTCGTCACCTTCTTCCGAAATAAAGCCAACGATAACGCCGGTTGCACAGTCATCTGATTCACCAAAATAAGTCAGTGAAATTTGAGGGTAGCCCTGAAAGCCCCGACTGACCCTTTTTGCGATACGCTTTGTTGATTTGTCTAATTTCATAATATGACCCGTTTCTCGCGTTTCAGGAGGTACATGGCGTGAACAATCTATGCCTGTTCTTTCGGTGTCTCGCGCCGAATATACAGCATGATGGCGCCGGTCAGGCTGCCGAAGGCAGCGCCATAAAGGTTTGCATCAATCACTGCGGGGTAGCCCAGGAGGCGTTCCGATGCAGCCGCCGCACCAAAGGTTTGTTCCAATAAAAGCTTTGCCAGCAACCCAACCACCAGTACGGGGCCAATATGTCTTCGTGCGTGCATGTCCGCGGTCACGCCCCACGCGAACAGCCCATGTAGCAGGCCCGACAAGCCCGCATACCAGGCAATGCTACTGTCCAGATAATAAAGGCAGGCTGACACGCCAATCGCTGAAACCATCGCAGCGGTTAAGTAGTCTCTTACATTGTAGTCATCACCTTGCAGCAGCCAAAGTGCCAAAATGCCCGCCAGACTCATGCCCAGATGTGACCCATTGGTGTGAACGAGGTGACCGGAAAGTAGTCGCCAGTACTCATCACTCTGGATCGCTACGCGGTCGAATGTCAGGTCTGCCAGCCCGATAATTTGCGCGGCAATCGCCAGACCTGCGAGAACTAAAGGACCCGCAATCTGGTCGGTTTTTAGGGCTAGATGATCTTTCAGCATGTTGGTTAAGACTCAAGTAATACAAGCGGTATTATCTTTGCCGGTGAGTTATTAGAAGTAAAGCGGCGGTCCGGCGACATCGCCGCTGCGCAGATCTAAAAGTGTGGCAGGGTGTCGGTACCATTGCGTTTTCGATTCGCCTAAAATCCAGAAGAAGGGGATGGGTTGACTCCCCGAGCTACTCCCCGAGCTACTCCACGAGCTACTCCCCGAGCTACTCCACGAGCGCCTGAAAAAAAGCTCTGCAAGTGCAATCGGGTTAGAATGGTATCGGGTAGGGTCACGCCAAAGGGGCCATAAAGTGTCTGCAGGGCCTCGCGGGATTGCTTGCAGTCGGCCCTCACCTGCTCCGGCCATCCGCTATGATGGTCCTTAGTGCCCCCT
>Ga0302121_10001412_pt1 | contig 11440 bp, 7 predicted proteins | sample CB21_surface_MG_FD_203120 | JGI IMG/M metagenome (GOLD analysis project Ga0302121, IMG submission 203120) | Marine microbial communities from Western Arctic Ocean, Canada - CB21_surface | ecosystem: Environmental > Aquatic > Marine > Oceanic | place: Canada: Western Arctic Ocean | collected... | reverse complement strand
ATATTGCTTCTGGCGATTATGTTCAATTTCCATCTGCAGATGATAGGATGTGTTCAAACTTATTTGAGGAAGCTGCTAAACAATTTAAACTTAATCCGAATGCTGGGATGTTTTGTGCGTTAGCGTACCAGATGGAGAAAAATGGGAAATTCCAAAATTTGATTAGAAGTCCTCTTATTAGCTCCAAATCAGTCTATTTAACCCCTGAACAAGTTAAAAAGTGCTTTGTGAAATATGGTTTTTGGATAGTTGGACAAACAATGATTTTTAATAAAAGCACATTTAAGAAATTAGATATTAAATTTGACGCTAGCCTTGAGCACTATTCTGATGCTTTTATTCCTTTAATAATTTCCTTGAAGTTTGGAGCATGCTTTACTCCCAAGACATTGGCAAGTTGGAGATACTACTCTGGTTATGCAGAACAACATTTTTCAAATAAAAACTTTGATAATGAATTATTCTTAAAATTTGATAAATTATGTTCTTCCATAAAGTTCAATGATTTAGTTCCAAAAAGTCTTTTAAAGGATATGATTACATCTAAGAAATATTTTTACTTAAATAGAAGATTTTTTCATGATAAAAAAAATATGTTTCTTGAATTTAAGCTTATTAAAATTATTTTTAAGTCTCTTACATACCTATATGTATATAAGTGGCAAGCACTCAAATTATTAAGAATTATGTGGGGCAAAAGAAGATATAAAGAGCAGTTTATTATAAAAGATGATCTTCTTTTAAGAAAATAGTTAATAGTTAATAGTTAATAGAAAAATAGGAGAAGTAATAATGAGTCAAAATCTTTTTAGAAATCCAGATGGTTCAGTTAGAAACGTATTAGAAAATGTAGAGGGTATAACCTTTAATGAAAATCCTCTTGATGTTTTTATTATTTTAGCCAGATATAAATTTGGCACTAGATTTATAAAAAAAACTCATAAAGTAATTGATGTTGGATGCGGACATGGTTTGGGCTCTGTATTTCTATCAAAATATGCTAATTCAATTATAGGTGCTGATCTGGATAAAGATTTAGTTAAAACAAATAATTCTAATTACAAAAAAATAAAAAATCTACAATTTAAGGAGTTTGATCTACTCAAACCATCCAAATCTTTTGTTAATGAATTTGATGTGGTCGTATCACTGGATGTCATTGAGCATTTTACTAAAAGAAAAATAGATAAAGTTGTTGACAGTTATTATAATCTTCTGAGTTCTGACGGTTTTGCTATTATAGGAACGCCTAATATCGCCTCTAGACCTTATGCGTCTCAAAGACGTCTAGATACTCATCCATTTGAATTTACGCGTGATGAATTTGAAGAAACTTTGTTAAAGAAATTTAAAAATGTTTTTATTTTTAGTATGACTGATGAAGTTGTTTCTACCTCATTTCCAAATATGGCATGGTACTTTGTGGCAATTTGTACAAAATAAAATATGAAAATTGTATTCCTATTCTTACTTGAGCATATAGTTTTATAGGCAGATATTTGGTTGAAATTGGTTTAAATATCTTAACTAAATAAAGAAGATTAATGCAGTATTAAATGACCTTAATCAGGCATAGTATTTAGACTTCTAATTATGATGGATTATGGACTATGGAGAATAAGAATAAATTAACAACCGTATTAGTCTCTGGCAATTTTAATGTATTGCATCCTGGGCATATTAGGTTGTTAAGATTTGCAAAAGAAAGCGGCGATTATTTAATTGTTGCAGTTGAGAGTGACCGTATTGCAGGAGGCGCAGCGCATGTGCCAGAAGATTTAAGAATTGAAGGGATTAAGAGTAACAGTTGGGTAAATGAAACAATTTTGCTCGACGAGCCTCTTGGCGATCTTATTAAAAGATTGCAACCTGATGTTGTCATAAAGGGCAAAGAGCATCAAGATAAATTTAATCTTGAACAGGCCGTGTTGGACTCCTATGGAGGAAAGCTTAGGTTTAGTTCTGGTGAGATTAAATTTTCATCTCTTGATCTATTGCGTAAAGAGTTCTCTCAAACTATTAAGGATGACATTATTTTGCCTTTTAAGTACATGAAAAGGCATGAGATTAGTAGTGGAAGAATAAAAAGTATTATTGACGATTTTTCATCACTTAGAGTTTGTGTGGTTGGTGATCTAATTGTGGATGAATATATCACCTGTGAGCCGTTGGGGATGTCACAAGAGGATCCAACTATTGTTGTTACGCCCGTGGATACTACACGATTTATAGGCGGCGCCGGGATTGTTGCTGCACACGCTGTAGGACTGGGTGCTAAGGTTGAGCTTATCACTGTTGTTGGTAATGATAGCTCTCATACCTTTGCTGAAAATAAGTTAAGTGAATTTGGCGTTACTACATCGCTTATTGTAGATGATAGTCGACCAACGACAGTTAAACAGCGCTTTCGGAGCAAGGGAAAAACTTTATTGCGTGTTAGTCATCTTCATCAATCCACAATTAGTCCGAGCTTTCAAAGTATTTTTTTAGAGAATGTAAAATCAATAATTGATAAAGTTGATTTATTAGTGTTTTCAGACTTCAATTATGGATGTCTTCCGCAAGATTTAGTTGATCAAATAGTAACTTTAGCAAAAGAAAACAATGTAATGCTAGCCGCAGATAGCCAGTCATCATCTCAGATTGGCGATATTTCCCGTTTTAAAAATATAGATCTAATTACGCCTACCGAGAGAGAAGCAAGAGTTAGCACACGTAACAATGAGGATGGTTTAGTAGTTTTGGCAGAACAGTTGCGCCAGCAATCATCTGCAGAAAACATCCTGCTTAAAATTGGCGAAGAAGGAGTTTTAATTCACGCAAATGATAGTAATGGAGATAACCCATGGTTAACTGATCGTATTGGAGCACTAAACTCTAACCCAAGAGATGTTGCAGGTGCAGGAGATAGTCTGTTAATCAGCAGTGCGTTAACTATGGCGAGATGTGGAACAATATGGGAGGCAGCACTTATCGGCTCTCTTGCTGCTGCAATCCAAGTAGGCAGATTGGGAAATACTCCATTACAAAGTAAAGAGCTACTGAAAGAGCTAACTTAAATGCGTGCAATATTGTTAGCTGCCGGGCTTGGCACTCGATTACGACCGATTACCGATAAAATCCCTAAATGTCTTGTGCCAATAAATGGTAAACCACTTATCGATTATTGGTTAGAACAATTGACAAAGGCTGGTATAGAGAAATTTTTGATTAATACCCACTATCTTCATAAACAGGTTGAGTCATATATAGAGCAATCCAAATTTGCGGGTATGGTAGATTTAGTTTACGAGAAAGAGTTGCTTTTAACAGGCGGAACAGTTATTGCGAACAAAGGTTTTCTTAGTGATGAGCCATTTATGTTGGTCCATGCTGATAATCTTTCTATTTGTAATTATAAAGATTTTATCAGTGCACATAAAAATAGACCTGCTAATACAGAAATAACGATGATGACTTTTACAACTGATGACCCTAAAAGCTGTGGCGTAGTTAAAATAGATAATTCTGGTATTATTCAAGAATTCCATGAGAAGGTTCAAAATCCTCCGTCTACAACAGCAAATGGCGCTGTTTATATTCTTGAGACCAGTGTTATCAGTTATATGGAAAGGTTAAAGAAAGTAAAAGTGGACTTTAGTGTGGATGTTCTGCCGTATTACATGGGAAGAATTTTTACATATTATAATAGCCTTTACCATCGTGATATTGGTAATATTAGATCATATGAATTAGCCCAAATCGAAACTAATTTTTTGTATACAAAAACCTCATGACATCAAAAGATCAATCTACAATCCATCTAACCAAAAAGCTTTTCTTATTAATGGAGCGCAGAAGGCGTTACCAATTCCTAATATTGCTAACATTGATGATACTAACATCAGCGTTTGAGGTTATTAGTATTGGTGCGGTTATACCATTTTTAGGAGCGTTGATTGAACCATCTAATATTTTTGAACTTCCTGCCGCACAACCATTCATTCAATTTCTTGGAGTAAATCAGCCAACCCAAATTATATTCCCAATTTCAGCTCTATTTGCCATCGCAGTAGTGATGTCAGGCGCAACGAGAGTGTTATTATTATGGGCATCAGTTAAGTTTTCATTTATTTTAGGTGTAGATTTGAGCGTTAGTGCTTTCACTCAAGTTATTAACCAACCTTATATTGCACACACAAAACAAAATAGCAGTGACATTATTAGCGCTATTTCAATAAAAATTGCTCAAGTTATAAATGGCGTAGTGCTATCTGTGCTAAATATGATCAGCTCTTTTATAATTATTACTGCAATTATTACTATTTTGATAATAATTAATCCCAGCGCATCATTAATTGCAATTTTATTTTTTTCAGCTTTATATATATTTTTTTACTTATATGTGAAGCAACAACTAAAAGTAAACAGTTCGAATATTACTCGTGCATCTTCTAGTTTGATGAAAATATTACAAGAAGGCCTTGGTGGGATACGTGACATTATTATTAATGGTAATCAGCAATTCTATCGCAGCATCTTTTGGAGAGCCGATCTTGTTTATCGAAAATCACTAGGTAACAATCTCTTTATTACTAATAGTCCTCGTTATTTTATGGAGACATTTGGTGTTCTACTTATTGTGTTATTGGCATACATGCTGTCGACTCAAGGTGAAAAGAGTTTTGCTGATGGAATTCCTGTTCTTGGTGCTTTGGCATTAGGAGCTCAGAGATTATTGCCAGTAATGCAAATACTTTATAATGCATGGGGAAACATTAAGGGCACACATTTTGTTTTAAAAGATGTATTGGGTTTTTTAAATCTTAATGATACTAAAACGATGAATGTAATTAATGATGACTGTACTTTTGAAAAAAATATAAGATTGAAAGACGTATCATTCGGATACGATGAAAACCCTTTACCATCAATAAATAATATAAATTTAGACATTAAAAAAGGCGATTGTATAGGAATTATTGGCAAGACGGGAAGTGGTAAGAGTACGCTTATTGATATTATGATGGGGTTACTAGATCCAACACATGGCACATTAGAAGTTGATGAAAATGTTATAACAAGTAGCAACCGAAGAGCATGGCAATCTCGGATTGCACATGTACCTCAGAATATATACTTATCTGATAGTACAATAGAAGAAAATATCGCTTTCGGAATTCCTGTAGAAAAAATTGACAGTAGCCTTGTTAGGCGTGCAGCTATAAGCGCCAATATCGACTCTGTTGTAAACGAATGGCCACTTAAATATAAGACTATACTAGGGGAGCGCGGTATAAGATTATCCGGGGGGCAGAGACAACGAATAGGAATTGCTCGCGCGCTTTATAAACAGGCCGATGTTTTATTCTTAGATGAGGCAACCAGTTCGGTGGATACTACAACTGAGTCAAGTATTATGAAAGCTATTGAAAAGTTAGGCAATGACGTAACCCTTATAATTATTGCCCATAGAATTACAACATTGAAAAACTGTTCTAGGATATTAGAATTAACTAACGAAGGTAAAATTTATGAAAAAGTATATTCTGATATTGCAGAATCTTCTCTTGAGTAATGTTAGAGGCTATACAAAACATTAATACTGTATGTTATTTTTAAGAGTAGAAAACTACAGAATCAACAAATATATCCTCAAGCTTCCCAGTATTAATAAAGACTTTTATATGCATAGTTGTTAATTATTTAAAGTTGCCCAGTAAAGTTAAACCTAGTGTACTTTTTGCACTAAATGTCGAACCTAAAAAACTACATTTCCTAAATCTTCCTCGTCAGTCAATGTCTTTATTCTCACGTACTGAGATAAAATATGCATCAAGCTATGATGGGTGTCCTCAACAACTCCATAATTTTCGTTGGGTATGTATATGCTATAATCGCTTTCATCTTTTGCCTTGCCTCCAGAAAAACCTACAAAGCTTACTGTAATCATCCCTAAAGTTTTTGCAGCTTTAATAGCCTTTACAATGTTAGGACTATTGCCACTGCTAGAAACACAAATAAGGATGTCTCCCTTTTCTCCATATCTTTCTACCGAAAAAGAAAAAACACTCTCATAGTCTATATCGTTAGCAACTGCTGTAAGTGTTGGTATATTACTTGAAAGAGAATGAATTACTGGAGAAATATCAGTACCGGTAGAGGATCCTTTCAGAAAATCACAAACAAAATGTTCTGAAATAGCCGCAGAACCTCCATTGCCACAAGTATATATCTTCTTCTTATCTTTAATTGAGCTAATCAACAAAGAGGCAATTTTATCCAGTTCTTCCAAGTCAATTGAATCGTAAGCCTTTTGCATTTCATAGGCATAATCTTTTACAAATTCATTCAATTTAAGGTGAGTTTTGTTTGGGAATTTCAATATCTTAAGTTCCTAGATTATTAAATTGATAACTCTACACTAACCAAAGAATTAAGTACAATTGTGGCTTTAAAAATAATTCAACCCCTTGTTTTTAAAGCATTTATTATTTGTGCGATTACTCCTGCTCAATAGTAACGTTACTAAATTTTCCTTTTAAATCAATAGTTTGTAAGCTCTTTATATTCTTTGTGTAACTTTTTATCTAACATAATCAAAAACTTCTCTTTAAAACTCTTTTTTTTATCAACAAACTTGTCTTTTACTATTTACACAATGTGTAAGTTCATTCGTAGCATATTTAACTTACAAGTTTAAAAACTTTGTTAGCTTTTTATAATCCCCTCCTACCAAACAGAAGCGTGACGTTAATACGACGATTTTCATATCCTTCTTTAAACTTAATATTATCTGTTTCATGAAATAGATTTGAATTGAAGATTACGGCTCTATTTTCATTGTGAGGTATGATAGTTTTTTTCTGTTCGGACTTTAGAATCTCTTCACGGATCTTTTGTTCATTATTATTATATGTATTGAAATCCCATTCTAAGGGCGCCTCAGTATTGTATACGACTAACCCACCTGACGAAGGATCTAAGTTTGCTGAGTTAGGGGTGATCCAGAAGTTTACATTTATGGCTGCAAAGTCTGCATGAACATTTATTCCTTTAAAAGAATTATTTTTCTCGCTAGCACGACTATCATAGTTATATGCCCAGAGATGGTTTAAATGATGATTTTTAAATATTTTTGGAAATTTCTGCCTGAGATCTTCTGCAATTTGCAGAACCAATGGAGAAGCCAATCCCTCTGCTAGATAGGCTCCCATATATCCACCTGTATGAAAAAAATCAAACCAAATCGTGCTTCCGAGCAAAAACTCCCGAAGAGACATAAGGGCGGCAGGGCTTAGAAAATCATCAATGTAAGTTAAACCAAACTCGTGCTCAAAATAATCCTCCGTGATCTTGTTTACATCAAGGGTGTCACCTATCGCCGAATTGTCTAATGCAGGAGCTTCAAGGATATGAACGGGGCGATTGTATGTATCCGCCAAAAGACGTTGATGTTTATCACTTAGAGGAACAATATCCGTGTCTAACGTATGATTAATTTCTGACTTTACTGTTTTATACAGCTTGGCAAGTTCTTGAAATTTTTTAATAGCAATGCCAGAGGCGGCTATATAATGAAACTGCTCAATGTCGTGATCAAGTTTAGCATTGCTGATTTGTCTAAAACTTTTATGATGCAAATCAACAGGATTTATCCCCCTTTTTAATTGAAGGCTTCTTTTAAAGTGCTTTAGGGCACTTTCTCTTGAACCCATTGCGTTCAGCGTGATACCCAAGCTGCTGTGTGCTTCGACATGGTCAGGCTTCAACGCTATCGCCTGTGTATAGCTTGCTAGCGCTTCCTCTAATTTGCCTAGTTCTTGTAGCGTTTTACCCAAGCTACTGTGGGCTTCGGCAAAGTCAGGCTTCAACGCTATCGCTTGATTATAACTGGCTTCAGCTTCGTCTAATCTACCCAGTTCTTTGAGCGTGATACCCAAGTTGTTGTAGGCTTCGGCAAAGTCAGGCTTCAACGCTATCGCTTGATTATAACTGGCTTCAGCTTCGTCCAATCTACCCAGTTCTTTGAGCGTGATACCCAAGTTGCTATGGGCTGTGGCATCTTGAGGAGATAATGCAACTGCTGTCTGATTAGCATTTACAGCTTCAGACTTTCTGCCAGTTTTTCCCAGTACAGCACCTAAAACTTTCCAGGCAAATTGATGCTTAGGAAATTCTTGGCTAATGGATGTAGCCAGCTTTTCGGCGTCATCTAACCGTCCAGCCTGATAGTGTTCCAATAGATTACTTAATTGTTGCTGGGATGGGCTTGCACTATTAACATTTTCTATTTGAGTTTTAGGCGAGAGTTGTGCCTCTAGGGAATTTAACCTGTCTGCATTCACACCCTGCTGCCTTGCCTGTTCGAGGACTGCCTTTGCATTATCAGACTGCTTTTCCTTGATAAGAGCGTCAATGTAACTCAGCCAAAACTGCTCTATCTTCGGATTCGCTTCGAGAGCAATTTTAAACAGTGGCAGTGCCGCATCAGCTTTATTAAACGATACTGATATTAACCCAAGGTTATGGTTAGCGTCTGGATGTGCTGGCTGGGACTGCAAGATAGCGCGATAAAGACGTTCAGCTTCTTCAAGCTTGCCTTCGTTGTATGCTGCAACACCTTGCTGCAGGGCTTGTTCGATAGTCAATTCCATTAAATTCTCTTAATCTCTGCCTCAAACATGCACGAAGTACCTGTTTTAATTCGTTATTACATGCATATTACATCTGTTTTTTCGATATACATACTGTATTGATTTTTACGGGATTCGGATAGCACGTTTTCCCCACGTCTAAGGTCGTCAAGGATGTCATTAAGCTTTACCAACCTATTTTGTTCGGTTTTGGAAAGCTCACTTAGCTTGAGGGTTTCAGCTTTTTTGCTTTTAAGTAAATCTCGCAACTTAGTATTTGGCTGCTTTCGCGTCTCTTGGCTTTAAATCGAACGAGACAATAATTCTATCTGTGTCTGTTGTGAAAGGAATAGTTCTATGATGGAGTGAAGAAGGGAAAAAAACTATATCTCCTAATGCTGGTTGATGCACCAATCTGGGAGACTTTAAATCTGAATAGTACTGGCTATTTAAGCTAAATTCTATAGCACCTTCATCTTTTTTTAGAGGTGGAACAACTTTCAAATAAATAACTCCGCTTAACCATCCGCTAGTGTGGATATGTGAATCCTGAAACCCTTGTTCCTTCAAAATAACATACCACCCATGAAGATTTTTTTTGGATGGCCATTTTTGTATAAAGGAGCAAGAATCGTTTTGAAATTTTAAATAATATGCATCTAACTCCTTTAGAATTATAGATTTAAGCTGCGTCATTTTTTCTAATGGGTTTGCAAACAAATTGATGTGCTTAAGTGTTTGAAAACCTTTGACGGTAGAATTGCCATCGGGTTCCCAAATAGTTGCTACCTCATTCAGCTCCTCAATTACCCCTTTAATAAATTTACTAGCATCTTCAAGATGAGAGGAAATATTAGAGAAATATAAAAATGACAGTGGGTTCTGACAAAATTTATGAGCAGTATTTTTCTTTTCCCGTTCAGAAATAAATGAAGAGAATGCCGCCATTCTTAAATTCGCATCATCCAGTTCCGCCTGTATCTCAATTCTCTTGTAAATTTCGCCTGTACGTCCTAGAGCATATAAGGTTTCCAAACTACACGCTCTCGATTTCTGTGTATCACACAAATCTATATCTCTTAATGCGGCATCGAATTCTTTTTTATCAAATAATAAATGCCATCTATTCATCAATGCTTCTGTAAAGTCAGGTTTCAACGCTATGGCTTGCGTATAACTTGCCTCAGCCTCGTCTAATCTTCCTAGTTTTTTGAGTGAGTTGCCTAAGTTGCTGTGGGCTTGGGCAAAGTCAGGTTTCAATGCTATCGCTTGGTTATAGCTTGCTAGAGCTTCGTCTAATCTTCCTAGTTTTTTGAGTGAGTTGCCTAAGTTGCTGTGGGCTTGGGCAAAGTCAGGTTTCAATGCTATCGCTTGGTTATAGCTTGCTAGAGCTTCGTCTAATCTACTCAGTTCTTGGAGCGTGACGCCCAAATTGTTGTGGGCTTCGGCAAAGTCAGGTTTCAATGCTATGGCTTGGTTGTAGCTGGCTTCAGCTTCATCTAATCTGCCTAGTGCTTTGAGTGTGTTACCCAAGTTGCTCTGGGCTCCTACGTCTTGAGGGGATAGTGCAACTGCTGTCTGATTAGCAGCTAGGGCTTCAGACTTTCTGCCTGTTGTTCCTAATACTGCACCTAAAACTTTCCAAGCAAATTGATGCTTAGGAAAATCTTGAATGATTTCTAAAGAAAGTTTTTCTGCCTCACTGAATCGTCCGTTCTGATAGTGCTCTAGAAGACCACTAAGTTGTGTCAGAGGAGGACTGATGAGACTAGAATCATCTTTTTCATTCATGTTATTTGCTTTATTCCTACTCGATAGATTGCTAATTTTAAACCCTTATAAAAGTGTATTTTTATACAAAGCAGAGACTCTATTATGGTTCACATCAATTAATTCAAAATTATTTTTTATTAAAAAATTAGTGACGGGGGCAAGTGTGCTTTCACACAAAACGCCTCGCTCATAACCTAAATCAGCCGTAATAAACTCAACTAATTTTATTTTTTTACCTAGCCCTTGTAAGATTTCTGGTTCCGCACCCTCTGCTTCAAGTTTTAAACATTTTATCTGAGTATTAATATAACTATCTAATCTCGCGCCCTTAACTACAATAGTCTCATTATAAGACTTTGGTTCGATTGCAGAGGAATCAGCGCCTTGAGAGCTTATGTAGAATTTTATTTCACTATCCTTATTCCAGAGTGCTAAATTATGAGCAGTTGAAGGATGTACATTTTCAAAAAGGCATTGAAATTCAACAGGAGATGGCTCAAAACCGCGATAATCTATTTGAATACTATTAAAATCAAACCAATGCTTTAAATCTCCAACATTTGCTCCACAGTCCAAAAAAATATCACCATCCGTAAAATTTATTTTATCAAGAAAGTAAGATTCACCTAAATTATCAAGTCTTCTTTTTATACCGAATTCATATAAATCATTACATCGAATCTGATGGCGAATTCGATGTTTAAATGAAGGGAATAAATTATCTGTAAAAATAAAAGATTCTTTATCCCAACTTAATCTGGCACTACTCCGAATAAGCATCGACTTCACATTAAATAACAAAGCAAATAACTTCTTATCAGTTTTAATAATTATCCATCTATAAAAATTAAAAATGAAACGAATATGTAACTTTAAATAGTATTTAGCAAAGCTCATCTTGATAAATCTAAATCGTTTTTTTATTCCCACTTGATTCCATTTTTTATCTCCTTTGTATGATAAAAATGAGGCATCACTGTCTTGGGTAAAACCCATATAGTTCTTATCGAATGAATCTAATAATTTTTTTTCATAGCACAAATCCAAGCAGG
>Ga0302121_10001411_pt1 | contig 11450 bp, 5 predicted proteins | sample CB21_surface_MG_FD_203120 | JGI IMG/M metagenome (GOLD analysis project Ga0302121, IMG submission 203120) | Marine microbial communities from Western Arctic Ocean, Canada - CB21_surface | ecosystem: Environmental > Aquatic > Marine > Oceanic | place: Canada: Western Arctic Ocean | collected... | reverse complement strand
GTACCAGACCCATCGTTCATAGATCAGAAGATTTCAGATGTGTTCTTCTTCCAGAACCGTCTAGGTGTCCTGTCGGATGAGAACGTAGTCATGTCGAGAACGTCAGAATACTTTGACTTCTTTGCAACGACTGCGAGGACCCTACTGGATAACGATCCAATTGATGTGGCTGCTAGTCACACCAAGGTGTCCACATTGAAACATGCTATTCCGTTTGACCGGAAGCTATTGCTGTTCTCAGATCAGACACAGTTCATTCTCAAAGGTGCTGACTTCATCACGCCTAAGAATACATCGATCAGCCAGACAACTGAGTATGAATCCAGTACAACCTCTAAGCCTGCAAGTGCTGGCAGTGTTGTGTACTTCCCAGCTAAACGGGGTGGCTTCACATCAGTTCGTGAATACTACGTTATCGATGATACTGACCGATCAGATGCTCAAGACATTACATCCCATGTGGCGAAGTATGTCCCTGATGGTGTCTACAAGATGGAAGCAAGTACAGCTGAGAATGCTCTAGTTTGTCTGACTTCCCAGGATACCAGCTCTATGTATATTTATAAGTATCACATAGCAGGTAGAGAGAAGGTACAATCTGCTTGGATCAAGTACACTTTAAGTGGCTGCGAGATACTGAGTGTCGAGTTCATTGAGAGTTCTCTTTATGTGGTAGCAAATAAAGCAGGTAAGACTGTTCTATTTCAGATTCACTTTGATGCTGGGCGCTTCGATGTAAATCAACTCTATGTAACACGCCTAGATGGTAGGATGACAGAAGCACAGGTAACTAAAACTTACTCTAGTGCAGCTAACCAGACTACAATCACAACGCCATTCGCACTGACCTCTCCCGTAGTTGTACGTCGAGGGGCATCGCAGGGTGTGGTGTTACCTACAGTATCCGCTAGCTCGACTACAGTCGTCGTAGCAGGCGACCACACAGCCACTGAGTTCTATATTGGTGAGCGTTATACAATGACATATGAATTCTCTCAGCCCACCCTAAAGGAGCCTACAGCTTCCGGTGGACGGGTAGCAATTACAGGTGGTCGATTACAGATTAAGCATTGGCTACTTCGATACCAAGACAGCGGTGACTTCGTTGTGAAGGTACAGCAACGGACCAGCTCCACATCTCTAGACTATGTATTTACAGGTCGAGTGATTGGTAGCGGTGCGAGTACGCTGGGTTCTACTACTCTGTCATCAGGAGACTTCAGGTTCCCTGTTATGTCTAAAGCCGAGAATATTCGGATAACCATTGAGAGTGCTAGCCACCTCCCCTGCCAGTTCCTATCGGCTGAGTGGGAAGGTCAGATGCACCTGAGAAGCAGACGAGTTAATGGATAAATTACTTACACCAACTACGGTGGAAGATATCGACTTCGTTGCCCCAAGATTAAGAAAAGCAGATTACAATGAGTGTACGGCTTCTACAGGTAAACAACCTCGTGGTGTCCTACATCGAAGTCTTGATCTTGGGGCAATCTCTCTGACCCTACGCGCGCCTGATGGTAACCGCGTGGGTCTTTGTGGGGTTGTTAATTCTTCCCATATAGAGGGCGCAGGAGTTGTTTGGATGGTCGCAACAGATGACATCTATCAGCACCAGACAACATTCCTGCGTAACTCGAAGAGAGCCTTAAAGCATCTCTCTGAGGACTATCTAGTTCTCTTTAACTGTGTAGATGCCCGAAATTCAGTCCACATCAAGTGGCTTCGTTGGATGGGCTTCACGTTCATCAACAAGCACGAAAATTATGGGGCCGAGAAAAGGCTCTTCTACGAATTTGTGAGGATTAAATAAATGTGTGAACCAGTGACACTGGCTACCCTTGGCACCACAGCAGCAGGCGTGGGTACAACAGCAGCAGTAGCAGGCACAGCCGCCACAGCCGCAACTACAGCAGCTACATGGTCTAAAGTAGGACTAGCCGTTCAAGGTATAAGCGCAGGTGCGAAGGTACTTGGAGCAATGGATCAATCCAATAACTCCAACGCTGCATATGTCCAGAATACCAGAGCAGCTAAAGATGCCTACTTCCTGAAGTCTAAACAATCAAACCTTCGGGTTTTACAAGAGCAGACCCAAGCATCTCAGCAGAAGCAAGACGCTGACCTTAAAGCTATGAAGGCACAAGGCACAGCTATGGCAGCTGCAGGTGGCTCTGGGGTTCAAGGCGCTAACGTAGCGCAACTACTAAATGACTTTGAGCGTTCTGAAGGTGTCCTGACTGATCGTATCAGCCAACGCCTCGAAGGTATTCAGTCACAGAATGAAATGAATAAGCTTGGCTACCAGAGCGAAGCTATTAACCGCATCGCCTCTATGCAGCCTATTGGGTTTGCCGAGACACTGTTTAACGTAGTTGAACCCATCGCTGGATTTGGCATTGATTATGCCGACTCCAAAGCGCGTAACGCTAGTATATAGGGATATAAAAAATGGCTAGACCAGCAATTGGTAATCCCTTCGATGGGCAAATTGGGACGGTAGCACCTACAGCATCTCCCGTAGATATTTACCAGCGTGGCGTAGTGCAGCGTAGTCCTTTTGTGGCTTTAGCAAATACCCTGTCACGCTTAGAGCAGAAGGCTACCCCCGCTATACAAGCTGCTGAAGCACGAGCTGCTGAAGCAGAATATGCAGCGGGTGTAGAACTATATAACACTAACCGGGTAGCAATGGGTCAGGCTGTAAAAGATGGCATCATTCAAGAGGGTGAAAGTCCGTACCTCCGTAAGGGGTATAGAATTTCTCACTTAAATACGATGGCAGCTAGGTACACTGATGAACTACAGAATGCTCTGGTAGCTAAGAAGTTGTATAAGAACGGCGACCCTAAAGCTATCGAAGACTTTACTGATAAGTTCTACGAGGAATTCCAATCTTCAAATGGCATCGATGGTTATCGTGACGTTGAGGTAGCTGAGTTCTTCTCAGGAGCAGCTGCAAAGGCTAACGAGACTTTCAGGTCAGCTTGGAAAGAGAAAAACATAGCGTACCAAAAAGAAGCCAACTACAACGCTTGGTCTATGGAAGTTAGTGCCTATACCGATACTCTCTTTTTACCCGGCGATACCGAGGAAGTCCGTCAGAAGAAGCAAGGACAACTTGCTGTATGGTTAAGTCAGAAGGTCAAAGAAGCTGACCTCGATGGCATGAGCCGAGCAAAGATTAACGAGACAGTAATCAACAGCGTAATTCTTACAGCCTATGAAAAGAATGACCTAAGTGTTCTCGATGTTCTCGATGGGGTTGTCACAGGTACAGGCGTCCTTGGAAGAGGACCAGCAGCCCGAGAAGCTGTATATAAAGCTAGAGGCGATATCGCTACAAGCATTGCTGCGGCTGAAAAGGCTCAGAACGATGCAAGGAAAGAGTCTCAGAAGGTAACAATAGCGGCATCGTCCGGTGAGATAATTATGGCTGCGCTAGCAGATCGAGGTTCACCGGATGATGCAGTAGCTCAACAGGCCCAACAGATCATAACTAAGCATCTTAACGAATTAGGCGTACTCGCTAGAAATGGCGTGGCTGGTGCAAGCGCACAGCTAATTTCTATGACCAATTTCATAGACGCACAGCAAAAAGCTGAAGAAGAAGAACGAAACCCCGCAACTCCTAACGAACTCTTTGAACTGCAGATGGATGTGATGAGGGAGACAGACCCTGTTATGGTCTTTAATATGTTAGCCGTAGCTAGGCGTAATGGGAAGATTCAGGGTAAAGAGATGGCTCCACTTCTAGCTCAGTGGAAATCAATAGTTGGTGCAAATCCAGAAAACCAATTAGCCGTTTATGACCCCTCTAGTATCGCCTCAAAAGAGCGAGACAATTTTATAACATCTCTCGGGTACGCTACAGAGTTTGGAGTATCTACTGGTGAGAACCGTATCAGAACATCATTAGCGATTGATACCTATAATATGGAATATCTAAAGGCTTCTTCAGCTTTAAAGGCTGAGTTAGGTCGTGTCTTGGAACCTCTGGAACAGATGAGGGTAGCTCAAGAAGTTAGACAAAGAATATATCCCACATTGGTAGAGTTAGAGACATTAGCTTCGGCTGAAGGCTTACTCGAAGAGAACCAAGTTGTAATACAAGAGACCGAGCGACAAGAGCGAGAAGACGCAGCTACGCGGGTCCTCTTAGTCCAACAAGCGACTGCCCAAGGTTTAACCCCTGAAGAAATAGCCCTCATGTCAAATGATGACCTAAGCCTCGCGCTAGAATAAGGAGCCGAAAATGGCTGAGAATAATCCCGTCGATCAGATGCTGTCTGCATTCGGCGTCCAAGAGAATACTATGAATGCAGCCTCAGAGCTGGCCGGGATGATGTCAAAGATTAACACTCCCGCCGCTGCTCCTGTGGTCCCCGCAGCTACTGCAGAAACTGCTCCTACTGCAATCCTACAGACACAAGAAGAACTAGATCGAGCCAAGGCCCTTATCTCAAAGAACCCAGAAACTATGGGTCCTATGATTGATAAGAAGTACGGCCCCGGTGCAGCCCTCTCAATTATGCAAAATAAGTATGTACTACCTGCAGAACCTGAAGAGAAAGAAGGTGGCTTTATTCAGGGGGCGAAGGACGTATTCTCAGGGGTAGTTCGCGGCTCTTTAGGAGCTGGTGCGGAGCTTCGACAGACTTATGAAAACTTTGGTTCTATCAATGAAGCTCAATTTAGAGAGATGGTGGATGCCAAGGCGCTTGAAATTGAAACATCTCGCGGCACACCACTCACAAGTGCGGAGCGTAGTGAGCTTGAATTAAAAGAGAGCATGGCATTCCGCAATACTTGGAGCCTCAAGAACCCTTTCATGAATGCAAAGATTGGGGACCCTGATGATTTACCAGATTATAGTGCCGATACGGCCCTCGGCAACCTAGCTACTGTCGGAGTTCTCGGTAAAACTATTGACTTGCGAGATGAACTGGCTGCCCCAGATACCATTAAAGGTAGTCTGGCTGAAGGACTATCACAGTTTCTTACAGGTTATGTAGCACTTGGTGGCGGTGGTGCAGGTATCGTCCGTGGTATTGCGATTGGCGCGGCAGTAGACGCCACTATGTTTGATCCTTTAGATGCAAACTTATCTACTTGGATGGACTCTTCGGAAAACGAATGGGTTAAGAAGTTTGTCCCTCAAGCTCTAGTCAAGAATGCAGATGATACTGAGTGGGAAGCTCGAATGAAATCCTCTATTGAGGGCGGCATTCTGGGTGGTCTAATTGAATTTCCCATAGCAATGGTGAAATTTGCTCGGGCAACTAAGAAGGCGAAAACAGAGGTAGCGACTAACGGATCAGTTAGTTCGGATACCCTAGCGGAACTTGAAGAGATTGAGGCAACTATCCAAAGCTTCGACGATCTAGCAGCTGACGGTAAGCCTAGAGGCGCTATGACACCTGACGGGATGTTCACCACTCCTGAAGGTATGAAGTTTGACCCTAACAATGCTGGTACTCGCCGCTTTGACTTAGAGACTAAAGTTGACACTGCAGTAGACCAAGCACAGCCGGGAGCGTTAGACACTCCTGAAGTTGGTACGTCCCCTGATTTGGATACGACGCCACCATCGCGGGTAAACCTAGCAGATGAACTTCAACCAGATGCCCCAAAGGCTCCAACTGTTGAGACTTCTGACATACCTGTAGCAAGTGCAGCCGATGCCCCGGTTAAGGTTGTAAAGCCTAAGAAGGTCCCTAGTGCTGTTGTCGGGGACGCTAAATTGTTTAAGGCAGCTCTACGAGGCACTACTAAAACTAACGAGATTGTGCCACTCAGCGCGCTCGATCTTGAGGGTAACGATATTGGCCTGTTTAACTGGGACAATATGGATGGTCCACAGGACGCCATGAAAGTCATGGACTCTACTCAGCAGGCCTTATCAGACGCTGGTGTCCTCAAAGCTAATGGCTTAGAGACAAAACAGACCCTGCAAACAGTGTACGACGAATCTGTAGAAGAGGTAGCTGACTTGGTAGGGGCAAATCCCGATACGGTTAGAGCAACATTCTTAACTGCAGAGAAGGTTACCCGAGATAGCGCACGGCGCATTGTGTCCGGTAAGATGATACTACAATCTACAGGTCGTAGGATTTCTGAACTGTCTGAGCTTATCACAAGGTCAGCAAAGGCAGGCGACACTAATACCGCAGTTGAGCGACAACTTATTAATCTAATGACATTACATGCAGATATTCAATTATCTGTAAAAGGAATTCAGACTGCTGCAGCTAGAGCTGTAGGTGCAGGCCGTATCAGGACTGCAGATGCTTTAGGTGATGATGCTCTAGATGCGTTGATGCAATTTGGTGGTTCTAAACAAGTACAGAAACTCGCCAAGAAAATAGCTTCAGCTGATGGCAATAGAGCAGCTCAAGCTAAGATGATTAGGAAGGCTAGTGAGAACAAGTTCTGGGGTGTTATTAACGAAGTGTGGCTGAACGCCATTTTATCTGGCCCAAGAACTCACATACTCAACATGGGCGCTAACGGATTTAACATGATACTCCGCCCCGGCATTCGTGCAGTAGGTGGTGCTCTTACTGGAAACACTCAGGCTATGGAAGAAGGCGCACGACAGTATGCCTACTTAGCCAGCGAAATCTTTGAAGGCATTACATACTTAGCCACAATCGGCAGGACCCAAAAGGATAGCTCAATGGCTAACGCCTTCAGGTCCTTCTACAACGCTGAGAGTATACTAGATACCGCTACAAAGTTTGACCCTGTTAGGGGAAAGCATCGTGCAATATCAGCGGGAAATGGTAACGTATTTGGTAACGGACTAGCTAAGGGAACGATAAACCTAGCTGGTAAATTGGCTACAATGTCAAACCGCGCATTAACTGCAGAGGATGAGTTGTTTAAGCAGATGATTTTCCGTTCTCGTATGAGAGCAATGGTTACATCACAGGCTCATCGTTTGGATGCTAAGGCCTTAAAGGCCCAAGGATACAAAACCAAAAACGATTACATTATTGGTGAGATGGACAGGGCTATTAACACCAAAGAAGCTCTCGCTGAGAGATGGCAGAAAATGGTTAAGTCAGGTCAGGTTCTAGATGATGCTGCAGCTAAAGATATATTCATCAGTAAGCATACAGGCTCCTATAACCACACAAGTGAAATGGCTACTCAAGCACTAGGTGATGCGCGTGAGAGTACGTTTACCACTCCATTGAGAAACGGCACGTTCACTAACGACATGCAAAAGCTCATCGCACGTAACCCTTGGATGCGTCAAATTATGCCGTTTGTGCAGACGCCTACCAATATCCTTCGCACAGCCTTTGAACGCACCCCCGGTCTAAACTTAATAATGAAAAGACAGCGTGAATTGCTAAGGACAGGGACCCCTGATGAGAAGGCAATTATTTATGGCAACATGGCGGCTGGTGCTGCATTCACTTTTGCAGCTTACCAATTAGCTTCCAATGGTAGGATTACCGGAGGTGGGCCATCTTATAGTAGTGACTCAGATAAAGCTAAATTGTGGAACGCTTCACCAGATTGGCAACCATACTCCATGAATATTGGTTCAGTTGAGAAACCCCAGTGGGTTGAGCTGAAAAGATTAGACCCACATGGGATGATCTTTGGTATTGTAGGCGACCTGTTTGAGATGGCTGAGTATATGTCCGATGCACCTGACCCAGAGTTAACTGAATTAACTGGTATGGTAGCAGCCTCATTTGCAAATAACGTAATGTCTAAGACTTATATGATGTCACTCAGTGATACTATGAAGCTGTTTGATGGTTCTGCGTCAGGTAGTAAGTTTAAGAATTTCTTTGACTACCGATTAGCATCTGCAATCCCATTCTCAAGTCTCTCATACCAAATGAACCAGAACCAGAATGATGTGATGACAGAGCTACGCACAACAACAGATCGACTGAAATCCCGTGTGTATGGTATGGATACGTCCACTCCTAAGCACGATTGGTTGACAGGTGAAGCTGTGGACACTCCCGATTATCTTCTTGGGTTTATCCGTCAGAAGAAACTTGAGACAGCTGGAAACATTACTGCAAAAGTATACGAGGAACTTAGAAACCTTAATCACGCTTTCGTAGGCCCACAGAGAAATATTGGCGATATCGAACTAAACTCAGTTCAGTATCAACGATATAACGAATTGGTTGGCTCGGTAGTAGTCAAAGGTGGTCGCACACTATTAGAGACTCTTAATCATGAGATGGGGTCTAAACGCTATGCGTCTTACACCGCATCTTCAGAGATAAACCAACCCGCTTCCGCAAACGATCCGCGAGTTAAGCACCTAAATATCTTCATTCAAGTTGCTAAACAAAAAGCAGAACGTCAGCTATTAAAGGAATTCCCCGATATGGCAGACGCTAAAAATCAGAACACCCGCAATAGGAAACTAATGCAGGGCGGTAGAGAAGCCGGGGAACTGATTTTCTCAGTTGATTAACACCTACAGGCCCCTCTTCGGAGGGGTCTCTCCCTTTTAAATTCAGGAGATATGGATGTCTTCCATTATTAACTATGTCGCTGACGGATCGACGAACTCGTTTCAAATCCCGTTCACCTACATAAGCCAATCGCATGTGGTAGTCACCGTAGATGGTGTTAGCGTAACGCCTACTTTCATTAACGATACTCAGCTTAGTGTATCCCCCACACCAGCCGCAGGCCTCATAGTAATCGTAAAGCGAGTTACGCCTGTAGTAGCACTTGTAGACTTTACAGATGGCTCAACTCTATTTGAGGCTGACCTAGACCTCGCTCACCAGCAGAACAGGTTAATCTCCGAGGAAAGCCGTGACCGTGCAGATAATGCCATCACGACTTTGAATGCTAATATCACGAACATTAACACAGTAGCTGCTAGCAACACTGCGGTTAATACAGTGTCCAGCAATATAGCCAGCGTCAATGATGTATCAACCAACATGGCTGAAGTGCTACTTGCTGATACTAATGCTGCTACAGCTACGACTAAAGCTGGAGAGGCTTCTGCATCTGCTAGCACTGCATCTACTCAGGCTGGCATTTCAACGACTAAAGCTGGTGAGAGTGCTGCAAGTGCTGCAGCTGCCCTAGCTTCTAAGAATGCAGCGGCGACTTCTGAAACGAATGCTGCGGGTTCTGCAGGTACTGCAACAACCCAAGCGGGACTTGCAACATCCAACGGTGCTTCTCAGGTTTCTCTGGCTACGGCTCAGGTTTCACTTGCAACGACTAAAGCCTCGGAAGCTTCTGCAAGTGCCTCTACAGCTACTACACAAGCTGGTATAGCAACAACTCAAGCGTCTACAGCTACTACACAGGCTGGCATTTCTACAACCCAAGCTGGTATCTCAACTACAAAGGCTTCTGAAGCATCTTCAAGTGCTGCGGCTGCTTTAGGTAGCCAGAATGCTGCCTCTTCTAGTGCATCTTCTGCTTCTACAAGTGCTGGTACAGCTACTACTCAGGCTGGGATTTCTACGACTAAAGCGGGTGAAGCGGCAACATCTGCGTCTAACGCTTCCACATCTGCCTCAACAGCGACAACCCAAGCTGGCATATCAACAACCAAGGCTGGCGAAGCTGCTGCATCTGAGACGGCTGCGGCTGGGTCTGCGTCCACTGCAACAACCCAAGCTGGTATTGCCACAACCAAAGCTAGTGAATCTGCTGCATCTGCATCAGCTAGTGCAACATCTGCATCATCCGCACAGGCATCTAAAGACGCTGCCCTTGCTGCATTAGATTCATTTGACGACAGGTATTTAGGCCAGAAGTCTGCTGACCCAACTGTAGACAATGACGGTAACGCTTTAGTAGCTGGAGCTTTGTACTTCAATACGACTGACGATGTCATGAAGGTGTATGAAGGTTCTAGCTGGGTTGCTGCTTATGCTTCCCTGTCAGGCGCTCTGCTTGCTGCAAACAATCTGTCTGATTTAGCAAGTGCATCTGCTGGTCGTACTAACCTCGGCCTTGGAACTAGCAACAGCCCTACGTTCGCTGGTCTAACTACAACTGCTGATGTGTCCTTCGGCGACAACGACAAGGCCATCTTCGGTGCTGGGTCTGACCTACAGATTTACCATGATGGTACTCATAGCCGCATAAATGATACTGGAACAGGGTTTTTAGTTATTGCTGCTAGTCGTTTACAAGTTAACAATGCTGCTAATAATGCAGAGATGATTGTTGCTGTTGAGGGCGCACAAGTAGAATTGTTTCATAACGCCGCAATGAAATTGAACACCACAGCCACTGGCATTGACGTAACAGGCACAGTGACGGCTGATGGGCTGACTGTGGATACTACAACCCCCTTTATGTCTTTTAAGGAGTCTGGCGCAACTAAACTTTTTATTGGTGAAAGTAGTGCAGTTGGTGGTGGTGCAGGTTATTATGATTTTTATGCTGTTACAGGTTTAGGACAAAGGTTCTTTACAAACTCCTCAGAACGTATGCGTATCGACTCGTCAGGCAATGTTGGCATAAACATGACTGCCCCTAACTCCGGCCTACATGTAAATGGAAGCATTACAAGTAGTAACTTAGGGCAAGACGCATCAACCTCTAAAGGTCTTTCCTTACAGGGTTACGGAGACACTTCTTACATAAACATGAGTGGTGCTGGCAATCTAATCTTCCGTATGGGTTCAACCTTTGCAGAACGTATGCGCGTCGACTCATCGGGCAACCTGCTTGTGGGTAAGACGAGTGCTGCTTACAATACGGCTGGTTTTCAAATTCAGTCTAATGGTATTGCTGGAGCAACTACTTCCGTTGGTAGGCCTTTCTATGTAAACAGAAAAAGCACTGATGGTGCACTTTTTGACCTATATAAAGACGGCACATCTGTGGGCAGCTGGATGTCACGGGCTGGTGTTGTTTCGACAATAATACTTGACCCTCGTTCTGGTGGTGGCGGTCTCTCTGGTGGCGGTGCAGCATTGTACCCAACCAATAATGTGGGCGCACTTTCTAACGGAGCTTTAACACTTGGTGATGCGTCATATAAGTTCAATGACGGCCACTTCTCAGGAACAGTCAACGCAGCCAACTTCAACACCACCTCAGACGCTACACTCAAGACCAACGTAGAGACCCTCACAGGCTCTCTGGATGCCGTTAAGTCCCTGCGTGGTGTATCATTCGATTGGCTAGAGAATGGCAACTCAGAGGTCGGCGTAATCGCTCAAGAGGTGGAAGCAGTTCTACCTGATTTAGTCAGCACTAACGGCGAAGGCATTAAGTCAGTCAAGTACGGTAACATGGTTGCGGTGCTGATTGAGGCAATCAAAGAGCAGCAGCTTCGCATTGAAGCCCTCGAACTTAAACTAGGAGAATAATTATGGCTGTAACATTTACATGGTCTGTAGCAAACCTTGAGCGCACAACAGCAGACGGCGGTGTGACAGTAGTCCACTGGCGCTGCGATGGCGTGGATGGGGAGGCTTCGG
>Ga0302121_10001395_pt1 | contig 11523 bp, 10 predicted proteins | sample CB21_surface_MG_FD_203120 | JGI IMG/M metagenome (GOLD analysis project Ga0302121, IMG submission 203120) | Marine microbial communities from Western Arctic Ocean, Canada - CB21_surface | ecosystem: Environmental > Aquatic > Marine > Oceanic | place: Canada: Western Arctic Ocean | collected... | reverse complement strand
GTGTTTGTCAAACACCAGAGAAATATTTTTCTTAGTGGCCTTCATCTCTAGTAAATCAAATACGTTTTTGACAAGCTTGATGATATTAAAGTTTTCTTTTTCCAGGGTAAGGCCTCCAACTTCTAGCTGAGTAATCATATCAAGGTCTTTGATGATATATATCAATCGTTCTACCCCTTTGTTGGCTCTCTTTAAATATTTTTTACGTACCGCCTTGTCTTTGTAGGCGCCATCAAGTAAGGTTAAAATATATCCCTGTACGGTAAACAGAGGGGTTTTAAGCTCATGAGAAACATTACCTATAAACTCTTTGCGGTAATTCTCTCTTACCTTCAAGGTTTCAATTTCAATTTTTTTGTTTTCAGCAAAACGACCCACTTCTGCCGTTAGGGTTTCCATGTCTGTAGAAATGCTCTTTTGGCTAAAAGATGTAGCGTCTAAAAGGGAGATGTCATCATACATGTTTTTAATTCTTTTGTATATAAACCGCTCTAATCTGTATTGGATAAGAGCAAAACAAATACCAAAAAAGCTGATTCCAAAAACAAAAATATGCGATAAATTAAACCCAGAGATAAGCAGCGAAAAAAACCCTAAGATAAGCATCGAAATAATGCTTGCATAGGCCGCGGTAAGAAGTGCAAATCGATATGTTTTATTTAATTTTTTTAGCATTATTCCACAAACTTATACCCTACTCCTTTTATAGTTTTAAACTTTTGTTCGCCTATTTTTTCTCTTAATTTACGAATGTGTACATCAATAGTTCTGCCGCCAACTACAACATCATTACCCCAAACACGATCTAAAATGTCTTCTCTTTTAAACACCTTACCTGGTTTTGATGCTAACAAAGATAGCAGCTCAAATTCTTTTCTAGGCAAAACCATTTCTTGGGTGTCAACAAGGATTTTATACTCCTCTCTGTTAATGGTTATGTTACCCAGTTTAAGTATTTGTTGTGAATCATCTTGGGTTTTAAATCTGCGCAGTAAAGATTTCACCTTACTGATGAGCACCTTGGGCTTGATTGGTTTTGTAATATAATCATCTGCCCCAGCCTCAAAACCTGCAACTTGAGAATAGTCTTCGCCACGTGCTGTAAGAAATGTAATTACTGTCTCAGACAACTCTGGAATTAACCGTAACTTTTCACAAGCCTCAATACCGTCCATTTCTGGCATCATTACATCTAGTATGATAAGTTTGGGCTTATGCTTTTTAGCCTTTTTTATGGCCTCAACACCATTTTGAGCAGTAACTACATTATAGCCCTCTCCAGATAAATTATACCCAATGATCTCTAGGATATCTAGCTCGTCATCAACGAGTAATATTGTAGTGTCTTTTTTTTTCATCCTGTAAAGTAGTGTGCGTATTTAGTTACTGTAAATTTATTATTCTTTAAAGATATATACTAATAAAGACACAAATATTAAGCTACCGTTAAATTATTATAATAATTTTTATGGAAGCCCTCTAAATGAGTATATTTATGCAAATTTTAAAACCTAACAATAATGAAAAAAATTACGCTATTAGTTGCAATGCTATTTGCAACTCTATCTATTGCACAAACTATCAAGATCGTAGAGATTGATGCAGATCAAACTAGCACCGATGATATGGAGTTTCTTGAGATTCTTACTGAATCTTCAAACCAATCTTTAAATGGGTACATCGTTGTATTTTATAATGGTAACAGTGATCAAAGTTACAGAACCTTAGACCTTACAGGGTTTTCTTCTGACTCTAATGGATATTTTATTATTGGAAGTGATCTTTTTCCTGGAGCAGATATCATTATGGGACCAGACAACACTATCCAAAACGGAGCAGATGCAATTGCTATTTACTCAGCAGATGCAGCAAACTTTCCTGACGGAACTTCAGTTACAAGCAGCGGTCTTGTAGACGCTGTTGTTTACGGAACTAGTGATGATGATGATTTAGAACTTTTGGCTGGATTAAATCAAACCACGCAGTGGGATGAGAATCAAAACGGTTTGAAGGATGTTGAGTCTCTTCAGTTTGATGCTTCAACAAGTGGTTTTTGTACAGGAACCCCTACTCCAAGAGCATCAAATATAGATTGTTCTTCTGCATGTCCAATAAGTCTTTTTGTTGTAAGTGTTACTTGTGACATGGTAACCTCCGGCGTAGACACTTACACCTCTACCCTAGGCTTTACAGGTGGCGGTACAGCAACATATACTTTTTCAGCATCACAAGGAACTGTTAGTGGAGATAATCCATCATCAAGCGCATCTGGAGAAATCACAATCTCTGGCGTGAATGAAGGAGTAGATTTTACCTACAGTTTAACAAGCGAAAATTGCGACATCTCAAACACTATTAACTCACCATCATGTGAGCCAGGATCTACAATAAATACAATTGCTGAATTAAGAGCTGGTACCATTGGCAATGATTATACATTAAACGGTGAGGCAGTTGTTACTTTTGTGCAAGGGTTTAGAAATCAAAAATTTATTGAAGATGGTACTGCTGCAATTTTAATTGATGACAACAGTGCAATTATAACTTCTGCACTTGTTGCAGGTGATGGTATAACTGGCCTTACTGGAACATTAGATGAATTTGGAGGAATGATGCAGTTTAGACCAACAATGAACGTTTCTGCTTCTTCTACAGGCAACGCAATAGTAGCGCAGTCTGTACTGGCTTCAGATTTAAATGCAAATCCAAACAATTATGAGTCTGAGTATGTGCGCATCTTTGAGTATGCAGTTATTGATGCTGCTACAAACCCAACTTGGATTGTAGGAACAGAGTATCAAATGCTCACTCAAAGTGGAGATTATACATTTAGAACATCTTTCTATGACGCAGACTACATCGATGCAGATGTACCAACAAGTAATACCACAGTAGTCGCTGGTATTATTACAGAGCGTAACGATGGTAGTTACTATATTACTGCAAGAAGCCTTTCTGATTTTGCAAATGACTTAGGGGCTAATGACAACACCATCGAAGGTTTTGTGATGACACCTAACCCAGCAAACACTTTCATCCAAGTAAAAGGAGCTAGCAATAGCCCTATGTCTTTACAAATTTTTGACATTCTTGGAAAACAAGTACTTACCACAGAAAATGCAAACCGTGTAAACATTCAGAGCTTAAGCTCTGGAATGTACATTGTAAAAGCGGTGCAAAACGGCGCAATTACAACTACAAAATTGATTGTAGAATAAGCACACATTTCATTGTAATTAAAGAGGCTGTCTTTCACATAAGACAGCCTCTTTTTATTTTTAGTAGCTTTACAGAAAAAGATCCTTTACCTAATATTATTGTGTACTTTTGAGGGGTCACTTCGGAAATTTTAAAATGCCAATTATACCCGTTTTCAACATACAAACACAACTAGAATTTGAAAAAAAAGCACTTCAAGTTTTCAAATTTCAGTATGAGAACCTTACTATATACAAGACCTATTGTGATCTTTTAAAGGTAAACCCACACAAGGTTTTAAAAATTAGTGATATCCCATTTCTACCCATTACTTTTTTTAAGCAACAGCCTATTTTAGCAAATAATTGTGTTGCAGAAAAAATATTTACTAGTAGTGGAACCACATCAAATACAACTAGCAAACATTATGTGGCAGATCTAAAACTATACAAAACTAGTTTTACAACAGCCTTTAAACAACAATATGGCCCAATAGAAGACTATACCATACTAGCGCTTTTACCAAGCTATCTTGAAAGCGAAGGCTCTTCACTGGTTTATATGGTAAATATGCTTATTGCCATGAGCAAACAGCCTAAAAGCGGGTTTTATCTAGACAATCTAGATGCATTGGCCAGTACTATAAAAGCGCTAGAGCTACAAAATAAAAAAACACTGTTATTAGGGGTTTCTTATGCTCTTTTAGACCTTATAGAGGCGCACACTTTTAAGCTAAAGCACACCATAATTATGGAAACTGGCGGCATGAAAGGGCGCAGAAAAGAACTTATTAAACAGGGCTTACACGAAAAACTCTCTAAAGGATTTGGGGTAGAAACAATACACAGTGAATATGGGATGACAGAGTTACTCTCTCAAGCCTACTCAAAAGGAAACGGAATTTTTAAGTGCCCACCTTGGATGAGGGTAGGTACCAGAGACACCCAAGATCCCAGGGCATGGGTAAGAGGAAAAACCGGTGGTATCAATGTAATAGATTTGGCCAATCAATACACCTGCTCCTTTATAGCCACACAAGATCTTGGAAAAGTCCATGAAGATGGAAGTTTTGAAATACTAGGGCGCTTTGACACAAGTGATATTAGAGGGTGTAACCTAATGATAGATTAAAATTAAAGGGGGTTATGCTACCTGGATAATAAACTTGTTTTTCTTACCGCGTTGCAGCAAAATAAACTTGCCATGAATTAGTGCTGTAGATTCAATAAGGTGTCCCTCTTTTACTTTAGTGAAATTAACAGAAACAGAATTTTCTTTTAATGCTCTTCTAGCTTCACCATTAGATTTTAAAAACCCAGTTTTCTCTGCCAAAGCTGCTATTATGTCTAGACCAGTAGCAAGTTCACTTTTTGCTATGTTGGCCATAGGTACTCCCTCAAAAATACTTAAAAAAGTATCCTCATCAATATTGTTGATGTCTTGTGCTGCAGTTTTGCTAAATAAAATAGTAGAGGCCTCCATTGCCTTTGTACAAGCAGCGGCTCCATGGACTGTAGTGGTTACTTCTTGGGCCAATCTTTTTTGAAGACCCTTGGTGTGTTCTTGCCCCTGATGCTGGGAGATAAGATCATCAATGGTTTGTTTGTCTAAAAAGGTAAATATTTTAATGTATTTGGCAGCATCTTGATCACTTGTGTTTAACCAATATTGGTAAAACTTGTAGGGAGAAGTTCTTTTAGGATCTAGCCAAACGTTTCCGCCCTCACTTTTACCAAATTTACTCCCATCACTTTTTGTTATAAGAGGGCATGTTAAGGCATAACCCTTTCCAGATGCAATGCGCCTAATTAACTCTGTTCCTGTTGTTATGTTTCCCCACTGGTCACTACCTCCCATTTGCAGTGTGCAATCATGGTTTTTGTATAGGTGCAAAAAATCATATCCTTGTACCATTTGATAGGTAAATTCTGTAAAAGACATCCCGTCTGCATTTTCGCCACTTAACCTGTTTTTGACAGAATCTTTTGCCATCATGTAATTAACCGTAAGGTGCTTACCTACATCACGAATAAAATCAAGAAAAGAAAATTCCTTCATCCAGTCATAGTTATTTACCATCACAGCTTGGTTTGCTGCTCCAGAACTAAAATCTAAAAACTGAGATAGTTGTTTGCCAACACACTCTTGATTGTGAGCAAGAGTTGCCTCATCTAGCAAATTACGTTCACTAGATTTTCCTGAGGGATCCCCTATCATACCTGTAGCGCCACCCACCAAAGCAAAAGGCTTATGACCTGCTTTCTGGAAAAATGACAATAACATTATGGGCACTAGATTACCGATGTGTAAAGAGTCTGCGGTAGGGTCAAAACCTACATAAGCACTTCGCATTGTTTCTAGTAAATGCTTTTGGGTATCTGGCATTACATCGTGGAGCATTCCGCGCCATTGTAATTCTTCAACAAAATCTGAAATATCCATCACTTTTAAATTTAAACAAACTTACATAATTTGTATTTTTTTACCGCTTATAATAGCTTATTTTAGTGGGATGATTTTAGTTACGGGCGGTACGGGATTGGTTGGAAGTCACCTGTTGTATTTTTTAGCAACATCTGGCGCAAATCTGCGCGCTACCCACAGAAAAACTAGTGACCTCTCTAGGGTAGAAAAGATCTTTGGATATTACACAGATAAAAAAACAGCAACATCTCTTTTTAACACCATTGAGTGGGCACAGGCAGATATTACAGATATTCCAGCACTTACCATAGCTTTTAAAAACTGCAAGAAAGTCTATCATTGCGCTGCAATAATTGACTTTGACCCAAAAAAATACGAGCTATTAAAAAAAGTAAATACCCAGGCTACTGCCAATATAGTCAACCTAGCCCTGGCTCACGGAATTAAGAAATTATGTTATGTAAGTTCTATTGCAACCCTTGGAAATCCAGAAGATGGAAGTAGCATCACTGAAGACACGCATTTTAATCAAGATGCAGCAAACAATGTGTATAGCCTTAGCAAATATGCTGCAGAAATGGAAGTATGGCGAGCCACACAAGAGGGTTTAGATGCGGTTATTGTAAACCCAGGTGTAATTTTGGGGGCTGGATCTTGGCGCACTGGAAGTGGAGCTATTTTCAAACTAGCCAGCAAAGGAATGTCTTACTTTACATCAGGAAGCATTGCAGTGGTTGATGTTAGAGATGTGGTATTAGCCATGCAAGGCCTCATGAACAGTGACCTTAAAAATGAACGATATATTTTGGTAGGAGCTACCTTGAGCTATAAGGAGTTCACAAAGGAATTAGCACTGGCCTTTGACAAAAACCCTCCTAAAAAAGAAATAGCTGAATGGAAATTACTTTTAATAAGCAGTATTGACGGGCTAGTAAGTAGTTTGTTTGGCACAAAAAGAAAACTCCAAAAGGCCAACGTAAAGAGTTTGTACACCCGCTCAAATTACAACGCTCATAAAATCGAGAAATCTTTATCCTTTAGCTTCACTCCTGTTTCTAAAACAATAAAACGTGTAGCATCTGATTATAAATCTGAGCATTAAAGACTTATTGCTTTGAGGCTTTTGTTATGTGTATAGTGTCTTTCTTTTGAAGGGCTACCTTTAATAACTGTTTTATACTATCTCTTTTTATTTTTGGATATATGCCTTGCAAACTATCCATCCTAGCGCCTTTAACACTATCGTTTATTCTTTGCAATTCTTTAGCTCTTTTGTATTGAGCGTATAGCGTGTCTTTTTTGGTTTTTTCTATTTTTAACTTTTCTTCCACCTTTAAAAACAGTTTTTTGTATATATCCAGATCTGAGGCATAATAGGTATTACTTTGTGCAAATTGTAAACTATCTATTCGGTGCTTGGAATATAATATAGAGTCTAGCAACACCCCTTTGTTTACTATTATTCTATTATCTATACTCCTAGCGGCATTAATCATGTAAGCGTCTACTAAAATAGAAACCATGGAATCTTGAGCAATTAAATTTGCGGGCATCTGTGGCCGCTTTACATCTTGGCAAGCCGTTACAACAAACCCAAAGGCAAGTGCTATTAAAAAATGACGCCCATTTTTTAAAAACCCTATGTGTTTGTTACGTAGCTTGTTTTTTAGTTTCATCTATTAAATGTTAAACGCTCCCCTTTTGTAGTTTTTGCTATTTTACCGTTTTCATAAGCTAGGTGACCATTGACAAAAGTATGGGTTACTCTAGCTCTAAAGGTAGTCCCTTCAAAAGGAGACCAGCCACATTTATAGGCAATATTTTCTTTGGTAACTGTCCAGGGAGCATTTGGGTTTATCAAAACCAAATCTGCTTTATAACCTTCTCTGATATAGCCTCGATCTTTTATTTCAAATAAAATAGCAGGATTATGGGCTACCTTTTCTACTAATTTCTCTACCGTAATGTATCCTTTATGGTGCATCTCAAAGAGTGCCTCTAAGGCGTGTTGTACTAGTGGTCCTCCAGAGGGGGCTTTGGTATATACGTTATTTTTCTCCTCTAGGGTGTGGGGTGCGTGATCTGTAGCAATTACATCTATACGGCCTTCATTGAGAGCTTTCCAGAGGCCTTCTCTGTCTTTTTTTGTTTTAACGGCTGGGTTCCACTTTATTTTAGTTCCCTTTGATGCATAATCTTCGCTGGTAAACCAAAGATGATGTACACAAACTTCTGCCGTTATCTTTTTATCTTTTAGCGCCTTTTTTTTATCAAAAAGCTTGGTTTCTTTTGCTGTTGAAAGATGAAAAACATGTAGTCTTGCTCCTGTTTTTTTAGCCAGTGCAATGGCCTGAGAAGAGGAAATATAACAGGCCTGTTCACTGCGTATTTCTGGATGCTTTTCCATTGGGATATCATCACCATAGATAGCTATTGCTTGTTCTAGATTTTTTTTAATCGTTGCTTCATCCTCGCAGTGCGTTGAGATGAGCAGATCTGTTTTGCTGAAAATTTCTTCTAGTACCTTTGGATTATCTACCAACATATTACCTGTAGAACTACCCAAAAATAACTTAAGGCCAGCCACCTTGGTTTTATCTACTTTTAATATTTCAGATAAATTGTCATTGGTGCCACCAAACATAAAAGAATAATTAGCATGCGCATCTTTGGCCGCTATAGCAAATTTTTCTTCTAATAAATCTATGGTAGTGGCTTGAGGTACCGTGTTTGGCATTTCAATAAAAGAAGTGATTCCTCCCGCAACAGCAGCACGAGACTCTGTTTTAATTGTTGCCTTGTGGGTTAGTCCTGGCTCTCTAAAATGAACTTGATCATCTATCATCCCAGGAATGAGATAAAATCCGTCTGCATCTATTACTTTGGTATCTGCATTTTTCACGCTAATAGAAGGTGCAATCTCTGCAATACGATCTGCCTCAATAAGGACATCACCACTGGTGATGGTTCCTTCATTTACTATTTGAGCATTCTTTATTAATACTGTACGCATTATATGTCTAATATTTTAAATATACTTTTCAATTTCATGGCAAGGACTCCAAAAATAGCCTCAGAAATAATTCCTTTGCTCATTTTTGATGTACCCTTGGTTCTGTCTGTAAAAATTACAGGCACTTCTTTTATTTTAAATTTACTGAGATAGGTTTTAAACTTCATTTCTATTTGAAATGCATAGCCAACAAACTTAATAGCATCAAGATTTATAGCCTCTAAAACATGACGCCTGTAGCAAATAAACCCAGCTGTGGTGTCATCAATTTTCATGCCCGTTATCCAGCGAACATATCTTGAAGCTCCCCAAGACAATAGTACTCTATTCATGGGCCAATTTACAACATTGACTCCCGTTACATAGCGAGAACCAATTGCCATATCGCAATTTTCATTTTCGCAGGCACTGTAAAGTCTAAGAAGATCGTTGGGGTTGTGAGAAAAATCTGCATCCATTTCAAAGATAAAGTCATAGTGTCTTTTTAAAGCCCATTTAAACCCTGCAATATAGGCGGTTCCTAGGCCCAGTTTTGAAGTTCTTTTTAATAAAAAGATGTTATCTGGATACTCTTTAATTAATTTCTCAACTAGTGCAGAGGTGCCATCTGGAGAGTTGTCATCTACCACAAGTATGTCAAAGTCTCGTTGCAACAATATAATATCGCGCAACAATGGTTCAATATTCTCAATCTCATTATAGGTTGGTATTACAACCAATGCGTTAGACATACTCCTTAATTTAATATAACAAAGGTACTTTTTTTAAACCATATCTTGTAGGTAAAAAAATGTATTTCCCGCCCTACTGATCTTGCACAATATGTTATCTTTAACCTAAAAAAAAAGCTGTGCAGTATCTAGATAGAATTTATACATCACAAGACTGGATCACACTGCTTTTGTTATGCTGTATTATCATTACAACGGCAGTAAAGATAGCATACCCGCTTAGATTTCAAGAGTTTTTAAAGTTACCATTAAGCAATAAATACTTTTTTGTTTTTGGAAAAAATGACCCTATATACCACCTTTTTAATGTGTTATTATTTATACCACAAGCCATTTGTGTTGCCCTACTATTGTACAAAGTTATAGTCTGGCAAAATCCAACAATGCTCTTACATACTCCTTTTTTATTCGTCAAAATTCTAGGAGGGTTTGTCGGGTTTGTAATAGCAAAGATTATCCTGGAAAAAACCATAGGAATCATCTTTAATATCGAAAATATCATACACCAATATGTACATCAAAAATTAAGTTATAGAAACCTAATGAGTGTTTTGTTTTTAATTATGCTCTTTATAATGGCCTATGTTACCCCAATTAATAAAGATATAATGTTGGTATTTTGCCTATTAACTGTTGTTATAAACGCAATTGCACTTTTTTACAGCTACAAAACCAACGGAAAATTAATAATAACGAACTTCTTTTATTTTATTTTGTATCTTTGCGCTCTGGAAATTTCGCCCTACATCATACTATATAAGGTATTTACGTAACTGGTTGAATTTTAATAAAGTGATGCTTATGAAAGTGAAAACTATATTAGTTTCTCAACCTGAACCAAAGGTAGAAAACTCCCCTTATTTTGATCTTATTGATAGGCAAAAGGTGAAAATAGATTTCATCCCTTTTATTCATGTAGAGGGTGTTTCTGGAAAAGAAGTGCGATCTCAAAAAGTGGATCTTGCTAGTTATACCGCAATCATTTTAACAAGTCGCAACGCTGTAGATCACTTCTTTAGAATTGCAGATGAACTTCGCTTTAAAGTGCCAGATACTATGAAGTATTTTTGCCAAAGTGAAGCTGTAGCGTATTACTTGCAGAAATATGTAGTGTACAGAAAACGTAAAATATATGTTGGTAAGAGAACTTTTACCGAGCTATCTCCACTAATAAAAAAATACAAAACAGAAAAGTTTTTACTTCCTGCGAGCGATAAATTAAAACCTGAAGTGCCAAGAGTTTTAAATGAGCTGAACGTTCAATGGACAGAATCTGTTTTCTACAAAACAGTAGTTAGCGATTTAAGTAACCTAAAGGAAGTGTATTATGACATCTTGGTTTTCTTTAGCCCAAGTGGTATTGAGTCGCTCTTTGAAAACTTTCCAGATTTCAAACAAAATGATACGCGTATCGCCGTATTTGGTAACACAACAGTAAAAGCTTCTCTAGAAAAAGGATTGCGTGTAGATATTCAGGCCCCAACACCAGAGACTCCTTCAATGACTATGGCTCTTGAAAAATACATCAAGCAGCAAAATAAAAAATAACACCTCATCACTTTGTGTTTTAGACAGCAAGGTTCTTAGGTGTTTGTAACACATAAAAAAATCCGATTTCAATATTGAAATCGGATTTTTTATGCTCTTATAATTTTCTTCTATCCTTTTGGAGGCGCTCCCTCTAGTATTTCTTTGCTAGCATACTCCTCAAATTGTTTGAAATTTGCTTTAAAAGATGCGGCCAGTTTGTGGGCTGTTTCATAATATCCTTTATCATTATTCCAGGTGCCTCTTGGGCTTAAAACCTCTGTTGGCACATTAGGGCAAACCCTTGGTTGGTTTAATCCAAAGACAGAGTGAACGTGATAATTGTCTTTATTGGCAGCATCTAAAGAGCCGTCCATAGCAGCGGTTATCATTGCGCGGGTATACTTTAATTTCATTCTTGTTCCAACTCCGTATGGGCCGCCAGTCCAACCCGTGTTTACTAGCCAAACATTTACTCCTGCCTTGGTCATTTTTTGACTTAACATTTCGGCATATTTTGTTGGATGTAAAGGCATAAATGGCGCACCAAAACATGCTGAAAAACTTGGCTGAGGCTCTGTTACTCCTGCCTCTGTTCCTGCAACCTTAGCCGTGTAACCACTTATAAAA
>Ga0302121_10001394_pt1 | contig 11525 bp, 8 predicted proteins | sample CB21_surface_MG_FD_203120 | JGI IMG/M metagenome (GOLD analysis project Ga0302121, IMG submission 203120) | Marine microbial communities from Western Arctic Ocean, Canada - CB21_surface | ecosystem: Environmental > Aquatic > Marine > Oceanic | place: Canada: Western Arctic Ocean | collected... | reverse complement strand
GCATCGCCATAGGCAATATTATTTCTCAACGTATCGTTAAACAGGGTGACTTGTTGATTCACTACAGAGATCTGTTGCCGCAAACAGTTCATCTCATAGTCTCTCAGATCAATTCCGTCCAACGTTATGGCTCCGCCGCCTATTTCGTAAAACCGCGGCAAAAGACTAGCTAGCGTGGTCTTACCGCTACCCGACCTACCCACCAACGCTATGCTTTGACCAGGATCGATATTCAGAGAAATCTGACTGAGCACTCTGGGGCCTTGTTCGTTATAAGCAAAATCAACATTGTTGAACTTTAACGCCCCCGTAACTTTTTCAACTGTATGAGTGCCTGCATCAACCTCGATAGGCGAATCGAGTTGAGCAAATATATCTTCCGCCGCCGCAAACCCACGTTGCAACTTTGCGTTAACTTCAGAAAGTTTGCGAATGGGCTTACCCAACATCCCGGCAAGAACAAGAAAGGTCACAGCTTCACCACTGCTCAAACCGCCACCTATCTCAGGGCGATAAAGCATAATAATCAAGCCGCACAGGGCGGTGGCGATAATGGTTTCGTTTATTTGAGAACTGAGCACGCGAGTCACAGCCATCTTGAGATTTTGCTGACGATTAACTTTGTTCGCAGCTAAAAATCGCTGCTCTTCGTGGGACTCACCGCCAAACACTTTAACCACTCGGTAACCGTTCACAGCCTCCGAAGCAACATGAGTAACGTCACCCATTGAATGCTGGATGCGTCGACTAATTTTACGGAATCTGCTGCTGGCGAATACCACGACGAGCGCCAATACCGGCGCTGTGCCGATAAACAGCAGCGTAAGCTGCCAGCTTTGAAAGATCATTAAACCGAGATAAGCAATCACCTTAACGCCATCTTGAATGAGCGAGCGCAAAGCCTCTGTACCGGTATCTCTTAGTTGGGTCACCGTAAAAGTGATTCTAGACACGATATGACCTTGAGATTCGTTATCAAAATAACGACTGGGTAGTTTCAAAACCTGAGCAAATAATTCTTCACGTAAGTTGTAGACCACGCCAAAAGATATTCGAGCCATAGCTGTCTCGCCGATAACGGTGCCAACAGCGCGGACCAAAGTCACCGCCACCATAATGGCTGGGATAGAAGCAGCGGCTCTAACCTTGAGGTCATCCCACTGATCGATCAATTCACCAAAAAGTTTAACGAAATAGGCTTCCGCGCCCGCTGCAAACAAAAAGGCAACTATTGAGACAGTCATAATGAACCAATAATGCCCCACGTAGCGCAATAGTCTGCGATAAGTTTGCCAATCCGATGGTTTCGCCATAGCTGGTTGAGCCATAAATGTAGCCTATTCCTTAAAGGGTTCTGATATTGGCCGAGTAGCCAAACTAATTTTAGATAATCCAACCTGCGCACATGCATCCATAACGCGCACTACTGCTTGATGGGTAGCACTTGCATCGGCACTGATAACTACAGGTAGGTTTTTGCTTTGTACCGCCGTTTTTTCAACAATAGCTCGAAGCGCATTCGCCAAGCCCTTTAGAGAAATATCTGTAACGACATCTCCATCTATTTCATAGCGTCCGTTTTGCTGCACTACGACATTAATAAATAAGTCTTGGTTGGGCTGAGCGTCACCATTGGCCTGGGGAAGATCAACATTCAACGCCTGGTTTTGCACAAAGCTGGTAGACACCATAAAAAAAATGAGGAGTAAAAAAACTACATCAATCAGCGGCGTTAACTCCACTGTCGCCTCACGACGACTAGCTCTAGACCGCCTCACGCTAATTGCACCGTAAAAGACGCTGAGTTTTTGCACAAAAACCTAATCCAAGTATTGCCAAAAAATAGGTAAAGCCAAGTTCCATTAAAGAGAACTCTCACTGGCATCAACCCGCAGACGGTCAAAAAATCGTTGGCTAATACTGTCTATCTCCAAGATCAGTTCGTCGACTTTGCGCAGGAAAAATCGATGGGCTATTAACGCCGGTATAGCAACAGACAACCCAGCAGCACTTGTGACTAGTGCAGTAGATATGCCGCCAGCCAAAGCTTTTGCGTCACCTTGGCCTGCAGAAACTAAAGTGCTAAACACGTCGATCATGCCAAACACCGTACCCAAGATACCCATCAATGGTGTGATGGACGCAATGATACCCACCAAAGTTAAATAACGTTCAAGCTCATGGGCCACATTGTCTATGGTTGACTGCATAACACGCTGAAAAGCCTCGGCCTTCAAATCAATACCATTCAATCCTGCAGCAATCACATACCCTAATGGCGAGGCCACAGCTAATTCAGCCAGAACTTTGTTGTCATTCGACCACGCTTGAGTGCTTTGTAAATGGCTAAGCAACTCGGCGGGAATAACTTCCTCGCGGCGCAATGTCCACCACCGCTCTAAGCAAATAGCGCCAACTACGACGCTACAAAGTAAAATAGGCAGCATCAACCAGCCACCCGTTATAACTATATCCAGCATGTGGTAAACCAACCTCTCTTAACTATCTGATTCATCAACTGACGCCGGCTACCAAGAACAACCGCGAGCGGTGATCGGCCAACAGCTATGGATTAACCCATCTGCTTCCATTACCCAATAGTATTCGTGCAGATTAACTGTTGGGTCGCAGTGCGGTGTAGCGAAGCGAATAACTTGTCCTAACTGAATTTCTTGTTGGCCTTCAGCGAGGATCAATACCCCGTGTTCGTCGCCGGCAAAGCGAAACTCAACATCAGGAATATCATCACAAACCGGATTAACGCTGTCGGAAGCAAAAGCCTTATAGCCGCCATCAACCGTAATGGTGGCATTTTGTGGTTGGCTTATGGTGGTGCAAGCTACGCTTAGCGAGAGCTCAAATTCATTAAAGCGAGCGCCTTGAGCACTGCCAATGGCGCGGTACTCCTCATCCATAAATATATAACTACCTACTTGAAGGTCTGTTATTCTGGCCACATCCACATCAATGTCGTAGGTTCCGGTCCCGCCGCCGGTCACTACGTCAGTATCTATACCGTGCTTTTCTAGCAACAGAAACTTGTCCTCTAAACGCTGCCAAGAACTCAATGATTTTTCGCGGCGTTTATCAAAATCGGCCAAATGCATTAAATGACCTGCGTAGTGTTGAACCCCAGAAAAATAGAACCGGTCATCTTTTTCAATGCGTTCAACTAAAGTCAAAAGCAAATCGTTGTCTCTAGTACCGGTGCGACCCATTGATACATCTAGGTCCGCTAATATCCCAAGCTTAGATTCGGCAGAAATAACCCTAGCGAGCAATTCAAAACCATGGAGAGAATCAACCACAATGCGAATGTCTTGTTGTCCAAGCAAAAGCGTATCCAAAATTTGCGCCTTCGTTAAAGTCGATATCGGTGAAGTAATGAGAATCTTAGATACCCCGCCATGTAATAGCGCTGCGGCTTCACTGACTTTAGCCGCACACACACCAACTGCGCCAGCTTCAATCTGCATACGAGAAATCAACGGGCACTTATGCGTTTTCGCGTGGGGTCTAAAGCCTTTACCGTGGCTAACTAAATGCTTCGACATTTTGGCGATGTTTGCCTCTAACGCAGGCTTATCTAAGACCAAAGCCGGCGTTGGTAACTCATCTAGCTCAAAAGGCCGCGGCAACATTGTAGCTTCGACCTGTTTGGCGCGTATATTTGCCAACGCTAACTCTGACGACATCGAAATCTCCCTAACTAAAAGTAAAGTAAAAACGCACAATTTCTTTCAAAAATTTTCACAAAAACTTCTGCGTGAAATGGCAACAAGGTTCCACCGATAATTCATTCGACTACTAATTCATTCGACCGATTAATACGGTTTGGGCAGAAATGTTCAATCCTATTTAGAAATGTTGAAAAGTGCGCGCTACCCGACAAAATTCAACGCCAATCATAGCTGGTATAGAAGGAAAAAAAATATCCCAATTACCGCTCACCGCCAAATTCGTCCGATCACGATAAGGCTAGATATGGCCTTAATTGACGAAGATTTGGGATAAGAATAGTTACCATGCCGATATTGAGACATCGCTTATGGCTTGCAGCTAAACTGGACCACTAGACAAATGAACAACCCAAAAACCTTGGAGTAGAGTATGTAAGTTGAAGGTGGATGTTACTGCGGCGCTGTACGCTATGAAGCGTTGGGCGAACCAATGATGAGGGCAGAGTGTTATTGCAGTGAATTCCAATATATTACGGGTGGAGCGAACGTCTTGGTTATGGCCATGCCGGTTGATGGATTTGCCATCATAAAAGGCGCCGTTAAGGGCTTTACCCGAAACGATATAGGGCACCCTGTAACACGAGAGTTTTGCGAAGATTTCGGCACGCACTTATTCACAAGAGCACCTGGTTTTAAAGAGGGCGTCATAATTAAGGTCTGATCAATGGATGATCCGTCGCTATTCGGCAAAGCGGACAGCGCCGACTATGTGAGTGACGCCCAGCCTCACCACCGCGTACCAACTGATATACCGCTCCATAAAAAATGGATGCATAGCTGATCGCCTCTCGCCAATAGTCACTGTCAAATAGGCGACGACAGATAGCCGCAGAAAAAATAGATGCCGACAGATAGGCGTAGAAAGATAGGCGCTAGCTAAGAAACAGTATTTCTTTCGTGAGCCGCTTGAATACGCAATGCGGCGACTAAATGCCTACAAATCAAAATTCCAGCCTGCTTACGTTTCTGCTGCTCTTGTTTCTTCACATTGACGTAAATCTTTTTCTCCACAGAGGATCTGGTTGCAGACAAATTAGCCCTTTGAGCAATGTCCATAGACGCTGAGTAGTCAATCAGTGACCTTTGACAGCCGATTTGCTGCTGATTTTTTTTACCAGTGACAGAAGTTTGCGAGGACCTTGCTATCCCTACTAAGGACTCTTTTGATCGTTTAACAAACTTTCTTGATTCTTCTAAGTCCACTAAACACCTTTGGCGCAAATTTAGCGTTTGAGCTTGTCCATCGCGTGTTGCGACGTTGTCTATTGAATGCTTAGGGGCTATTAGCGACTTAGCCACAGCCATATTCGTACATAACTCATTCTTGGAAGGTTTTTGCTTTGAGCGCATTTGCTGCGCTAATGTCATAGCCGCTTCAAAATGGCGTGTTGAATTATCAATATCTGGCGTTGGACTAGGCTTAGTCCTATTTGTACTCCCAGCTGTCATCACGCTGAGGCTTTCAGTATCAACTCCCGCTACCAGTGCTAGTGGCTTGCCGCTTTGACCGCGAGTTGGATTGGTCTCATCACAGTCAGACGCATCAATTTGCGCAGCTGAATGATTTTCAGTCACCTGATGTACTGTGTCATTCAGCGGAAATACGTTAGTCGCGGCGAGAGGAATCTCTAACTGCCTAACCTCGCTGTCTGAAATTATCGAAAATTCGTTGGAGTCTTGCAAGCCCAACGGCAATTCTGCTTGATAAACATTAAGGCCATTTGCTATTTCTTCTTTGAGTTCGCTTTCTTTTGCGTCACCCTCAACCAATCCTGCGTCAGCAGACACAGAATTTGTAGAGCCAGCACCGTAACTGGTCATATCAGTACCAGAGCGCGTTACTGACTCTTTTGAGGAAGCCCTTTTAAATAAAGCCTCTTCAAACAGGGAAAGAGTCTCCCCTACAGCCAAATTTTGTGTGATTGCATTACTCATACTGTATATATATCAAGTACTGTATAAATAAACAATAGTCTAAATTGTACGAATCTCCAAATGATCTTCTTCCCAACGGCCCTGCAATTGCGTCACGTCGGTTAAATCCAAGGTCAAAAGCGCATCCGCTAGGGGGTTTTCTATCATTTTTTGCATAGCACGCCTTAGTGGTCGAGCGCCGTATACAGGGTCATAACCTGCAGCAACTATGGCTTCAATCGCACTGCTATCAAGCTGGATACTTAGCCCTTGCTCGGCTAATCGACTATTCAGAGAGGTTAATTGCAAATCGGCAATACGACCTATCTCTTGCTGAGTCAGGGGTTGAAACACCACGATATCGTCTATCCGGTTTACAAATTCTGGACGAAAATGCTGGGCAACAATACCCATAACGGTCGGCTCAATGCGGTCTTTGTCGCCACTTTCAGTCAACGCTTGTATCGCCTCAGAGCCTAGATTAGAGGTCATCACCAACACGCAGTTGCTGAAATCTACCGTTCGACCATGGCCATCGGTTAAGCGCCCGTCATCCAGTAGTTGCAGCAATATATTGAACACATCTCCATGGGCCTTTTCAATTTCATCTAGCAAAATCAAAGAATAAGGCCTGCGTCGAACGGCCTCAGTCAAATACCCACCCTGCTCGTAACCCACGTAACCGGGAGGCGCACCAATTAGCCGTGCAACGGAATGTTTTTCCATAAACTCAGACATATCCAGTCGAATCAGCGCTTCATCGCTGTCAAACAACACTTGGGCCATGGCCTTACATAATTCAGTTTTACCGACCCCGGTTGGGCCAAGAAACATGAACGACCCATTAGGCCTACTAGGGTCGGACAAGCCGGCTCTAGAACGCCTAACCGCTTGGCTAACCGCTTTGACACCTGCGCTTTGACCGACTACTTTTTCACCTAAAAGCGCCTCTAGCTGAAGTAGCTTTTCTTTTTCACCAGAAACTAACTTTGCTACCGGTATGCCGGTCCATTTGGCGACAATTTCAGCCACCTCTTCCGCGGTCACTTTATTGCGCAGCAACTGCGGTTCGGCCACTTCTTCCGGCAGCTCAATTCTTCGCTCTAAATCGGGAATGACCCCATATTGCAGCTCGGACATACGCGCCAAATCACCTGCACGGCGCGCGGACTCAAAACTCATCCGCGCAGATTCAAGCTCTTCTTTTATATCTTGAGCGCCTTTAAGCCGTGCTTTCTCTTGTAGCCAAATAGTCTCCAGCTCGGTGTATTCAGACTCTACCTGAGCAATAATTGCCTCCAGTTCTTCGCGTCTTTTTACACTGGCGCTATCGCTCTCTTTTTTTAGCGCTTCAACTTCCATTTTCAGCTGAATCAACCGCCTGTCTAGGCTATCCATAACCTCGGGCTTGGAATCCATTTCCATGCGTATGCGGCTCGCCGCTTCATCAATTAGATCAATGGCTTTGTCTGGCAGTTGGCGATCTGATATGTAGCGATGGGACAACTTTGCAGCAGCGACAATGGCTGGATCAGTAATGTCTACGCCATGGTGCACTTCATAGCGTTCCTTCAAACCCCGCAATATTGCAATGGTGTCTTCAAGGTCAGGCTCCTCAACTAAAACTTTCTGGAACCGGCGCTCTAATGCAGCGTCTTTTTCTATGTGCGTACGATACTCGTCAAGAGTCGTTGCGCCCACGCAGTGCAATTCGCCACGGGCTAGTGCGGGTTTGAGCATATTCCCGGCATCCATTGCACCCTCCGCATTACCCGCGCCAACCATGGTGTGCAGCTCATCAATAAACAGAATGATATTGCCTTCCTGCTTGGCCAACTCGTTGAGCACAGCCTTCAAACGCTCCTCGAATTCGCCGCGATATTTGGCACCCGCCACCAAGGCCCCTAAATCTAAAGAAAGTACTTTCTTGTTCTTCAAGCTATCCGCCACTTCGCCATTCACAATGCGCTGAGCTAGGCCCTCAGCAATTGCCGTTTTACCCACACCCGGAGCGCCAATAAGTACAGGGTTATTCTTCGTTCGACGTTGCAGCACCTGCACCGTTCTACGTATTTCCTCATCTCGACCAATTACCGGATCCAACTTACCCGCCGCCGCCCGTTCAGTGAGATCTAGCGTAAATTTTTCTAGGGCACCGCGTTGCTCTTCTTGATTCTTGTCAGTCACAATTTCACCATTTCGCTCCTGCATAATGTAGTCACGCAGAACATTTTCTGTAATTCCTAGCGACGCAAAAATGCGCGCAATTGCAGGATCTCCCAGCATTGCTAACAGCAAACAGTCCTCTGCAACAAAGGCATCTCTATTTTCTTCAGCTAAAGCTGTGGCCTTATAAATTAATTTCGCAGCATTTGGGCCAAGACCCACTTCGTTTGGTGGGTTCGCCAGTATCGGCAAATTAGCAGCCATATCTCGAACTTTTGCGCTCAAATCTTCACGTCCATCACCTAGACGATTAATCAATTTAATCAGCAAAGATTGCTCGTAATTCAACATCGCCAACGCTATATGCGCCAGTTCAATACTCGAGTGATTACTCGACAATACCAATGCATGAGCCTCGCCCAGCAACATCTCAACGCGTTGGGTAAATTTTCCGTCAGCCATAATTTCCTCTTAATGCCGCGTGCTGCGACCGAGTATTAAAATTTCATCGGGCTTGCACACACAGTTCACACTCGACTGCTACAATGCGGTCTTAGATCAGCTTTTCAAGCATGGACGTATGATCAGTGCCCAACGCAGGGCTATCCATCAGCAACGGCTTGCTTGATTTCACACAACAAAAAAGCAACAACAACAAATTCACCGAAAAATATGATTAGAACTGAGGACTTCGATTTCGAGCAGTCGCCTGACGGACTCGTCGGCAATGTCACACTGCAACCCAATCAATCTATGAGTTGGAGAGCCTTTAAATACTTCATCCTCTTCATGATGTTGTTGTCTTTCGGCATAGCCACAGCCTTTAGTGCTATGGGTTATTGGGTCATTTTACCCTTTACCGCACTGGAAATGAGTATGCTCAGCTATTGCCTTTGGCTGTGTTTAAGGCGTACAAGCATGCAGGAAGTGATTTCTTTCAGTGGCGAAGCAATACGCCTGGAAGCCGGAGTTAAAACCCCTACCGAAATTGTCACTTGGCAACGTTTCTTCACCAAGATACACGTGGAGCGCGCAATTCACCCTTGGTATCGCAAAACGGTTTCTCTCGTGCACAAGGGAGAAAGCCGAGAAATAGGCAATTTCTTAACTCAGGACGAGCAAGAAAAACTAATAGAAACGCTCAATCACTTGGTACGCCGAGCAGATCTTGCCCAGCGAACTTTTCCCAAAGAAGATCAGCATAACGTTGACTCAAAATCTGCTGAGGACGACTAGAACTCCAGCGAAGTGCACCCTGTTGAGCGGTACTCACCTGCCCAGCCCCCTCAAGATTATAGCGAACCAGCGTACGTCTATGCGGGTGACTATACTGGTTGGCGTAACCGGCACTGTCGACCACCCAACGAGGTGATAGATGTCGCGTAAATCGATATGAAGAAGAGCTGCCACTGCCATGATATGGGGCCAACAAAAAATCTATATCTCTAGGCAAATCTGCTAAAAGTCCCGCTTCCGCTTTGTGTCCAATATCGCCACTAAGGTAGGCTGATGTATGCTCATTACTAATCAGCAAAGTACACGACCTGTCATTTCTATTCTTCTGGCTATGATCCACGACGAGCAAAAATTCCACCTCACTCCATTGCCAGCGACCGCCATTTTCGCATTGTCGATCTAACCCAACCACCGGGCCACTTTTGTACCGGGTTAGCACGGATTGAATCCCTCCGGCGTGGTCATTATCCGTATGGCTGACTAAAACTTTGTCTAGGTGATCGCACCCGGTACTGCGAATGGTCGGCACAACGAAGGCATTAGCCGCATCAAAGCCTGAGCTGAATACAGGGCCCGCATCCATAATGAGTCGATGCCCGGTGGTATCAACCAACACTGCGCTACCCTGCCCCACATCCACTACTTGAATACAATACTCAGCAAAACTCGGTGTGTTGCCGCGCTGTAAAAAAAGCAGTAAAAATGGCAATAGCATTGCCAGCCTCTTCAGCAATGGAATGGGCGACAACATAAATATCGGTGAAATAAAACAGCAGAGAGCAATGACGATTGAGAAATAACCAAAGGTTCGGTTGTATTCAGGTGCGGCCGCATGCAGACCCTGAAGCCATGCAAAAATGAGTGCAATGCTAAAATCCGCAAGTTGCAGCAAGCCTACGCCCAACTCTGGGGCAATAGAATATAGGCCCAAACCGATAATCAGGGCTGGCAGAGTGACAATTGTGATAATGGGCAACGCCAACAAGTTAGCAGGCATTGATAGCAAGGAAACCTCGCCGACCAACCCCCCTAATATCGGCGAGAGCCAGAAAAATATCACGCATTGCGCCAGCAAAAAGCCGAATACCGGCCCAACAATATTTGACCGAGGGCTAAAGTTCCAAATTAAACCCGCTACGGCAAAATAGGAAAGCCAAAACCCCTGGCTAAAAAACGACAGTTGTTGAAAGGCAAGTGACAAACAAAATGACAAGGCTAGTAAATGCCAAAACAGCGGCTTGCGGTTACAATACAAGCCCAACAAAGCAAACATCAACATCAAACAACCACGCAGGGCAGGAGCGCCTAAGCCGGTTATCACGGCAAACACAAATGTCGTTACAAGCGCACCACCCAAGGCAACCTGATGATCAACTCGAGCGCCACCAAAGGCCAACAAAAGGCGCAACGGGATTTACAAAAAGCAAAACGCCATAAACGCCACTAAAGCAATATGCAGACCCGAAATCACCATGAGCCGGTAGAGCGAAAAATCGACCAATCCTTGGCTTCTAAACTAGCAGACTCGCCTATCACCAGCGCCAACAAGATTGCTGGATAGGCAAGTCCTGTCTGCTGTAACGTAGTTGCAATATGACGGCGCAGCAACGCGCTGCGGATTTCAAAGTCTGAATCGTTAGTCTGGCGAGCTCGCGCTATTAATTTGCCACTACGCAGGTATCCCGTACCTGCATAGCCTTTGGCGAGCCGCCAGCGCCTATAGTCAAATGAGCCAGGATTAGCGCCCCGTCACCTCGACAATATCACCCGGCCCCAAAGACAAATTCGTCTTCCAAGCAACTCGTAATTTCATGCCATTTATAGAATCGATGCATAGGTCACCACCAACAGCGTCCACAATTAGGGCTAATCGCCAATGCTCGGTGGGCAAATAATACGCAGCGAGCACTTTCGCGCGAAAACTTATATCTACACCTCAAGCACATTTAGTTAATATAGCCTGCTGAGCAACAGACCAACGATAGCCGACATACACCGACAGTAGAGCAAATATCAAAACAATCGCGCTAGCGCCCAACCGGGATTGAATAGATGTCACAGAAGAAGCTTCACATTCAACAGTAGAACCAGGACCCAAATCACTAATAGGTTGTATATGCTAAAAGATCGGCTGTTAAAGCTTGTTCCTAATCGAGAAACGCTGCGTGAGAATCGTACCTTGAAGCCTGTAGCTCATCTGCTACAGCGCAAGGAACTGTGGCAAATTAACAGGCGTTCTGTGCCTAGTGCGGTGTTCGTAGGCTTATTTTGCGCATTTATTCCAGTGCCTTCACAAATGCTGTTAGCGGCAATTGTTGCCATCTTTATGCGAGCGAACCTGCCCTTATCTGTCGCGTTGGTATGGATAACAAATCCAATCACCATGGCGCCAATGTTCTATTTTTCTTACCAACTAGGCGCTTGGTTATTAGGTACGGAGGCAACACCGTTAGAAGGCAGCTTGACCTT
>Ga0302121_10001386_pt1 | contig 11574 bp, 12 predicted proteins | sample CB21_surface_MG_FD_203120 | JGI IMG/M metagenome (GOLD analysis project Ga0302121, IMG submission 203120) | Marine microbial communities from Western Arctic Ocean, Canada - CB21_surface | ecosystem: Environmental > Aquatic > Marine > Oceanic | place: Canada: Western Arctic Ocean | collected... | reverse complement strand
TAAACTAAATAAGTCTGTATAGACTTTGGACCGCGCTAAAGCAGCAATAGACAAAGGAGTCACAAATTGTGCCGCAGATTCAGTCAGCACAGGAGTAACACGCGCACCATTTTGGGAGAGCTTACGGATCAAATCGGGTACTTTAACTGCGGCAATCCCACCAGAGATGATCAAGAGTATGTTTTTTCCGTCCATGAACAACAGTTACTCAGCCAGGCCCATCTCTGCAAGACCCAGCACAGCCAATACTCTACTGGAAAAATGCACTGGCCTCGGGGGCCTGATCTTCCAAACTCAATCTCATTTTTTTAAAGGCCGCAGCTTCCACCTGCCTGATCCGCTCTTTTGAAAGACCCAATTCGGTACCCAGGCTTTCCAAAGTGCGCGGAAGCTCAATCAATTTTCGTTCCCTAACGATGTAGCGTTCCCGTTCGTTCAAGACGCTCATCGCCTGAGTAAGCCAGGTGCGTAGCGCGGCTTGGTCATGATCAAATTCTACTATTTCAGCAGCTTGAGCGCTATCATCTTCCAACGCATCAATCCATTCACGGCCTTCATCTTCAGTTGATTGAGTTGTATTGAGTGAGAAATCAGAACCGGATAGCCTGCCATCCATCATCTGCACATCATGCATCGGCACGCCCAAATCTTGCGCTATCAGCTGTTGCAGCTGGTGGCGGTCGAGCGTTTGGCCGGCGTTATTGGCATCGCGCTCAATCCGTGCCTGAATTCTTCGCATATTGAAGAATAGCGATTTTTGTGGACTTGTAGAGCCGGTACGCACCATAGACCAATTGCGCATTACATATTCCTGCACTGAAGCTTTGATCCACCAAACGGCATACGTTGAAAATCGCACGCCGCGATCGGGGTCAAATTTTTCAGCCGCTTTCATAAGCCCTAATCCTGCTTCTTGGATCAAATCGCCCATTGGCGCGCCATATCGTTTAAATTTTGCAGCTTGCGATATAGCTAGGCGCATATAAGCGTTGATCAAGCGATGCAGACTTTCTTCACATCGCTCATCGCGCCAAGCATAGGCCAACTTCAATTCCGTTTCAGCATCTAGCATTTCTGCCTTCATTGCTGTTCGGGGTAAAAAATTCTCTGTGCGGCCATCTAAGGGCATGGATTTAGCTCCAAGTCACTATTAGGGTTTAAATTGTTATATATACATTACGCAGCTAAGTGCTGATTGGATCACCGCGAGGAAGCTATGACTTCAAACCATACCACCGTACCACTTCGTTTGGTGCTTGGCGGCGCAAACTCAGGTAAATCTCAGTTTGCAGAGACCCTGGTACGCCAATCGGAAAGGCCCCGCCGCTATATAGCGACGGCCCAGGCTTGGGACGACGAGATGAGAGCCAAGATTGCGGCACATCAAACTCACCGTGGGCCTGATTGGATTACGGTGGAAGCTCCGCTAGATCTAGTCAGTGCGCTTCTCTTAGCCCAACCAGATGAAATCGTATTGTTGGATTGCGTGACCCTTTGGCTGACAAATTTAATAATTTCTGAGCAAGATATCAGCCGAGCATCAAAATTACTCTGCGTAGCACTGACCCAAGCCCCCTGCCCAATAGTGGTGGTCAGCAATGAGGTAGGCCAAGGCATCACACCCGATAATGCTATGGCACGAGCTTTTGTTAAACACCAAGGCAATCTAAACCAGGCCCTAGCCGCCGCATCGCTAGAGGTATTTTTTGTCACCGCTGGCCTTCCACAGCAAATTAAAAGCACCCCATGACAGATTGGTATTGGATCAGACACGGGCCTACCCATGAAAAAAGTTTCGTTGGATGGCGGGATGTGCCCGCGGATCTTTCCGACCAGAACTTGATTGACCAGGTGGCTAATTTTTTACCCAGCAATGCAGTCATAGTCTCATCTGATTTGAGCCGCTCCGTAACCACTGCCGATGCATTGGCCAATGGCCGTCCCAGATTGGCCCATGAGCCCAATCTGCGAGAGTTTAATTTTGGTGATTGGGATGGCAAACACTGGACAGAAGTGGCGGAAAGCGACCCAAAACTGAGTCGTGATTATTGGGGGAAACCGGGTGATGTGATCGCCCCCAATGGCGAAAGCTGGAACATGGCCGCGGCACGAGCACGCCCAGTTGTGGATCGATTGGGTGCCGCACATGCCAGTATCATAGCTGTTGCGCATTTTGGGATTATTTTGACTCAAGTACAAAGGGCTTTGGGAGTTAGTGCTTATGACTGCCTAGCCAATAAAATTGACAACTATAGCGTCACACACCTCAGCGAAGACAACGGCCGGTGGACTGTAAATTATATTAACCGACTACCTTAGGTTCAGCGTTCAGATTTGAATATAAAACCAACCATTTAGCAAAAGATACTTGCGTGGCTCACCCACGCACTGCACGAAAAGCTGTCGCAGCTGCCCAGCCTGCAAATATGGCTATTGCTAACGACAACAGGCCATAAACTACAGGCCGTTGATGGGCCAAGTTGTATAGCCATCGTTCAATTCCAACTTTACGCACATCTATAGCGGTTTGGTGTTTGGCAATAACATCTCCATCACTCATTAAAAAAATGCGCGCTGTATATGCACCTTCCACTAGATTTGCCGGCAAAGTCACAGATGCTGAAAACAATGTTTGGTTTTGCAGTGTTACAGCTCCTGTCAATGTTTGATAAAGTCCCTCGTTTTCACGAATGCGAACCACAGCTTCAGTAAAGTCTTCCGAGTTTTCCACTTTTTCTGGCCCACTCACGGCAAGTATCATTTTCTGAACTGATATCTGGTGCCATACATCCGACGCCGGACTGACTATTTGGTCAAATGGTCCCGACGTCGCCACTGCATAAAAGCTAGGGGCGAGATCAATCTCAAGCGCGTCAACATTCACCCAAACACCGTACCGTTTTTCTTTACGACGCACAGTAACAGGAATACGCGGGCTGGCGATCGTGATGACAACATCCAATTCTCCCTCAGAACTTGCCTCATTTTGGTGCTTCAACGCCCCAAAAATTAAAATTTCTGAACCATCAAAGAATGCAGTAATACCTATCTCTTGTTTAGAAAGCCCTAGCACGATTGATTGGCTTGATGCGGCCCCAACCCATGAGAGAATAGCTACCAAAACATATGCAGACAGAGTGCGCATCAATGCCGCCCCGCAGAGCCAAGGCTGAAGAGCTCCGCGGGCTGAACAACAAGATCAACCGCAAGCTTGGCACAAACCAATAAAACCATGACTGCTAGTAGAATTCGTAATTGTTCTGCTTTGAGCTTTGCACCGAACATAGTACCAAATTGCGCGCCAATCACCCCACCCACCAGCAGGAGCACTGCTAAAACTATATCCACGGTATAGTTAGTGGTCGCATGCAACATTGTTGTGAAGGCCGTTACAAAAATAATTTGAAAAAGTGAGGTTCCAACAACTACTTTGGTCGGCATTCCCAGAAGGTAAATCATAGCCGGAACCATAACAAAACCGCCTCCAACACCCATGATGGCTGCCAAAATACCTACTAAAATGCCAATTAGAACTGGTGGAATAGCCGATATATAAAGGCCAGAAACCCGAAAGCGAATTTTTAATGGCAAGGCATGAATCCAAGTACGTTTTTTGCGTAATTTGGATGCCGAAACCTGCTTTGATTTACGCAAAGCTTGTAAGCTTTCTGTAAACATCAAACTTCCCACAATACCCAAAAACACGACGTAGCAAAGTTTCACCAGCAGATCGACCTGGCCCAAACCTTTGAGGTAGTTAAAAATGAACACACCCACGCCAGCGCCTACTAAGCCACCGATCAGTAGCACACCACCCATTTTAAAATCGACATTTCGTCTTTTCACATGGGCTAAAACACCCGAAAAAGACGATGCAACTATCTGATTGGCTTCTGTGGCTACAGCCACAGCTGGCGGAATACCAATAAAGAACAAGAGCGGTGTCATCAAAAAACCACCGCCGACGCCAAACATCCCAGACAACACACCAACTAAGCCTCCAAGGCCCAAGAGGACCAAGGCATTTACCGAAATTTCAGCAATAGGCAGGTAGATGTACATATGGCCGCATAGCCCCATCACCGCATTCCGGCAAGAGCCCACGAAAAATTCCTACGAATTCAGCACCACAAAAGCCATTTGGACCTATCTTTTGCCCCATTCTGGCCTTATTTTTCTTTCACATAAGGCACGCCGCCAGAGCGTGGAGGAATCGCTTTGCCAACAAATCCGGCCAAAACCACTACTGTTAAGATGTAAGGCAGTGATTGAATGAAAACTACTGGGATCTTGATTTGTGTACTCATACCAGCACTCCAAGCGCTAATCACGATCAAGGCAGACACAAATGCAACGCCAAGACCAAGCCCACCAAGCACAATTTTATCCAAGAACTCCTTTCTCCAAACATAAGCAAGCAAACCGAAAGCAGTTAATAGAAGAACGCCACTCAAAGACCACGCAGGCAATAGGATATTTTGGAAACGGTTATCAACGGCAAAGAAAAAGCCAAACAACAGGCAGGCTCCCAACGCATACCAAGGGCGCCACTTTGCAAAAATTAGCGCCGCCAAGGCAATAAACCCCCGTCCAGCTGACATATCCTTAGTAAAATTAGCCTGTAAAGCCGTGGCAATATACGCACCCGCAATACCACACAATACCCCACAAATGACGACAGCCGCATAGCGCATCCCGACAACAGAAATTCCAGCTGTATCAACAGCCGCCGGGTTCTCACCCACTGCTCGCAGTCGCAGTCCAAAGCGCGTTTTATAAAGCACAAACCATGACAGCGGAACGGTAAGCAAAGCCACATAAACTAGAAGAGAATGGCCAGACATTAGTTCGGAATATAGCTGCATGGCAGGTCCAGCGTCAGCCATCTCCTTGGATGGAATAGCACCCGGAAAGTTTATTGGTTCAAATCGCCCTCCAGATTGCAGCGGTGGCGTTCTTCCCCCTTGGCCAAACCAGGCCTGCGCCACGACCACAGTAAGACCGGCGGCTAAAAAGTTTATAGCCACACCGGAAATAATTTGATCCCCCCTCAAAGTAATGGAAGCCAATCCGTGAATTGCCGACAGCACAACCGAGGCCCCTATACCCGCTAAAAGACCAACCCAAACTGAGCCAGTAGCATAGGCAACCGCCGCCGACATAAAGGCTGCAGCGAGTATTTTTCCTTCAAGCCCAATATCAAAAATTCCAGCACGTTCAGAAAATAACCCCGCCAAACATGCTAATAGTAGAGGCGTCGCCAAGCGTAGGGAGCTATCAAGAACTTGAAGAAGAGTAAGAAATTCCATGTTTTTACCCTCTCCATGCCGCTAAAAACAGCCGTTCAAGTGGAGCACGAACCATCATGGTAAGGGCCCCAGTGAATAAGATCACCAAAGCCTGAATAACAATGATTAGCTCGCGTGGTATTTTAGTCCAGAGTGCTAATTCAGCACCACCTTGATAGAGAAAGCCAAACAAGAGTGCCGCTAGTAAAACTCCAAGTGGGTGGCTTCGGCCCATTAGTGCAACTGCGATCCCTATAAATCCAGCACCCTCTGTAAAGTTTAAAATAAGGCGTTCGCTCTCACCTTGCGTCGTGTTTATTGCCATTAACCCACAAAGCGCACCAGAAATCATCATAGTAATCATAATAATTTTGACTGAACCCACACCGGCATAGCGCGCAGCTGGCCCAGACTTACCCAATGCACGGATCTCATAACCCAAAGGGGACCGCCAAATCAGATACCAAACGGCAACACAGGCCAACAAGGCAATAAAAAAACTCACATTTGCAGGTGCTGATCGAAACATTTTTTCGAAACCTAAGAGCTGAGCCATATCTTCAAATGTCGGCAGGTGGGTGCTGGCAGGGAAGTTTGCTGTTGCAGGATCCATACTACCCTTAGGCTTCAAAGCACCAACAAGGAAAAAATTCAAAACACCAGCCGCAATAAAATTAAACATGATGGTAGTAATTACAATATGGCTGCCCCTCTTGGCTTGAAGATATGCAGGCAAGCCAGCCCAAATCATCCCAAATACTGCCGCACCTACTGATGCGCCAACAATTGCTAGGCTCCAATGTGGCCAAGGTATAAATAGGCAAACAAGGGACACTCCCAACCCACCCATCATTGCTTGGCCCTCACCCCCAATATTGAATAATGAAGCATGAAAAGCTATTGAAACGGCAAGCCCAGTAAAAATAAAATTTGTAGTGTAGTAGAGCATGTAGCCCCAGCCAGCTGAGCGCAATAAAGTGCCTTGCACCATAAGCTTAAGTGCTTCACCTGGGCTTTCCCCAATCGCTAAGATTAACGAGGCAGACAGAAATGCAGCCAATACTAGAGAAAATAGGGGGACGAGGACAACATCAGCCCATTTTGGCATCACATCCATTGGAGTGCTCCAAATATTTTACTGAAAAAATGGGTTAAGCTCATATTACTGCCTCGCTGATGACACCTGCCATTAAAAGGCCCAGCTCTTTTTCGTTTGTTTTTGAGGGGTCACGTTCACCCATAATTTGACCATCAAACATCACGGCAACTCTATCTGATAAAGATAAAATTTCATCTAATTCAACTGAGATAAGTAAGATCGCCTTGCCCCTATCGCGCAACGCAACAATTTGTTGATGGATAAATTCAATCGCACCAATATCAACACCACGAGTAGGCTGCCCAACCAAAAGCAAATCTGGGTTGCGTTCGATCTCACGAGCCAAGACTATCTTCTGTTGATTGCCTCCTGAAAAATTCTTAGCAGTCAAATTTGGGTTTGCAGGCCGAACGTCAAAGCGAGCCATCTTAGCAGCCGTTTCTTCACGGATCGCAGCATTATTCATCAGAAAGCGATTTGATTGGTGAGCGGGATCTCGGTGATAACCAAAAATAGAATTTTCCCAGGCCATGAAGTCCATGATCAGGCCCTCACGCTGGCGATCTTCTGGGACGTGGGCAATTCCTCGCGCGCGGCGCGATTGGCCATCACTAGAGGAGCCCGTCAGATCTATCTCTGCTCCGTTCACACGGATGGAGCCAGTGGCAGATTGGTACCCGCCCAAAACCTCTAGTAGCTCGGACTGGCCGTTTCCAGCAACTCCAGCAATACCCAAAATTTCGCCCGCGCGTACATTTAGGCTTACATCTTTGAGCCTAAGCACGCCAGCTTCATCAACCACGTTCAATCCGGATACTTCCAGAACCTGATGCTTAGGCTGAGCTGGTGTTTTGTCTACGCGCAGCAAAACTTTTCGACCAACCATCAGTTCAGCTAAATTCTCAGGACTTGTTTCACTGGTTTTCACTGTTGCAGTCATCTCACCACGGCGCATCACGCTCACCGTGTCAGTGATATCCATAATTTCACGTAATTTATGCGTGATTAAAATAATGGTTTTACCTTCCTCACGAAGCCGTCCCAAAATACGAAAAAGTTGGTCGGCTTCAGCAGGTGTGAGAACCCCAGTGGGCTCATCTAAAATCAAGATGTTGGCTTTTCGGTACAGTGCCTTAAGTATTTCAACACGTTGCTGCATACCTACGCCAATTTCTTCGATGATAGCGTCGGGATCAACCTTTAACTCATACTCTTCAGCCAACGCCGCGAGCTCGGCTCGTGCCTTACGTAAGGATGGCGCTAAAAACGCACCGCTTTCCGCGCCCAGCACAATATTTTCTAGCACTGTGAAGTTTTCTACCAATTTAAAGTGTTGGAAAACCATCCCAATGCCAGCTGAAATTGCAGCTTGGCTATCCGGGATCAGCGTTTTTTGTCCATCAATAAAAATTTCACCAGCATCAGCTTTGTAAAAGCCATACAGGATCGACATCAAGGTAGATTTTCCAGCACCATTTTCTCCAATGATACCGTGGATAGTTCCTGGCATCACACGGATTGAAATATCTTTATTGGCCTGTACCGGCCCAAAGGCTTTAGAAATACCTTTTAACTCAATGGCTGGGTTATTGGTCATCAAGATCCCTTTAATTAGAAAGGGCCGCACCAAGAGATTGGCACGGCCCCATAGTTTTAGCCTATTAAGGCTGCTACTAGAAGGACACCGCTGGGCAGGTCTCATCATCGGTGTAATTATGAACTGACAGAGCACCACTTGTAATTGAGGCCAAGGCCTTCTCAACTTTGGCCTGCATGTCCGCAGTTACCAACGACGCGTTATGCTCGTCCATTGCATAACCCACAGCACCTGTGAAATTACCAGTTTCAAGGTTATTACCTGCTTTAAAAGCTTCATAAACAGCAATATCAACACGCTTCAGCATCGACGTTAGAACTTTACCAGAGTGCAAATAGTTTTGGTTGCTATCTACGCCAATTGACAAAATACCTTCATCAGCTGCAGTTTGCAAAACGCCAACGCCTGTTCCACCAGCTGCGGCAAACACAACATCAGCACCTTGACTAATTTGCGCTTTTGTAAGCTCAGAGCCCTTGACCGGGTCATTCCAAGCTGCAGGTGTTGTTCCTGTCATATTAGCAATGACAGTCGCATTAGGGTTAACCGCTTTAACACCCTGCGCGTAACCGCAGCCAAAACGACGGATCAGAGGAATGTCCATGCCGCCTACAAAGCCAACAGTACCAGTTTTGGAGGCTTGTGCGGCCAACATTCCAACAAGATAAGAACCTTCATGTTCATTGAAGCCAATGCCACGCACGTTTGGCATATCCAGCCAGTTCACATCGATCACAGCAAATTTTGTATCTGGGTAGTCCGGCGCGACTTTGCTAAGCGCGTCAGAAAAGGCAAAGCCAGCCATGACTATTGGATTATTACCGGCTTCAGCAAAGCGACGTAGAGCTTGCTCACGCTGAGCTTCATTTTGAAGTTCGACTTCGCGGAATGAGCCGCCTGTTTCATCAGCCCAACGCTCAGCACCTTTGAACGCTGCTTCGTTGAATGATTTATCAAATTTCCCACCAAGGTCGAAGATGATCGCAGGATCTGCAAGGACTGCCGTAGCTGTAAGCGCCACAGCAGCTGCGCTGCCTATAATAGATTTCATAAAGCTCATTAGTGTCTCCCGTTAATAACTAAAGCCCAGCGAAGAGAATCTCTCTACGCAAATGCGAGCAGATCAGGCGATCATGGCCAAATTAGCTCATTCTGCCAAGGTAGGTTCGATAGAAAAGTAAAAAAAAGTTAATGTTATTTAAGAAATCAAATGGCACTCATCACAAAAATAAAAATTAAACATTTAAAATCAGATTTTTACGAAGAAGAAAGGCATCAAAGATAGCTCCATCCATACGCTTATAGTAGCCCTTACGAAGCCCAACCTGCGCAAAACCTAGGCCCTTATAAAGCGAAATTGCTGGCTTATTGTCAGATGCAACCTCTAAAAAGCTCCAAAGTCCGCCATTACAGGCAGCCCTGTTCAGTAGGTTCAGCATCACTGCCCGCGCATGTCCTTGTTTTTGATGGGAAGGTGCGCACGCAACAGTTAAAATTTCCAACTCATCAACGACCAAGCGTCCCAATACAAAGCAGTGGGGTTGAGATATCACAAAAACGCCAGGCTGCTGCATCAAATCCTCAAATTCGATTGCACTCCATGGTCGTTCTTGCGTGAATGCTTGATTATGTATTTCTGCCAGTGCAACCGGAGTTAGGCTTGGCTCACGCTGCAACTGGGCGGACTTCAACCACTTCAGGAATATAATGCCGCAGTAAGTTTTCAATGCCCATTTTCAGGGTAAGCGTTGAAGACGGACAACCCGCACATGCACCCTTCATATGAAGATAGACGATGCCACGATCAAAACCATGAAACGTAATATCACCTCCATCTTGCGCTACGGCCGGACGAACGCGGGTATCCAAAAGCTCTTTAATTTGGACCACGATAGATTCGTCTGCCGCGTCGTAATCGCCCTCTGCCGCGGCAGCGGCTTGGCCATCAGACAGTACTGGTGCCCCGGACTGAAAGTGCTCCATAATAGCGCCCAGCAATGCAGGTTTAATGTGATCCCAGTCCACTGTATCAGTTTTAGTTACTGTCACAAAATCGGAACCTAAAAACACACCAGACGTGCCTTCAATCGAAAAAAGTCTCTGAGCCAACGGGCTGGCAGCAGCACCATCAGATGACGGAAAGTCTGCCGTGCCCATATCCATAACAGACTGCCCTGGCAAAAACTTCAGAGTAGCGGGATTAGGTGTACTTTCGGTTTGAATAAACATATCAGCTGCCTCCGGTTTTTACTTAATCAAATATGCGATACTTGCAGTATAATGTCAAGTTTTTAGAATAATTCTAATTCTAAGGGTGCCCATTAGACACTTTAGCTTAGTGCTTGTAATTGCTCTTTACTCAAACTCCCTGGAACGATCACAATGGGAACTTCCAAACTGCCTGATGATTTTGATAGTTGCGTTACCAACGGACCCGGACCTTTGCGATCGGTAGCTGCGCCAAGCACCAGAATATCAACCTCAGAGTCATCGCGGATCTGCGATAGTATCTCAGCAACAACCTCACCTTCGCGGATCACCAACTCAGGGTTAACATGGTGTTTGTCACGCATCCATTTAGCAAATACCTCAAAATGAGCGTTAATCCGATCTCGGGCCTCTTCACGCATTATTGCGCCCACACCAATCCAATGATTGAATTCTTCAGGGGGGATCACAGCTAAAATTTCAACCCGAGCACCAGTATTTTCTGCACGCATTGCTGCAAAACGCATTGCGTTCAAGCACTCTGTGGAACTGTCCAGCACAACCATAAATTTACGCATTAAAGGCCTCCGTTCAAAACACATCATGCCTGCAGCTGAATATACCCGCAACGCTAAAATTGCATTGTATTCCGATTCAAAGCGTTAGGGATAGTTGTTCGCATCTAGCGTATCATACCAACAATATCATAAGTTTTTTGCAAAATTGGTCCAGCCAATGCTCGGCCACGCTCCGCCCCGCGCGCCAGAATGCGGTCAATCTCTTCTGAATCCTGCATCAAGCGAGACATTTCACTCGAAATAGGGGCTAGTTTAGCTACAGCCAAATCCGCAAGCTTGGGCTTGAAAGCACCAAATTGTTGCCCAGCAAATTCGTCGATCACAGCCTGCACTGTCATCTCACTTAGTGATGCATAAATGTTGACTAAATTGCGTGCTTCAGGGCGACTGTCCAACCCTTCCAGGTTGTCAGGCAGGGGTTCCATGTCTGTTTTGGCTTTCTTGATCTTCTTTACCAAAGTCTCAGCGTCATCCGTCATATTCAAACGGCTCATATCGCTTGGATCTGATTTTGACATTTTCTTAGTCCCATCACGCAAGCTCATTACTCGAGTGGCGGCGCCCTCAATCACTGGTTCAGGGATAGGAAAAAAATCCACACCAAAATCATTGTTGAACTTAACTGCAATGTCGCGGGTCAATTCAAGATGTTGTTTTTGATCTTCACCCACAGGCACGTGAGTTGCATGGTAAATCAAAATATCAGCCGCCATCAACGCAGGGTATCCAAATAACCCAAGCGAGGCGTTCTCACTATTATTGCCAGCCTTATCCTTCCACTGGGTCATCCGTTTCATCCAACCC
>Ga0302121_10001381_pt1 | contig 11591 bp, 4 predicted proteins | sample CB21_surface_MG_FD_203120 | JGI IMG/M metagenome (GOLD analysis project Ga0302121, IMG submission 203120) | Marine microbial communities from Western Arctic Ocean, Canada - CB21_surface | ecosystem: Environmental > Aquatic > Marine > Oceanic | place: Canada: Western Arctic Ocean | collected... | reverse complement strand
TAGTTTAAGACTAATTCAGATAAACAAAAAAACTAGCGCTCGCTCGTTGGGAGTTAAGCTCGGTCGTATTTGCATCAAGTTAGGTGTACCTGTGGCCGATGTAGCTTCCGATTTAAATGTTAGCAGACAAACCGTTTACAACTGGTTTACAGGAGTAAATCAACCTAGTAAACAAACTGCTGAGGAAATCAGCGAACTTATAGCGCTCTACCAGAGTGATTATCAAAGATGAGAATCCTATGACTGACTTTGACCTCCTAGACTACGTACAACCTGCACAGGGTTTATACGTCGTAGTTGGAATTAAAGGCAAGGATGATGTCTCACAAAAAGTTGTAGCTACTAGGGAGGAAGTTGACAGTTGGGTTAAGAAATTTGTTGGAGAACAACGCAACGTCTTTTTTGCAGTAGCAAAGTTTCAATCAATTGACGGGAAAAGAAAAAAGGACAACGTAGATAAGCTTAAGGCCTTCTGGTTAGACATCGACTGCGGTGAGACTAAAGCGGTAGTCAACGAGAAGACTGGGCGACCTGAAGGTTACGTTAACCAGACGGAAGCGATGCTTGCTCTGAAGAAGTTCTGTGGAGTTGTGGGGTTACCTAGACCTACCATAGTGAATTCAGGGCGCGGACTGCACGTATACTGGGTGCTTGAGGAAGAGATAGCTCGTGGCGAATGGGAAGCGGTAGCCACTAGGTTACGGCAGGTTTGCCTTAAGCAAGACTTTCATGTTGACCCAAGTGTATTCGAAGTTTCTCGAATCCTAAGAGTTCCTGATACTTATAACTTTAAAGATAATCCCCCTGCCAAAGTACAGGTGGCCCACGTAGGCGACCGTATACCCCTTGATGACCTCAAGGAACTCCTTGGAGTAGAGGAGATAAGCCAGCTCGAAGCTACCGTAATACGGCCTAAGCGCGAGCTAACAGCAATGGGTAAAGCCCTCGCAGCTAACACAGAGTCCTCATTTACTAAGATAATGATGCGGGCTAAGAGCAACACTAGTTGTGCGCAATTACTCTCCTGCTACACAGACCGAGAAACATTAGCTGAGCCGCGTTGGTTTGACGCACTCTCTGTTGCTAAGTTTTGCTCGGATAAGAAGGAAGCAATACACCGCCTATCTTCAGGACATCCAGACTACGACCCCTCCGCAGTGGAGAGGAAGATCGAGCACATTCTAGGGCCGCATAGTTGCGAAGTCTTTGAGCGTAACAACCCCGGAGGATGCGAAGGTTGTCCACACAAAGGCAAGATTACTAGCCCTATTTCTTTGGGTAAGCAGCTAATCGAGGCCACAGACGAAGACAAAGCAGCAGGTGTAACGCCTGAAGCTGCGGTAGGCGCAGCGGAGAAAGACGCGGGAGAGAAGTACTACGAGACAGACATTCCCGACCCCGATGATCCTAGCAAAACGATCAGGATACCTGAGTATCCGTTCCCTTTTAAGCGAGGACAGAACGGAGGTATATACCTAGACCTAGACGACGACGAACCTAAGCTCGTGTACGAACATGACTTTTACGTTTGGAAGCGTATGAATGACCCAGACCCCGACAAAGGGGACGTTGCCGTGCTTAGACTGCACTCAGCGCAAGATGGGATTAGGACTTTTACAGTCTCTAACGCGAAGATAACTGACGCTAGGGAGCTTCGTAGGGAGATTTCTAGGCACGGTGTTCTTGCACCGGAGCCACAATTCAAGCTTATTTTAAGTTTCATTATTAGCTCTGTTATAGGGCTTCAACGTAGAAGGAAAGCAGAAATTATGAGGAGCCAATTTGGTTGGGCGGAAAACGACAGTAAGTTTATTGTCGGTACTAGAGAGATAGCAAAGGATGGGGTTTACCACTCACCTGCATCCAGTACTACGGAGAGCATGGCGGGTTACTTCGAGCCACAAGGTACGCTTGAGAAGTGGCGTGAGGTCTTTGAGCTTTACAATAGACCCGGATTAGAAATACAAGCGTTCGCAGCGCTGAGTGGCTTTGGTGCCCCCCTGTTAAAGTTTACTGGGCAAAAAGGTGCGATTATAAACCTTATCCATCCCCTTGCTGGGCAAGGTAAGACTACAGTCCTACGCATGGCAAACAGTATATGTGGGCATCCAGAGATGCTGCTTGGTACGCCTGAGGACACTAAGGTTAGTAAAGTAATTAAGCTAGGCTTGCTTAACAACATCGTTAACACCGTTGACGAGATGACTAATATGAAACCAGAGCCTTTCTCGGACTATGTATACGCTTGCTCACAAGGGCGCGGTAAGGACAAAGCAGAGGCTAGTGCGAACAAGCTCCGAGTTAATAACATTACTTGGCGGGATATTACTCTGACTTGTGCTAATGCTTCTTTCTACCAGAAGCTAGCTACCATAAAGAATGCAGCCGATGGTGAGATGATGAGACTCTTAGAGTTTCGTATTGAATATCCGGGGAGTGAAATTATTTCTACAGCAGAGGGTAAGCAAATGTTTGACCATCAACTAAATGAAAACTATGGGCACGCTATTGAACCCTACATGAAGCACTTAACTGGCAACTTAGAAGATGTTAAAGCTTTAGTTAAGGAGATACAGGCACGTATAGACAAGGACTTAAATCTAACGCAGCGAGAGAGAAACTGGTCAGCCATAGTTGCATCCAACTTAGCCGGTGGTATTATCGCACGCAGGTTGGGCATCGTGACTCTGGATATGGCACGCATATATAAGGTAGTTACCCCTATACTACTAGAGATGCGTGAGGACACTAAGCCTCCAGTTAGCGAAGCCAGCTCAGTAATCGGAGAGTTTGTAAACACCCATCCACATAACATGCTAGTCGTTGAGGACGGTGTAGATAAGCGTACCCAGAAGCCTAAGTTTCCTTTAGTAGAACCTAAAGGCGCGTTGCTTTACCGCTACGAGCCAGACACTCAAAAGCTGTTTGTACCGGTTAAAAACTTTAGGAAGCACTGTGGAGAAACGCAGATAGACTATAAGGACGTACTGAAGGAGCTTGGTGCTAAGGGTTTGTACCTAGAGACAATAAACAAGCGCTTGTCGAAGGGCATGAGCATTAGTTCTCCCGGAGTACGTTGCTTAGTATTTGACTCCTCCCATGCAGACTTTATAGATATGGGCAAACTAATACCTGAAGAAGCTAAAGATGCAAGTGGAGAAGATAGTTTACGAGATTAACTGGGTTAAGTTTAAGGTGGGGTGTTCGTTCTTTGTGCCCTGCCTTGATCCCAGAAAGTCCCGTAAGAAGATTGTGGATGTTACCAAGCGCCTCGGCTATAAGGTGGCTACTAAGGTAGTCATTACTGACGGGGTGCGAGGCATCCGCATATGGAGAATTATTTAGCGGTTACGGAAGTCTTCTCTTAGTGGAAAGACGTACTTCTCTAGTTCCTTGGTTACGTTTAACCCTTGGCTTGAATTTCCTCGACGCTCGGCTTTTCCTTTTAAAGAATCACGCTGAGTGCTAGCCTTAATGAGCATCCAAGGATTACGGTAGTTAAACTTAACTATTTCGTCTTGTACTTCTTGTATTCCGTCATAGGCATTAGGGTCGTTTACGTCACTTTTTTGGTACTCAAGAACTGCCTTATCTAAATCGTTTAGCAAGTCTCCGCGTTCTGTTTGCATCTCAGTAACCATGTTCTTTGCTAGAAAGTTAAACTCTTGGTCCGTAGCAACTTCTGTATCGGACAAGCCCAGAGCTTGACCAAATAGTTTAAAGGTTGTGTAGTACTCAGCATCAGCAACTACATTTCCTTGCCTAGTAACGAGTCCTTCCTCGTATAAACGCATTGTCTTAGCAATGTTTCTAAACATAGCGGGCAAAGCGTTTTCGGCAGCTCTCCCATAGTCCCCGTCTTTAAAGTCGTCCAATGCTCGGCTTGCGCTTCTAGCTATGCTGCCAAAGGGGCCAAGGGTTGTATTATAAGTGAAGTTTACTAGGGCATCCTCAGAGTTATCCTTATTCCCATCATCGCGGAACCACATCCCGTCTAAGCTAGTCGAAGCGCCAATGTTAAGCCCAGTAAGTGCAGATATTGGTCCCATCTCTATGGATAAAGATAATGCGGCAGCTTGCTCTGGAGAAAGCCCTAGGAAATCAGCAAGACTACTGCCTTCACCGAAATACCGAGGTATAAAAATTTGTCGGAACCAAATGTCCATGTTCCGCATACCCATTGGGTTATTTGTCAGTTCGTCTAAGTCATAAAGAAAGTCAGCGTCCTCATCGTCTTCATCTGGACGGTTTGCCTCTCTAATCCCTTCCATCAAGCCCATCATGGCTGTGTACATAGGCAGGCCAGTAGCGCCTGCAAACAAGAACGTCATCCCCATAGTGCCGAAGAACTGAGTCGCCGCTGCCGCCTTACCCTCTTTGTTCACAAAGGGCAGCATTTTAAAGAAGTTCCTTACAAGGTAAGAAGTCATTTGCATAGGGAAGGTCATAAACTGAGTAGCCATTTTCATCGGAGCATTGGCTGTCATGTACCGAGGCTTATTATAGTTTGAGTAGTTAAACAGCCCAGCGTAAGTAAGCTTCATCGCTCGCTCTTGGGCTACCTTCTGGGCTTCCTCAGGACTTAATTTTTGAGCTACAGCTTCTGCATAAGCTAGCTCAAAGCTAGACATGAACATAACCTCTCGGTTTATACGTTCTAAATGATGGAACCCACCGCTCATAAAATTAGCGACGTTACGGAAAACTTTGCTCGGAGCACCACTAAATTCTCGGGTACTCACTTTCCCCTGCCCAGTTAAATCAGATGCGTAAGTCTGCATAAACAGCTCTCGCTCTGCGGCATGTGCAAAGGCTTCTTCTAATGCTGCACGTATGGGACTTTGCTGGATGTACTTGCTGTCGCTAATAGAAGGTTTACTAAGCCAGTTGGTTTTGCCTACACCGTTTTCATCTTCGGTGTACTCTGCCATGCTCTCGCCGGTTAGCATCATCTTTGTGTACCTTGCAACCATTCCGGCTACGTCGGCGTTCTTAAATTCAGCGGATAATACGGGCAACCCTACAATCGGTAACTGAGTAAGCTGCACTAAAGCAGACTTAGGAGCACTCAGTAGCCAATAGAAAACAGCTTTGTTCCCCAAACCTGCAACGGCATCCCAGTTAACACCCTCAGTGCGCTCCGGGGGGTTCACTTCTTTCATAGCACGCGTTGCTATTTCTTCAACTACTATTAGCAACTTGTCTTCTTCTGGGTTCTTGTCTAGTGCTCCCTTAGCAGTTTCGATTGCGTTACGTATATCGTCGGTGTACTCCAGCCTAGCAAGTTGGTTTGCGCTCGTATGCTGGGTAACAACGAAGTTACGTAGTGCGTCCTTACTAAAGCCTGTAACACCCTTACGATGAACAAACTTTCTACGCATGTCTGAACTGGATAGAGTCATCAAGTACATTTGATATACATTGTCTTTAATAATCTGCACGTCTTCTTTAGACAGCGCCTTATCGTCTATTAAATCGAACACTGTTTTAAGTGCTTCGCTAGAGCCTTCCATTTCTTGGCGGAATTGGTTATCACCAGTGTTCTTACCAACTTGTACGTCTTCGTCTTCGAGTGCCTTTGTGAAATCTTTTGAAGGAGCTACTTCCTTAGCGCGTTCTCTAGCGAATAGATTCCGCTCTAGTTCCGACTCGAACATGTAGAATTCTCTTCTTTGGCCTTTACCTACCCGCAGCCAAAATTCCCCATACCGCATCAAAGGAAAGTATACTTGCAAAACTTTAGAGGCTTTAAGTCGATCCGCAATAGTTTTTAGCAGCTCATCTTTAGCCTCTTGTTTAATTTCGGAGTTCTCAATCTTCTTTCTTAAAATGGCATAGGTATCTTCTAGGGTCTGTCGGTAGCTGTCCCTAGCCATTCTGAATATCTCAACACCACGTTGCCCGCCGTTTGCTTCTTCTTGCAAACGATCCCATCCTGCTACACGCTCTCCCTTTATAATTGCACCGTCATAAAACTCTTTGATTACTTTCTCTCTGCCGGTAACCCTACCTTTTCGATAATTAATGGTTCCTTTGGTGCTGTTGGGGTTTCTTTGAGCACGCGCAAGTGCTTTTTTCTTAAGGTTTAGCTCGGCATCGTTCTTTAGTGCAGCGGCCTTATCCTTGTGTAGCAAAGGATCAAAGTTGTTCAGGGTAGCTAACGACATTATGTCAGCGAGTAGGCCCGCACCTTCTTCGTACAAACCGTTAAACTCTTGCCAACCGGGAATTTTCTCTGCCAATTCTTTTAGGCGCTGCCCTCTTGTGATGTTTAAAGCTTCAACCTTAGAATCAATTTCATTTAGCTTTACCTTGTCACCAAAAACCCTGTTGATTCCATCAGTAGTATAGGCTCCTAACATCGCCCTTAGACGATTTGAATCTATGCTGTCGTAGGTTCCCTTTAAAAAATTAACCGCTCCCTCAACATCTCGAATCTCGGTTACAGCGGAGAACATATTACGCAACAACCCTTTCGCATCTTGGCTCTTAGCTACTTTCTCCGCAGCAGCACTTGCTCTCTTAGTCTTAGCAACTGCCCGTTTTATATCCGCAGCGCTAATGCGTGGGCTATCTGGGTTTTCTTCTAGTAGTGTTCCGGTAAGGTCGGTTAGAACTACAAAGCCATTAAATTCACTAGGGGCAAGTCCCAGTATTTCTCGGATAGAGTTTAAGAACTTACCTAAAGCATTTCGCAAACTGTTAACGCTCGCCTTAGACTGCTGGTTTAAGTCAGGTGTAACCTTGGTCAAAAATTCTTGAAACGAAGGTTCAGTTAAACCGTAAGCAACAAACTCGTATATGTCGTTAAAAATATCTGCTCTTTCGGCTAAGTTTTCTATGCCATCCCTAAGCCCACCTTCCATCCTACGGAAGTAAGTTTCTTGCGCTTCGGACATAAGAGTTCTTATATCCTCTATTGCCTGAGTAGCCCTAGGGCTAGTTTTATTTCCTTCGCCATCAAGTGCAAACTTAAATATGACGTTTACAGTCGCAGCATGTATAAACTCATGCAAAATAGTAGTGTTGTTTAGTCCTTCTGCGCTGTCGTCGCCCTCGTACATTCTGGTAGTGTTTAAAAATACGGTGTTCTCGCTCGGGAAGTACAGACCTTGTGATTCTTCCGCCCACATAGCTTCGTTTAGCCAATCTGGGAGTGCGCTATAATTACCTCGTTGCCCCTCTGGGTTTTCTTGGAGGTAACCGAACTCATCGCGCACATAGTTTGCTGGATTGATCGGAGGAGCAACGCCACTAATTTGCTCTATAAACATTTGCGTTGGTTGGAAACCAATAATTAATTTAACGTTTTTTACTAAAGGCTTTAACCTACGAGCAAGAAACTTTTCGAACCTATTTCCCGTTGCAATTATTTTATCTAACAGCTCGGTAGTAGTCTTAGCGGATCGGTAAGAGTCATTATAGTTTTGATCGGTTATGCCGTCTAAGCGGTCGGACCGTACACTTCGGAGTACTTTTCTTTTACTTTCTTGTAAGCCAATGGCTTGAAGTTTTTCTTTACCTTTTTCTTCGGCTATTACTTTTTGCTCTGGAGTTAAGTTGTCAAAAACTTTAGCGGCTTTAGTTTGTCGTGCGGCATAACTACGATTGTCTCGGTTATTTTGTGCTACCCACAAATTGCCTAACGCGTTTTCAAGAGCATCCTTTTTCTTGGAAAGCTTAGCTTCAACCATTCGCCCTTTTTTAAGTGAGGCATTAACTTCTGTGTTTGCTTGGCTCTCCGCTTTTTCCCGTAGCTCAGCAGCTTTCTCTGATGCAATTTTTGGAGCGCTTGAAGCGGCTATAACAGCTAGGCGAGATACTTTTTTGTCCTTGGGAGTTGCGTCTGAAGCCACTTCTGGAGTTACTTCGGGGGCAAACCCTTCTTCCTTTACGAGCGCCGCGTAGTTCTCTTCAGTCTTTGCTTGAACTAAGCTCCTTCGCTTATCGTCGTCTATAATGTTTTCGTAGTCTTCTTCGTTCTCAAACCCATATTGCTCACGCACTTCTTGCATACTCTTAACGCTTGAGTCCGCTACTGCTTTTTCCGCTACTTTAATTTCTTTAGCGAATTGCCTGCCTTGTTCGTCGCTCTTCTTCTTAGATTTCTTCCCGGCTTCGGTTCTTTTAGAACTTTCTTCTACTAAGTTTGACGGAGGCGCTTCTAATTGAGGTAGAAGTGTTTCTCTACCCACTAAACTTATATCTACGTCGTCAAAAGAATCTATAATTTTATCTGCTTGTATATTTTTTCCAGAACGCAAAGCTTGACCACTAAGGTTGAGTGTTCCCGAAGCAGGGTCAGACTCCCAAGTCCCGTCTTCCATGCCTAAACGCATAATGGATATTGGGCTATCACCCCCCTCCAGATCGAACTTCATTTTTGCTGCCCAGTTCATTGCATCTTGAGGGTTATCAAACGCAAATATACCTGCCTCTTCGTTGTACCTAACACCCCCCTCACCCTTAGACCAAAGACTAGGGCGCATTTGTTCTAGGCCCTTTTCCTTAATGCTCGGAACATTTTCTGTAAAGGTGACGTGGTAAAGAGTTTTAGCTTGTTCTTCTTCGGCTACAAAATCTATTTGCTGATCAGCATCGCCCTCAGGGGCTACCTCAGGGGCTACCTCAGGGGCAAGTTCTACTTCAGCGGCTACCTCAGCGGCTACCTCAGGGGCTATGCCACTAGCAAGAGAGGCATAAGTGCTTTCATATAAGGCGGCGAGTTCAGGTCCATACTCCTGTGCAACGTTTGCTTGCTGCTCGTTTACTGCCTCGTTTCTTTCAGGAGAGGTGTTAAAAGCTTCCTGTGCTAACGCTATTACTTCAGCTCGGTCTTCCTCTTCATATTGGGCTTCTTGGTCAATGACTTCCTTCTGGGCATCTTGCTTTCGAACCTCCGCTTGTACGTTATCTTCGATTTCTTCAGCTTCCTGCGCCTCTTGCGGGGACATACCTTCGTCCACATAGGTTTGCACCCTAGCTGCTTTTCGTCCCGCTGCCTCGGCAGTCGCTGCCTCTACCTGACTAGCTAGCTCAGCTCGTTCTTGTTCTTGCTCGGGAGTAAGTACCCCATCCACGGAAGGTTCGCTTAGTTTGTCAGCCGCCCTTGTCTCAATGGTGCTCATGCCCCCACCAAGTATTCCACCAATAACACCCTCTAAGACTGCTTGACCAGAAACTCCTCGGCTCAAAGGCACGTCAAATCCTTCTCTAGCTAGCGCTAAGTTACCTGCAAACTTTTCTTGCCCCGCCTGCATCCCCTCAGGTATTCCTTCTCTTACTGCACCTTTACCTATTTCTCTCAAGATACCTTTCGAGCCTTCTTGCCCGAACTTTTCAATTAAACGCTGCCCAAGTTTTCCCTTTATGAAAGCTTCAGGCACACCAAAACGGGAAGCCAAGTAACCAAGCCCTCCTCCCGCTACGATCATGTCTATATTTTCGCCAGTGTAAGACTGCGCTTCTGTAGCGGCTGCTTCTGCCTCTTTTTCTGACTTACCTGACTTTACTAATTCTTCGCGTACAGCATCGTATATGGTGTCCTTAATAAGCCCGACACCCGACGACACACCGTAAGCACCAACACCAACAGCTCCACCACCAATAGCCGCAGCTATAGCGGGTACAAACGTACCAACACCTTGTGCTAAGAAGTCTATGGGCGCTACGGTGAGGGCATTCAAGGCGGCTTTGGCTTGACCCATAAACCCTAGGTCTTCCGCTTCTTGCATTATCCGAGCGATTTCTGCTGAGTCAGCTTTGGATTGTGCGGAGACTAAGTTGCTTAACCATTCTTCAGCAGCACCCAACCCACTAGACACCGCATTATCCGCACCGAATACATCAGTGACCATCTTGGTGCCAGTAAGCACACCACTTCCGAGTTTTAACGGGATGTCTAAAGTCTCACGCAGAAGGTTGCCTTCTACTTCAGGTGCGGGCGTAACGGGCGCAGGGATAACGGGCGCAGGGATAACAGGCGGAGCGTAGTCCACAAGCATTTGAGCAAAACGTCTAGCGTTTGGTACGTCGTTAGCGGCTTTAGCCTTGGCAAAAGCGTTACTTATATCTTCGATACCCGCCATAGCTATTCAGTTTCCGCTAAGTAGTCTGCGGCTTCTGCCGCAGCTTCAGCAAGCCCTCCTGTACCATCAGTAGTACTACTTCCTGCCCCTCCCTCTAAGGTAAATTGACCAGCGTACTTAGCCACAAGCGTTTCAAGTAGGCCTTCGTATTCGGCTGGCCTTACAGGAGGACTGCGCCCCTCAATGTTTGCAATTGCCATATCTAGCGCTTTTGATTGCAGCGCCGCATAGTTCGCCTGTTGTGTTAGGCCTAATTTAGCCAGACCTAGCCTTTCTTGCGCCGCGTTATAAAGAGCCAGCCCTGCACTTGCGGCTTCGTCAGAACTTAGCTCTGAATTTTCTCGGAGCGCTTGGGCAGTGAAAATTGATAACTGACTCATAGTGTCAGACGGCACTCTTCTATTTGCGTCAGCGTTAATGCGTGATTGCTCTAACAGAGTTTCGTCACGGGCGGAGGCTACGTTTTCCCTAGAAACACGGTCTAAGTTTGCCGCTTCTCTTTGTTGATCTGTAGCAAGCATGCCCTGTGCAATTTGACCACCCTCAGAAATAATACCATCGACCTCAACACGCGTTTTATTCTCTGCCTCAAACTGAGTCATGCCCATTGCCCTATTTTCGGCAATCATCTTCTCTACTTCGGCAAGAGAGATACCCGCAGCAGCGGCGCGTTCCGAGTCAATTAGGTCTTGCTCAGAGGTATAGCCAGAACCAAACCCACCAAGTCCTTTTTCTCCAAGACTTGCAAGTCCAGCGCGGAGAGTACGCTTTTTCATTCGCTCAGGTGAGAATCTTTCTTCTCTTAGCCCTCTAGCTTCTCCCTGTAAGGCTTTACGTTCCGCCAGCAAGCCCTCTACACCTGTTAGTTTCCTGTATCTCTCCCCGGCTGCTACTCCCTCGGCTGTTGCATCTCTACCCAGAGTCGCTATTTGCCTTGCGTTCAAGGCTTTTTCCAGAGGACTTTCTTGTTGCACTGGTGCTGACACTGGTGCTGCTGGCATGATCCCACTAGTTGCGGTTGCTGTTGGCATGACCCCGTTAGTTACTGGAGGATTAGGATCAAATTGTGTTGGGTCCGTCGCTCTCGGCGCTGTACCTCCTCGTGGCATTTCGGTTAAAACATTTTGAAACTGGGGATTAACCTGCGCTTGACTGCTGTTTACAGCGCGTTGTTCAGTCCCTGACAATATACCTCCTAAATCAGAACTACCCACGAAATTGTTTGAAAGGGCACCACTAGAATTTCTTGGAGGGGCACCACTAGCACCGGGAGCATCTTGCATATCCAGAGCAGGTAATCCCTGTGTTTCGTTTCTCTGGGCAGCTCCTACTTCTCTGGAGTTTCGAAGATAAGCCTCCAGTTCTGCATCTTTATCACGGCTACTAGAAAAATTAAGCTCTTCTTCGGCTAGTCTTCTGGCCTCTGATCTTCGGTCAGAGTCGTTTCTTTAAACCCAAAAAGGTAGTTTTTTTTAAATTTATTTTGTGCGGCGATTAATGGCT
>Ga0302121_10001379_pt1 | contig 11598 bp, 10 predicted proteins | sample CB21_surface_MG_FD_203120 | JGI IMG/M metagenome (GOLD analysis project Ga0302121, IMG submission 203120) | Marine microbial communities from Western Arctic Ocean, Canada - CB21_surface | ecosystem: Environmental > Aquatic > Marine > Oceanic | place: Canada: Western Arctic Ocean | collected... | reverse complement strand
ACAGTGCTGTTGAAAAAATATTTGTAGAAAACGATTTTACGCAACAGACAGATTTGAAGCTGTTAGAAGTGTTAGCTCAGTCTGGTAGTTTATTTGAAGGTTCAATTGCGCTTTATTCAAAAATTATCTTTACATTATTTTTTGTAGTTCTCACGGTAATGATGATATGCTTTGCTTTCATCTTCTCTAATATTGAACTGCGCAAGCAGTTTAATTTATTGCAGGCGAGTTCATTCAATGCTCGTTCTATTGAACTACTTCGATCAGAAAATTCTGTACAAATAAATGGAGACCTATTCCATTCGACCGCAAGCAATAGTGAAACTTTAAGCGTGTTGATGGAATGCGCTCTAGATGGTGACTACGTGACGGGCGTCCAGCTAGAGAGCATAATTAGTGGTAAAGATGAAGCTGAATGCGATGATAATTCTGGTGCGATGCGAATAAAACGGCTCCGTGATAATCTTGGCGGTCAAATTATTGCGACAAAATTGATCCGCCATGTACCTTCTAAAGGTTATCAAATTAATAGCCCTAAAGATAGTATCCACATAGGGTAGCTTTAACGTGAAAAGAGGCTTTGTCAGAGCAAACTTGCTTAAAGCGGGCATGGCGTTATCGAAGCCCATAAAGCGGCTCTAGAGTGGTTTCATCTATCTGCTATTCAAGGCAACAACGGCGGACAGCATGGTCTTGGAATAATTTACATGCAAGGCATCGCTATCCTAGAAGATAATATTAAATCTCATATGTGGTACAATATCGGATCAGCTAATGGTCATCCGCACTCAGCTGACTGGAGAGATAAAGTAGAAATGAAGATGACCCCAGCAGATATCTCCAAAGCCCAAGCTATGGCTAGAGAATGTATGAGCAGCAACTATACGAAGTGTGGGTATTAAACATGAAACGAACACTGACAGCACTGACCGTAGCAGCAACCATGTTTGCCAGTAGTGCGTCTGCATTTGATCCTGATGATCTACTGAAGCTGAAGGATACTGGTAAATGTGTAACCTGTGATCTGGGTGGTGCTGATCTGAGTGGTGCTGATCTGGGTGGTACTAATCTGAGTGGTGCTAAGCTGATTAGTGCTAATCTACGTGGTGCTAATCTACGTGGTGCTAAGCTGATTAGTGCTAATCTACGTGGTGCTGATCTGGGTGGTGCTAATCTGAGTGGTGCTGATCTGAGTGGTGCTGATCTGGGTGGTGCTAATCTGAGTGGTGCTTATATGCAAGGCGCAGCCCTCTGCAACACAACCATGCCAGACGGTTCAGTGATCAACAGCGGTTGCTGAACGTTTCATGACCAAACTCAGCACCATCCCTGACCACACCCTCAGCATCACCTGTGGCGTCTGTAAGCATCACTCCATGCTGGAGGTAGCCAACCTTATACTTGTCGTTGGAGGCGATGCTACAGCCCATGGGGTACGTCAGAGGGCTAGATGTAACAACTGCGGGGAGAAGGATAATAACACGTATCACATCCTTTATAAGGGCGGCTGTATTGTTGCGATGGATGGGGCAGCCACACTATCAAATTAATTCTTATTTCTAGGGAGATAAAAGGTGTATCTAGAAACGGAACGTCTAATCATCAATAATCTCAGTCTTGACGATCTTCAGTTCTTAACAGACTTGGATTCCGATCCATTGGTTAGAAAGTTTATTGATGGAAAAGTAAAAACTATTGACGAAACTACATAAGTTGTTCCCGACCATCGATTGCTAAACCAGTATCTGGATCACGTTCTATCTCTGATGGATCAAGCAGTCCTGATTTGCCACTTGTTCGTTGCTTGGAAGACTTGGATGCGACAGCACTTCTAAAAGCTAAATCAGATGGAACCGTTACAGTTGATATTCCAGTGCCAGCATCGAATATTCCAGACCTGTTTGGATAAGGATCAACAGCACCATCACTAAATTGAGGATTAGCAGTCAGGTGGATTTGGATAGGATTGAAAATCCTCGTGTCGGTGGTTCAAATCCGCCCCTGGGTACCATTTTTACATACAATAACAGTGACTTAGTTTATCACAATGCGCGTTTAAGTTGTGTGATTCAAAAACACACCTTAAACACACTTTTTGTCGTGTTGCTCGCTATTTCTAGGGCTGAAATACGGTGTTGAACACAGTGTTGGCTAGTGCTGTGTTGCAAACACTGTGTTGGCGGAGTTTTGGGGTAACATTGTTGGGAACACAAAGCTTGGAGTTTGCTTCTTGGAACCAAGGACTTCACAGCTTCGCCTCTAAGCGGACATTGGTGCATCTTGCGGCGAACGGCGGCTTCGAGCCCAGAGTCCCTAATGCTGCGGCACGCACCAATGTCCGGTCTGGGGTCTGTCCAAAATGACTCGGGAAATGACGGCCCAATCCGGACATAGGAGAATTGCGAAGGGAACGGCAGGTTTGAACCCGGAGTTTCTTAAAAATGTTTGCTGGAGCAGTTCGGGTCTAAAGCCACGGTCGCGAGCACAGTCTATTCCTCGACGAAAAAATCATGTCGCATCCTGCAAATAAATTACGCTTTTCGTCGGGCTGATCTCTAACCCTTTCGGCATACTGACCCAAACGGGAGTATCATTGATGAGCACAGAACCAAAACGCACACGGTCTGGCGGCCGGGCCGCGCGGCAATCTATCCGGTCCATCCGCGACATCAAAATGCTGCCCGGGCTGACCCGCAAAATCCCACTGTGCGAAGTCATGGATGGCGCGCAGGTCGAGATAATCGACAACGCGTCAATGGATATTCTTGAAAACGTCGGCGTTCAGTTTCGAGACCCTATTGCGCTAGAAGACTGGACGAAGGTCGGCGCAAAGGTCGTCGGTGAAATGGTTTATCTTGATCGCGGTCTGGTGCGCGATCTGATCGCCACCATTCCCAGCGATTTCACCTATCACGCCCGCAATCCCGAAAATAACGTCCGCCTTGGCGGGCCACATTCGGTGTTCGTGCCGATGACGGGCGCACCATTCCTCCGTGACCTCGATGATGTGCGCCGCAATCCGACTCTTGATGACTTGGCGATGTTCCACAAACTTAGCCATATGTCGCCAGCGCTGCATTCGTCAGCGCACCACATCGTTGAACCCTACGATCACCCGATCAGCCAGCGCCACTTGCGGATCACTTATTCGTCGATGAAATATTCCGACAAGATGTTCATGGGAATGACGACCAGCCCTAAAAACGCCAAAGACGTCATGGACATGTGCGCGATCCTCTATGGTGAGGATTTTCTTGAAGATCACCCCGTCACCACAGGCAATTGTAACGGGAACTCGCCGCTGGTCTGGGACGAAACGATGCTGGGTGCGATGCGCGCATTCTGTAAGCGCAATCAGCCGGTATTGTGCTCCCCATTCGTGCTTGGCGGTGCAAATACCCCCGCGAGCGTTCCTGCGACCGTCGCGCAACTGAACGCCGAGGCGCTTAGTGCGTTGGCCTACACACAAGTTATCCGTCGCGGATGCCCCGCGATCTATGGCCACTACCTTGCGTCCGTTTCAATGAAGTCCGGTGCGCCCATGGCGGGAACGCCCGAAATTAGCTTGATGAACTTTATGATCGGACAGATGGCGCGGCACTACGGGGTGCCATGGCGAACATCCAATACCCTTGGCGGCGCAAAGACGTTTGACGCGCAAGCCGGATATGAGAGTGCGACAACCCTGTCAGCGGTCATGCACGCGGGCGCGAACTATATTTGGCATTCTGCGGGCTGGAACGAGGCTGGCATGCATTGTTCTGTGGCCAAATTCATCGTCGACGCCGAACAATGCGCGATGGCGTATCGCATGGCTGAAGGCCCGCTTTGGGATGATTTCGATCAGGCGATCGCGGCCGTTTCGGACGTTGGTCCAGGGGGGCATTACCTTGGGCACCCTCATACGCTCGAAAAATTCCAATCGGCATTCTTTATGCCCGAGCTATTTGACAACAATTCGATCGAACAATGGAGTGCAGACGGCGAAAAGGAAATCACACAGCATGCATTGGAAACCGCACGCGCCATGCTGTCCGAATACCAAGAACCCAAATTGGATGAAGCCCGCGATGAGGCTTTGCTAGATTACATCGCACGTCGTGAAATCGAAATTCCAGCGGCAGACGAATTGAATCAATCCTACTAGGGGTCTGATTATTCCGATTTGGCACGCCACTCTCGATACCGCAACATCGCATTAGCGCCGATTTGTTGAAATGGTTGAGGGGGCAGCTTTTTTGGCTGCGCCTCAGCTGCAAAATGACGTGTGATCGCACTGGTTTGGCCGCAGGCCAGCTCAGCAGCGCCAATGCCCGTCAACGTGCCGCGTGTCGTGCCAAGCCCGTTTTGCACACAACCCGAATACAGCCCGTCATCAAGTTGGCGCATGACCGAAACGCTGTTCAACGTCAGGCATAAATGCCCCGCCCATGCATGTTCCATCTTCAGCCCCGCCAGCTGAGGGAAGCGTTGATCGAACTTGCGCTGCATGACGCGTGCCGCGCGCGCGATGCCAGACTGCCGAACCGACCGATTGGGGTTTATCGTCGCACAGGTGCGCGTGATAATGCGATTGCCACCCTGCTTTGTGTCGATGCGCCGCACGGTCGTGCCCATCGGATCGGACGGCGTCACACCCCAGCGCGACTTGCCGCCCAAACGGCTCAGCGTGGTCGCGTCCAATTCTGGCGTCATGACAGCATACAAAAATACCTGCATCAAACGGCCACGTTCAAACCCAAAACTTTCAAGATGGCCATTGACCGTCAGAATGACCTGTCCGGTGTTGATCGATCCATTCGGGGTGGTCAATCGCCACGCTGATCCCTCGCGGGTGAGCGTTGTGACGGGCGTGTTTTCATGGATGGTGATTCCCTGAGCCATAAGCCCATCGGCGAGACCACGAATATATCCCGCAGGCTGCAACATGACCGTGCCGGGCGTGTAAAGGCCTGACGCATAATGCGGCGAACCTGTCAGGTCTTGCATCTGCTGGCGGTCCAGCATTTCGCTGTGTTCGCTGAGCGAGGCCAAATGTTTGGCATAACTTTCGTTGTGGGCCTGCGCCGTAGCACTGACAGCGCCATTCACTTTGCCAGCGCGATCAAAGAAGTTGGGATCAATACCGTAGTCATCGACTGCATCGGCACCAAATTGGATGGCCGCGCGGTTCAGGTCGATCAATGCCCGATCATCGCCCGCGCCCGCATAATCATCCGATGCCAGATCATGGGGTAGATCGATCATGAACCCTGAATTGCGTCCAGCAGATCCTTCGGCCACACGCATGGCATCCAGCACAATGACGGACGCGGTTGGCTGCAACTGACTGATGCGCCGCGCGGCAGACAGGCCAGCAAAGCCCGCACCGACAACGACAAAGTCCGCGGTTACAGACCCTTCCAGAGGCCGCGCAGCAGGGCGCGACCCCAGAATTTCATTCCATGCAGCAGGTCCCGGAATGGGGGCTACTTTTGGAACAGACGTTTGGGTCAATCAACCGCCTCATCTTCGTCATCGCTTAAATCGACCCAGATGGTTTTTAGCTGGGTGTATTGATCATGCGCATAGATGCTATTGTCGCGCCCACCGAAACCGGATTGCTTGTATCCGCCAAACGGGGTCGCGATGTCGCCTTCCCCAAAACTATTCACCGTCACAGTACCCGCCCGAATGGCCCGCGCACCGCGGATCGCGCGTTTGACATTGGCGGTGAAAATCGACGCGACAAGGCCATACTCTGTATTATTGGCCAATGCGATGGCTTCGTCAAAGGTGGCGACGGTAAGGACAGACAGGACAGGCCCGAAAATCTCTTCGCGCACCTGCGGGGCATCCGGATCGGACATATCCAGAATGGTGGGTTCCACAAATCCGTCTTTCGCGCTGCCCCCCATCAAAACTTTCTGTCCTTTCTGAAGGTAGCTGCTGACCTTATCGAAATGCGCCTTTGACACCAATGGACCCACACGGTTTGCAGGGTTCAGCGGATCACCCATCGGCCATTCGCGGGCGTGCGCAATAATGCGTTTGATCAGCTCGTCCTTTATGCCTTTTTGCACGATCAATCGTGACGCCGCCGAACAGTTTTCGCCCATGTTCCAGAATGCACCATTCACGATGTGCGACGCAACGAGGTCAAGGTTTTCAGCGTCGTCCAACACAACTACCGGATTCTTGCCGCCCAACTCAAGCGTGATTTCCTTGAGGTTGGATTCAGCTGCATACCCGAGGAAGCGACGCCCTGTCGCGGTCGAACCCGTAAAGGACACCATGTCGACGTCCATGTGACGGCCCAAAGGTTCGCCCACGTCCGCGCCGCTGCCGGGCAGTACGTTGAAGACGCCCGCAGGGATGCCGGCCTCCATCGCCAATTCAGCCATTCGTAGGGCCGTCAGCGACGTTTCCTCCGCCGGCTTGACGATGACCGAACAGCCCGCCGCGAGCGCAGGACCGATCTTCCATGCAAGCATCAGTAGTGGGAAATTCCACGGCAAAACCAGCCCAACAACGCCCACCGGTTCACGCATAATCATCGCAATGTGGTCGTCAGATGCTGGTGCCATCTGGTCGTAGATCTTGTCGATAAGCTCGGCGTGCCACGCCAGACAATGGATCGTTTCACGCACATCGACTGTTTCACAGTCATAGATGGTTTTGCCGCTATCTAGGCTTTCCATCACGGCCAGTTCGCGCGCATTGCGCTTGATCAATTTGGTCAACTTGATCAGCACGTCCTTACGCTCAGATGGGTGCATCTTTGACCAACGGCCATCGTCAAATGCCTCGCGCGCCTTTTCCACCGCGACATCGACATCCGCAGGGCCGCATGCTGCAACACTCGCGATCACGTCTCCTGTAGCGGGGTTTGAGGATTCGAAGGTGTCGCCAGAAATTGCGGCGCGAAATCCGCCGTTGATAAAGGCCTGCGTCGGAAACGTCAGCCCTGCGGCCACGGCTTGGTATTCTTCGGTCGTTAACAGGTCGCTCATGTGCGTGCCTCCGCTTCGATTTGGGCGACGGTGCGTTTCAGCACGCGGACCACCTGTTCCAGTTGTCGTTTGTCGTCTTTGTTCAACCCGTGCAGCGGTGGGCGCGGCGGGCCTGCGTATTGGCCCGCCATTTCGCACCCGTGTTTGACCGCTTGAATGAATTTGCCACCCTGCTCCAGCACGCGCATCAAAGGCATCATCGCTGACATGATGCGCCTCCCTTTGTGAAAATCGCCTTCAACCGCGCAGGCACGCCACAGCGCGATGTGTTCGGTTGGCAAGAAGTTGGACCCTGCGCACACCCAAGACCGCGCGCCCCATGCAAAGAACTCCAGCGCTTGATCGTCCATGCCGCATGACATTTGAATATGCGGGTAATCGCGCGCTAAAAGATGCACGCGTTTGATATCGCCCGAACTTTCCTTGATCGCGGCAAAGTTTCGGCTGCGCCCGATGCGATCCAAAAACTCCTCACCCATGTCGATGCCCATCCGGCCGGGGTAGTTATACAGCATGATCGGCAAATCAGCTGCGCGATCAATCGCCAAAGCATTCAACGCGTTTTCACGTTCTGTTGGCACCGAATAGGGCGGCGATCCAACCAGCAGCGCATCCGCACCTATCTTGGCGGCATGTTCAGCCATCATGATGGAATCGTCCGTGCGCACCGACACCGTGCCAACAATCAGCGGCACGCGGCCCCCGATGACGTCTTTGGCAAAGGTCGCCATGTCCTTACGCTCGTCCATCGATTGCGCGTAATACTCGCCCGTCGATCCACCATTGATCAGCCCGTGAACACCAGAAGAAATCAGGTGTTCAATCTGGGCCACCAAGGCGTCACGATCAATGCTGCCGTCCGCGCAGTGGGGCGTAATAACGGGGGTGTAGATGCCTTCAAACTTCATGAAGTACCTTTCGTGTTGAGGGCGTTTGGCACATCGCCAAGCGGGATTTCCATGCCTTGCGGCGTGACAAAACTTTCGATTTCTGCGCGCGACAATTCCCAATGGGCAATCGCAAGGGCGGCGGCGCCGTCAGCGTTCCCTGCCTCGATCAAAGCGATGAAATCATCGTGCTGGTCTGCTGCCTGTTCGCGCTGTTTAGAAAGGGCTAGGTTACGAGGATTGTAAAACGTCATACCGATGCGGGTGTGATCGATCAGTAAACGGCGCAGGCTCGGCGCGAGGTATTCGTTGTCCGCCATGTCGCCGATGATGGTGTGAAACCGCAGATTCAAAAGTGCACGTTCTGCGGCATCCCCGTCGCGTATTGCTGCGCGAAACAACAGCTGCGTGTCTTTCAACCGCATGACCTGTGCTGGTGTCGCGTTCATAGCCGCAAGGCGCGTGATGGCTGAATAGATCATCGGAGCCGCGACAAAGAAATTGCGCAGCGTCTTGTGGGTCATCGGCGAGACCTGTGCGCCGCGGTTCTTGTGCAGCACAACATATTCTTCACCCGCCAACTGGTTCAACACCTCGCGCAGGGGAGGACGGGAAATTTCATAGGTTTCCGCAAGAACAGATTCGTCCAGATAGGTGCCCGGTTGCAGGTCTTGGGTCAGAATTCGGTTGCGCAGATCGTCAAGGCAACGGGCCTTCTTGGTTTTAGGTTGATCGGTCAACAAGCGTCTCCAGTTACGAACTAACCCGTTCACACCATAAAAAATACATATTGTCTACAAGATAAATATGTGATCAGGATTTACGCAATGGAGGCGCCGATGCCCGACCGCGAACCAACACAGATACCCCAGCACTTTGTCTTCGCTCTTGTTGAGGATTTTTCCCACATGGCGTTTTCATGCGCGGTCGATCCTTTACGGATCGCAAACCTGATAAGTGAAAAAGAACTTTATACGTGGTCGTTTGCATCGCTGGACGGGGAAACCGCGACCAGTTCAAACACCTCCATCACGCTGACCAATAACAGATTTCAGGACATCCCCCCATGCGACCGTCTGTTTGTACTGTCGGGCATCAATATGCAGCGCATGGATCACACAATTCTTTTGAACGTCCTGCGCAGGATTGATCGCACCACCAGAACGCAGATTGGTGCGCTTTGTTCAGGAGCATATATTCTTGTGCAGGCTGGCTTTCTCAACGGGCGTAAGACTGCGGTTCATTGGGAATACCACGACAGCTTCTTAGAGAACTTTCCAGAAGTTAACCTTGTGCGGAATGTGTTCGTCGGGGACGAAAAGTATATCACAGCATCGGGAGGAACTGCCACCGCAGACCTGATGTTGCACCTCATCGAGCGTGATCATGGCTATGACCTGTCCGTCGCTGTGGCGGACCAGATGGTCTATAACACGGTCCGCAATGCGACATCAGAACAAAAGGTATCACTTCAATCGCGCAGCGGGATGCGAAACAAACATCTGGCAAACGCGATTGCGATGATGCGCGATAGCCTTGAAGACCCGATGTCCCCCGCGATTATCGCAAGCGAAATTGGTATTTCCACCCGCCAGCTTGAACGGCTTTTTGGCAAATACCTCAACTCATCGCCAAAGAAGTATTTTCTTGAGATGCGTCTGGATCGCGCCCGTCATTTGCTTTTGCAAACCGAAATGTCGATCGTTGACGTGGCCATGGCCTGTGGCTTTCAAAGCCCCGGTCATTTTTCCCGCGTATTTCGGATCAATTTTGGCGTCACGCCGATGCGTCAAAGGGATCGTTTGGATTGAAGGCCGGCCTTGCGGTTTAGGAACAGCCTTCAAATTACCATGTCACTGATGGGCTTTCGCAGCGGGAAAGGACTAAGCCGCGTTTCGTTGCATAGGCAGCATTGGAGAAGCAGCCATTAGGTGAAAAAACTCGAAGGTCGGTTTTGTCCGCATACGAGACCTTAGTGCAGAGCGCAGCGAATGTCTGCTACCAGACCTCTCCTCCTTCAAACACACACTTTGGTAGACTTGTTGGTGCGTTGAGCCGTAGTGTTGTGGCAAGGAGCATGACATGCGGCAGCTGCGCGATGACACACATTTGGTACTGGACGGCGAGGTGCGTGTGTATCGCCGTGAGCGCAGCAAGCGCTGGCAGGCAGCCTTTGTGATTGATGGGCATACGATCCGCATCAGCACTGGCAAACGCGATTTGGCTGAGGCCAAGGAGTATGCCCGGGACACGTTCTTGGAATACAAGTTCCGACATAAAAACGATTTGCCTGTTGTTACAAAGAAGTTCTCTGATGTTGCCAAGCTGGCCATTGACGATATGCGCAAGCAACTGGAGGTAGGTTTAGGGCGCAAGGTGTTCGCAGATTACATTGTATGTATTGAGCGATACCTCATTCCCTTCTTTGGAGCACAGTTCGTCACCTCAATCGACTACCAAAAAATCCAAGACTTCTATGAGTGGCGGCGTGCAAAGATGGGGCGTGAGCCAAAGGCAAGCACGCTCAACACTCATAACTCAGCCATGAACCGTGTGTTTGATGAAACTGTGGCGCGAGGCTTTATTGCGCACAAGAGCGTGCCTTTGATGGTGAACCGTGGTGAGAAGAGTGAGCGGCGGCCAGACTTTACCCGTGAGGAATACCGCACGCGGTGTTGTCAGACAAACTTGAACACCCGTAAAAGGCACCTGAAGTCAATCATCATGCGGCACAGAAATTGAACCACTCCGTGAGAGCAGTTGTCAGAGTAAACTGGCTTGAATAGGGCAGGGCTGATTTTTAGCGTCGCCCAATGACAAGACACGCTCCATTTCGCTACATAAAACCTGGTCTGAAGCTCTTCATTTGGCCACTCAGGTCCGCTAAAGGCGCAACAGGGGCTGGGTGTGGGGTTTTGATGGCTGTGTGGGTCTGCAGGAACGCCATCTCTACTCACGCCCCGATTTCAAGCTGAACCGCACCACTGCTCTCGCCGAGTGGCGTTAATTATTGAGCGCATAGATTTAAGCTGTGCCAGCAATCCGATGTGGGTTCTCAATGGTCTGACAGCTTCGATTTGTTTTGTTATGCAGTGCAGTTCCTTTCAAGTGATCTGCTAATAATGACACGACATCGACCCGAGCAGCGAGTTTAGCTGCCAGGAGAAACATCCCACCAAATTTCCGCTGTAATAGAAGAACGTCTATTGGTAATGGTGGCGGGAGAAAGCCATCCTTGGCCAGAGCCATTGCTGAATCTTGAAGATGCGTTGCGAGTTTTGTGTCTGCAAAATCCAGATAACGGTTGTTTTGCAGTGTATCGAATACAAGTTTGACCATATGAACTATTTGTTTGCGTTGGCTGTCTTTGGTATTTTCATCGATGAATCCAATGCCCTTGATAGTCTTTTCTAGGGCTACATCATCGCCAGAAAGACCAGCGAGCATGAGTTGATGGTAAATTTGTACTAAAGGCGGGGAAATTTTGTGGGTAGCACCGAAGTCCAATAAAACGATCCGCTGATTGTCCGGCTGATAGAGATAATTGGCAAAGTTTGGATCGGTTTGCATCACTCCGAAAGAAAATAACTCTTGTATAGTGAGGTCAATTAAGTCTTTGGCAACTTGATCCCGAATTTCTTGGGTTTCTTCAGCTACACTCTCAATTGGCACGCCTGCTACATATGTCATTGTCAGAATATTTGCTGTGCTCCAGTCAC
>Ga0302121_10001376_pt1 | contig 11617 bp, 15 predicted proteins | sample CB21_surface_MG_FD_203120 | JGI IMG/M metagenome (GOLD analysis project Ga0302121, IMG submission 203120) | Marine microbial communities from Western Arctic Ocean, Canada - CB21_surface | ecosystem: Environmental > Aquatic > Marine > Oceanic | place: Canada: Western Arctic Ocean | collected... | reverse complement strand
CTGATCAGCGTTTTTCATTACTTGCCCTGCCTATTGTAGGCCTTGAAAGATCTCTTCTTGTGCTTGTTCATAGAGGAAGTCTTGACCCTTTTATGAGCATTGCCCTGTGAAGTCTTCTTCTTAGGTGGTTTAGTGTATCCGCTTGAGTTGTTTAACATAGTCTTATAATATAGTAGACAGTCCCCCAAGTCAAGTGTATAATGTAAATAATATCATGATCAAATATCAACTGAGATGCAGATGCACACACGAGTTCGAGGGCTGGTTCCCAGACAGCAAACAGTACATCAAACAGAAGAACAAGGGCATGATCAACTGTCCCATGTGTGACAGCACAGCAGTGGACAAGGCCATAATGGCACCAAACGTAAAGACTTCCAAAAAGAAAACCATACCGGACGACTACTTTGTAATGGGAGAGAGTGCGGAACAGATACTGCGTAAACTCAATAAGAAGATCAAGAAAGATTACCAGGATGTTGGTACGAACTTCGCCAAAGAGGCCAGGAAAGCACACAAAGGCAAACGAGATCAGAAGTTCTACGGCAAACCCACCAAGGAAGAGACCAACAAACTATTGGATGAGGGCATAGACCTGTTCGCGGTGCCTGACTACAAGGATAATTGATGCAAATCAAAGCAGTAGACGATAAAGACGACTTGTATGCAGTGTCAGATGTGTTTGATCCCGCACTGCTAGACCAATTACATTCCACCGACCTCCTTGCATACAAATGGCAAAAGGAAAACATGCAGGAGGATCTATTGAGGTGTCGCCTAAAATACAGTGAGGACGATATACTACATAAGATTGATACACAGATCAACAACAAGGAAAATCTACAACAGTTATCAGACACATTGGGGGGAACAGTTCACAGAGTCAGCAGTAACTTCTGGCTGGATCTACCGGGCTACAGTATTACCAATCACCCAGACAACCCCGGAGTTGGGAGCGTCATACAAATATTTCTGTTTCCTAACGATGTATCACTAGGAACAGAATTTTTCCATAACACCGCAGATAAACAAGAATTAGACAAACAAGGCAGTTGGACCAACCCAGCAAAAGAAAACCTTGTAGATCTACGTATGAGGAAGAAGTTTGATTATGTGGTAAACACAGGGTACATTATGAAAAACAGGTATCAGATACACGGAATGAGCACTCCAGTGCCTGCAAATTCCCTTAGATTCAGTCTTTATGGCCACATAGGTTAGTTGCATATACACTGGCTTTTTGGCCACGGTTGACCATTTACACTTTTTAGTATATAATTGTAAACATGGAACGTAGGATAACAGAGATTGAAACTCCAGAGTTACGTAACCATATAACAACAAATCAAGGAAAAGGACACAATATGCTAAAAAGTATGTTCAATACACTTTTTCCTTCTATTAAAAAGGAAGAAAAAACCATGGCAAACTCAACACAATACGTTGTATACACAAGAAACTTCAAATCAAAAGCGAAGCAAATTGGTGTATTCGCGGAGCCGGCATCTACTTACAAAGTAAACGGTGAAGTACACGGTGGTAAAATCAAGTTCAGAAACCTAGCGGTTAAATCAACTGCAAGAAAAACAGCTACTAACAAGTTGTTATCAAAAGGTTTGGACTTTACAGTAGAAGTACTAGGTGTTGCACCTAAGAACTCTGCTTTGACTATGAAGTCAAACATCATTTCTTTATTGAAGAAATCAGGAAGAAAAGTTATCAATTACTCTGCGTAATTAATATTTAATTTTAAAGGGGCGGTGCTTGATTGTATCGCCCTTTTTTTGTGACTGAATTTTCTATATAAGGTCTACTTCGCCGTCTTTGATTGAAGTGACTATGAATTCATTTGAGATAGCAGGTACCAAACCCCACGGGGTATTATAAGGTGAGACTGCAATAGGGCCGTCCCATGTGTCCTTCACATTATTATGGAAGGCATCCTGTGCCGTTCTACCGGCGTCGCTGTCTGCAAAAGTAATGGTGATTACCAGTGTTGTGTCTGAGTCTTCTAAACTGTAAACTACCCCAGAGTCAGGAAAAGTCCAGTTTCCAAAATCCACTATGTCTTTAGCGCCATCGACATCGTCAAATGTTATCGCTGAAGAGTCTGCTCCTATTACCTGGAATGTGTATCTTAATTTGTTAGCCATTGTGTTGTTTTTCCTTGTTAATGCAATTATTTATCATATTGATTGTCCGTAATAGAACACATTATCCGCGGGAGGATAGGTCCTCCATGGATCGAATATGATAGTGCTGTCATCGGCAGTGAATTCGTCTGACTCGTGTACTCTAACTATGACTTCAACAAGGGTATCAATGCCGTTTGCCAGCTGTCCACCGTGCTTTTTAACATAGTATTGTACCAACAAAGAGCTGGATCCATCCACTAGCTCTGTTCCTGCTTTGTAAGAATCTGACGAGAACCATATGTTTTTACCGTGTTCCAGTATAGCAAGTGCCATGTTCTCAGCCTGCTTCTCACGTGCGGTCATTATTGTCTCGAACATGTCATATCCAAGATCAAGTTCCTTAGCCAGCCAACGCAATGCGATGTTGTCTCGGGGGTGGCATGCTCCTCCATCTCCCATGCCTGCTTTCATGTATGCTGGGCTGACTATCCTTTGTGTGCTTTTCGCGAGTGCCTGTGTGACTGTGTCCACGTTCATGTTGCCCAGGCGGTGTGACACGTCCTGTATCATGTTGACCAGTGCCACCTTGTTACTGATGAATGTATTGTAGAATATCTTCATTGCTTCTATCTCTTCATAGGTACCGAACTCAACACGTGGCATGTTGTCGCACACAATGTTATAGAATGATTCCAACATTTCTGATCTGATCTTGCAGTTTGTTCCTTTAAGTCCGTTCTTGGTTCCTATCATGATCATCTCAGGATTGATCATATCCCATGCCACTGTTCCCATGGCTATCAGATAGGGATTGTAAACCAGTTTGGTATTTGTTATCAGCGGAGCCAACTCCCTCCTGGTAGTCCCTGGCAACACTGTTGATATCAACACAAGTGTCTGGTTCCTTGTCATGTATTCATTACATTTGGTCAGTACTTGTTTGACTGCTGTGTAGTTGAAATCCTTCACTGGCAGGTGGCTAGTGGGTGTCCTACCGTCGTAGCCATCTTCGTGTGGAGTAGGTGTTGCAACGAAAACTATGTCTCTGTCTTGGACTAGTTCTTTGATTGAATCCTTGATCTCTATATTTTCACTGCTCTTGCGTAGTATGTCATAACCCGCGACATGGAAACCTTTCTGTGCTATTGCCTCTGCACAGGGCATACCCAGTTTCCCCAGACCTATAAATCCTATTTTAGTTCCGTAAATTATATTCATATTAGTTTAGTTTACTCCATTGTTCGTAATTCTTCAACACGTTATAATTATGCTCCAACACGGGTAGCATGTCTTGAAACAGGTCCAATAATTCAGTTTCGGTGTGACTGGTGATCTCCTTTACTACATCAATTATCTTTACAATCCTGGCGTGGTCTGATATCTCATCATCGTAAGACTCGTCCCAGAACTTGTTAAAGGTCTTGAAGCCCATGTCTTTGAGGTACCTAAGTGATCCGTTATCGCCGTTGATCACGAACGGACGACAGTGATTGATGCTCCTGTATGTCTTTTCGGTAATGAAGACTGTATCGTCTGGCTGATGGGTTTCATTGACCACATTCAGGAAAACATTTTTGAAAAGATGACTTTCATCCCTTCCGTTTTGGTGTAGGTTTATAGGATCAAGATCAGACCCCCAGTCGGGCACCTCTATCTGTGTGGATTTACTGTCAATGGTAAGTGGTAATAAGTTTTTAAATTTTTCAAATGTCTGCTCATTATAATTTTCTAGCCTATTGATGTATTCGTCAGTTGTGCCGGGTCTTGTGTTATAGTGGAAGTTTTCATAAGCAGAACAAGAAACTGCTCCGTGTTCCAGCAAATTGTTTTTGTAGAGCTGATAAGTCATGGCATACCTGTGATGCCTCGGTACCCCCTGGGCCATGCTCAGGTACCTATGTTTGATTTTGGTCAATGGTAGGAATTTGTTTTCAAACACTTTCTGCTGTTCGAGGAAGAAATCAAAATGTATGAACTTGGCCTTGATCCTGGGATCTTGTCTCATGTACTTGTTACATGTCAGCCAAACCACATCTTCTTCTTTTATATTGTTGTTTTCTAGTTGATCGATGATATTAAAATATGCACTGTTCCTGAAGATCCTGTTGGGCTCAAGATTAAACAAGCCCCAGCTCTCGGACAACATACACACCAGTGGTATTATTTCCCTATCTTTTAGTTGTTGCAGATGTTTGGGATCTATCAGTTTACAAAAGTCAAAATCTTTTAAGCTAAACGGTTCCCTTAGGAACAACGGGTAATAGCATTTACCATCCAGATCCAAACTTAATCTATCGAACACAGAGTTTGATGCATCTACTGGATCGTCGGGTATCTTGTTTTCAAGTTTATTGTGGAATGATTTATTGTTGATTAGATTGAATTTTATTGTTGAATCTACCATTATATAAGTATTTAACTTATGCACTGTACTAATTTAAATGATGTGAAAGTCTGGTGGCAGGTACTTTCCGAAAAGGACGTAGTCATCAGAAGATATACTGGAGTAGATGTTTACCAGTTAGACAGGTTTGATCACATGACAATATTGAAAGACAATCTTGAAGAATGGCTTGCGGGCAAAGATCATGTCACATTCTGGCATTTGAAACAACTAATAATAAACTTAAGACAGGGTGATACAGAAATACCGGTGGTGGCCACACGATTAAATGACAGCCTATTTGTTGATCCAGGCGGCAGTCGAATTACTGTGTTAAAATATCTTGGAAAGAAAACTGTTGATGTTGATGTAGTCTACCCACATCATTGTTTGCAGGAGTTAGATCCGGGGGAATACAAAACAATACAAGATGTAGAAGAGTTATTAGAACCATATGAGAAGATGTGTGTAAACTATTCAATGGAGATGTGTTATGATGTTGACTGCGTCACCTGTAAGAACAATAATGTAATACACAACGGAGCATTTAGATATTCGGTCACTTGGGATCGACCTTGGTTCTATGTTACAGACTATCGTGACTGGTATGAGAAGAACAAACATCGAAAGCCCGGAGACATCATGGATTGGTATACTATATGAACAACAGGGTAATAAAATTGAAAGTCATAGAGGACGAGATAATCAACGAGTACGAGTTGCTTGATGCCATTACGGATCCTACGGAAGGCTCGTTAGAAATACTGATAGACGAAGGTCCTGACCTGTCCGTGATCAAACTGTTTGGTAAAAGTTTTGTAGAGTCATTGAATATGTTGACAGACAACCTGGGTATACCTAAAAAAATTATAAAGATTATCACCCACAACCTGATCCAAGATTGTTCTGTATGGCCCAACATAGAGATACAACATCCAGTAGAATATTTCACTGCCGCGGGTAGGTTTGAGGTTCCACTGAACAAGAAAATACAGAAACATTTTGGATTGTTCGTGGGCACCAGCAGATGGCATCGCCTCTACCTGGCCAGCATGATGCACGGACTGTACAAGGACAAGACCATGCTGTCGTTCTGGCAACACCACCTCAACAACAGCTTACCGGCCAACCTACGCATGGACGACGTGATGTTGAAAGACGCCAACGAATCAGTGCGTGAACACATTATCAACTTCGTCAAACAATTGCCTTTACATCTCGATCCTGATGATATTAAACTAAATCTAAACACGGGTGCAGACATCACCCGTGGTGATTGGGAAACTCCTTACGAAATACTACCTTACTACAACAGCATCTTCATGGACATCGTTTGCGAGACATGGCATGAGGGACAGTGTTTCCTCCCTAACGAGAAGACTGGTAGACCAATAATTGCAAGGACACCTTTTATCGCTTATGCAGGCAAGGATTTCTTAAAAAATCTGAGGAAGGCAGGCTTCCAGACGTTTGATCGTTGGTGGTCAGAAGAATACGACAAACATGAAGGGGTGCAGAGGATACAGTACATGTTAAGGGAGATAAAAATAATATCCAATTATCCCATAGATCAATTGAAAAATTTATATCAGGAAATGAATCCCGTTCTGGAACATAATTATAAACTTATCAAGTTGCTGACTCCAAATACATTGAGGGAGAAACTCCAATGAAGATACTAGTGACTGGTAGTGAAGGCTTCCTAGGTACCCATACTGTGAGTTATCTACGAGACAAAGGACATTCTGTGACTGACATAGACATGGATCGTGATATCTTTAAACACGGACTACCGGATCAGAAATTCGATGTGCTAATACATTTCGCCGCATATGTGGGAGGACGCAAAGGAATAGACAACAACCTGTACAGGATAACCAAAAACATAGAGCTAGACAGTCAGGTCATACAGTGGGCGGAGACACACGTGGACAAGATGATCTATCCCAGCAGTTGTGCCGCGTACCCAAAAAAACTACAGACACAGCAGGGCACACCCATGCACGAGGACATGATGGGTGGTGAGACAGTTGACATGTATGGCATGAGCAAACTGGCCACAGAGTGCATGTTGAAGTTCGCCAAGGTGAAGAGCCACATCATTAGACCATTCACTATATATGGCCCAGGGCAGAGCATGGACTATCCGTTACCTGCGATAATAAAACGTGCCAAACAAGGCGAGTGCAGTGTGTGGGGCAGTGGAACACAGGTACGAGATTGGGTACACATCAATGATGCATTGAGAGTGTTTGAATACCTCGTACACAGGGAAGAGCCTATCGTGTTGAACATAGGAACAGGCATACCGTTGACGTTCAAAGAGGTAGCACAGATAATCTACAAAGAAATACACGGAGACTATTCATTGAATCTCAAGACACAGACAGATCAACCTGAGGGTGCTGGTTACAGGTACGCAGACATCAGCATGCTGAAGAGCCTAGGACTGGAACCAAAGATATCTTTCAAGGAAGGCGTCAGGAGTGTTATATAATGTCTGTTGAGTTTATAGGGGTTTCCTTCCCCGAGAATAGTCAGTGGCACGAGGACGAAGTACGTGTTATCAAAACTCTAAAAAAACAAATAGACAAATCGTTTTACGGCCAGAAAAATCTGTTTATCAATAGCACCTGGTTTGGACCGAGATATGATAACGGTCAATATGAAAAGTTCACTGAGATCTGCTCAGTAAGACAATTTGATAATGTTTTTCTAATGGCCGCGGCTGACCCTGTGACCTTAGCAAATCATGAAATAGATGAACTGCAACAAATATGTGGCGGACAACTGCATCTTGTTGGACACTTTGACACACGTTTCTCATTCAATTTCCATAGTATTGTGTTACCTAACTATTTTAAAAAATATTCTCACCAAGAAGTTGAAATGCTATACCCAAAATATACCTTTGTGAATTACAATAGGAAACCAAGAGATCACAGAACAAAGCTAGTGAAGGAACTTATTAACAGAGGATTGGAACAGCATAATATTATCACACATGGTACAAATAATGCGGATCATCAAGTTAACACGGATAACTTTAATCTATCACTCACATTGAACGAAACTATAGAAGAGATAGGCGAAGAGAACCAATGGTGGCCTGACGAACACGGCATACCTCATGACATACACAGTCTTGGTAGACTAGATGTATGGCAGAATCATTTCCTGTCTATAGTCGGCGAAACCGAACATCATAACGACAATCCCACTTTTGTATCGGAAAAAACATGGAAACCTGTGATCGGAATGAGACCGTTCATTATTAACGGGCAGACCAAAGTATATAAATGGTTGCGAGAGCGTGGGTTCCGAACATTCAATCAGTATTGGGATCACATACCTATCGAGAATGCAGTTGAGGCCCAAGATACCTGTGCTGATGTGGCAGAGTTCTTAAGTGGCAAATTAAAAAAAGAATTACAAGAAATGTATAAAGACATGACCCCTGACTTATTACACAATAAGAATAGATTCTACGAATTTAGTTGTGAGCAGAAGTACAAGACAGAGAACTTATTTTAAGATACTAGAAAGATCAGGATAAGATGATTTAGCATTGGTCATAGAATCAGGATTGGTGTCGCTATTTTTAGCAAGTTCGTCCATTAGTATAATCCCCCTTGCACAGTCCTCCACACAAAGATTGTAGTGGTAACCTGTCTCAAATACTTCTTGAGTGGGCCATGGCACTTTGCTTAGATCTCTGCCATCGTATCTGGCTTTCTGCAACCATTCGTGTGCTTCCTTGTTGTCGGTCATAACTGCACCACCACGTAGTATTTTTAGTACTTTCTTGTTTCCAAAACTGACACAACTGAAACTGTCTGGCACATAGCAATCCTTCGTGAATCGTATGGCCATGTCTATAACATTCGTTGGCTCGAACCTGTAGTATCCATGCCAGTCTTGATCCAAAAGCTCATAGGGTATGTCTATTTTTTCTAACATCATTGGCACACTCAGGTATGTGTAGGCAGGCAGTGAAACTCTGTCGACCTTTCCTTTTGTCTGCAGGTACCTGAAGCTGAGTTCAAGTGCATGGGTGCAACAGTCAGTCACTGTGACATACGGGGCGCCTGTGTACCTAGAGATCTTGTCCTCGAACATCTTTATTATATCGAACAGATCGTCCCATTTGTAACCAAGTTCCTTGAGGTGGTTTATTTCTTGTCGCTCAAGATTGTACATTAATCTTCCTCCTGGACATCATATGGTTGGTTGCTCTTTTCGTCATACCAGTACAGGCTCCTGTGGGGGTGCTTGTCCAGTTTGTAGTTTGACATCTCGCTCACGTAGTAGAACATCCTGAAACCATCACGGTATGTTCCTTCCGGTGATTCCATAGGTTCAGGGTGTCCATGGAAGCCAAACTTATGGTGTCTGAATATCACAGCACGTCCAGCCTCCGGGTAGTACCTTGTCTTGCATTCCTTCCTCTCGAAGTCCCAGAACTGTAGGTCTCCGTTCCATTCCGGTTGCCATCCCTGGTTGAGGTATATGTTGATAGACATCATCCTGTACAACTTCAATGTGTTGTTGAAGTTGAAGTCACTGTGCAGTTTGAGGCTATCGCCACGTGTGCATCTCATGTACCCTGCTCCGACCATGTATGGATCAGGTATCAAGTCATGGTGTCCTGTGACCTCCCCAAGCCATACTAGAAATTTCCTAGAGCTCATTGTGTTCCTAACTTCATTGGCCACTGGTAGGTCATCCACATCCTGTCTCTCTATCATGTGACTACCATTCCTGGTAAAATCACGTGTCCACTCGAGGTTGTCGCATTCCTGTTTCATTGCCGATATGGTCTCACTTGGGAGGAAATTGTCCAGTGCTATGTTGGGGTATGGTGGGCTCTTCACGTAATCTATGTTGATACGTGTGGTGTCTGCGAACTTGGTAATGATGTGATCAATGTTGTTCATAAAAATAAAACCAGTATTATATACAGATAATTATCACTGTATGAAATCCATAGGATTCTTTGGAGACAGTTTCTGTGCCAGTAACCAATCAGAGAGCTGGTGCAACATCCTGCAGGAAAAATTAGGATGTGGCAGGAGCAGATCATTTGGCGAGCCGGGCAAGAGCATATGGAGTGTGTTCTTTCAGTACAACAGACTGATAGAGCAGAACAGAGTTCCGGACATATCTGTGTTTTGTTGGACAGAACCTTACAGACTTTACCACCCTAAACACATATTAAGTGCCAACACACAACCACTGGAAGGTGTAGATCCCAACATGTACAAAGCATTGGACAAGTATTGGATTCATCTGCACAGCTATGACAAGGACGAGATGGCCTATGAGTATGCACTGAAACATTATGATCAGAACATACTATCCAAAGTGGACAGTGAAATTGTGCAGATGTGGAGTTTCCGACCTTTCGAGACAGCAGACAAGGATGCAGGCATCGAGTTGAACACAGGAACATTCATAGACGAGAGTGTGTATGCATTCAGTGGTGGGAAAGATACCTGGGGACATGGAGATATCAATCACATGACCGTAGAACAAAATCAGCAGTGGGCAGACAGAGTTTATAGTGTTATGCACTAATGGCTCGCTATTGGCTCGCTATTAGCCTTTGTGATTTTAGGTTATTTTGAGTAGTCTGGTAAGGGTCCACCGTACTTCTGGCCCTTGATCCGCTTGCCGGCCACCTTCTTGGTCTTGCCGCCGATCTTCTCACTACGGTTACCTGTACGCTTCATCTTGCCCTTGCTCTTGCAACTGCTGATCCATGACGCTGGCAGTTTGCTCTTGGGTCTGGAACAAGCACCCGCTGGGGCTGGTCCTATGTTCTCGTCCGTGTTGTAAACTTCGTATATCTTCATCGCAAGTGTATTTAACACATCCGTCCTGCTAGGGTTGATCTTGTGCAAAGGGTAGCACGACGTAACTTTCAGTTATCAGTTAAGCATTAGGTTAAGCATTAGGTTAAGCATTAGGTTAAGCATTAGGTTAAGCATTAGGTTAGGTTAGGTTAGGTTTAGATGTGTTAGGTATAAGGACTATAAATACTCATATGAAGATATCAGAATTCATTAATGTGCCAAAAGAATCAAAAGACACTACATCTAGTGCCACAACATCTAGCGCCATCATAGGCGACCAGACACAAGATATAGTGCCACAAGATATAGCGTCAGAAAATATGTTGGCACTAGAGGTTGACAGCGAAATTGAGGAACACGATGACCACTCTGCGATCACGGAAGGCGTGAGCCAGATCTTCAGGAGGAAGAAGGGTGGCGCACCGACCAAGGGATTCAGATGCTCATCAGGACCCAGGAAGGGTCGTATCGTTGCCAAGCCCAGCACCTGTTTCGCGAAGACTGATCCCAAGAAGTCTGCCAAGATAAGGAAGAAGAGGATGGCGAAGGCCAAGATAGCAGGCAAGAAGATGGCCATCACCAAGAGGTCAGGTGGAGGATCCGTCAGGAACAAGGGCATCCAGATCAAACAGGCCAAGCAGAAAGGACCAGGGTTCAAGGCAAAGACCAAGGCCAAGGCTCCCATCAAGTCAAGGATAGTCAAACCAAAGAGGTAAGATCTTTTTGGTAATTTAGGTTCATTTGGTAAGTTTGATTACCACTGTATCCTGTAGTTGATCTTGTCAACCTACACTACATCCAGCATTATATCCCCACAGAAAATTTCCTACTTTATATATACATCAATCTTACCAGGTTGACGCTATCCTGTTCCATGTTAAAATGAAAGCTAACCAAAGGAGTTGAACATATGAAGATAGATTATACAAATAAACACGGAATGATGGTGGGCTACATAGATGGTTCGCAGAATGTCAGTGCCGTGCAGACTGGTTGGGATATCAAACCAGAAGCATTATCAAAATTACTATTGGACAAGTACCCTACCAAGGAAGATGCGATAACAGTCGTTGATTCACCCTTGTTGGTGCCAGTGTTCAAGAAAGACGATTACTGTTATGTTGATGAGTTTGGTGACGTTATTGAATCAAACCTATCTTGGCACAAGGAAGTGATGAGAAAAGATGTTGGTCATTTGTTCTTGTTCATGAAAGGTACATGGCAATATTCGGACAACGGTATTG
>Ga0302121_10001367_pt1 | contig 11632 bp, 13 predicted proteins | sample CB21_surface_MG_FD_203120 | JGI IMG/M metagenome (GOLD analysis project Ga0302121, IMG submission 203120) | Marine microbial communities from Western Arctic Ocean, Canada - CB21_surface | ecosystem: Environmental > Aquatic > Marine > Oceanic | place: Canada: Western Arctic Ocean | collected... | reverse complement strand
ATTTCCGTTACAGAGGTATCAATGCCTGTTGCACCGGCTCCAAAGACTGTAAACGACTTTCCGTTTGATCTTCGAGCTTCAGATTTACTAGAATTTAAAATTAAAAATGGCAAGACAAATACGTTTGTTAAAATTTCATCTACTGAAATTAAAATAGGACTTCCAGAAGATGTACTAGTTGGCGGAAGTTTAACTTATACCGACAACGAAGAATGGCGCTTCCGTCGATTTGGAGACAAAACTGCAAGATTTATTCGTTTAGCACAGCTAAGATATGTAATAAAGGGCGATACTCCAGCTAGAGAAAATGCGCCATATGGTAATGAATCGTCAGTTAATCCTATATTTGCTTCTGAAAAAACTACATTTATAGAAAAACATTCAATTGATTTTTCCGGCGGCACGATTTCATATCCAAGTACTGCACATGCTAGTGGTACTGGTGATTTTACTTATGAAATGTGGATTAATTTTGATACTACATCAGGCGATCAAGCAATATATGATGCTCGTAGTGCAGCCAATAGTGTTACTCCTGCCCTTTATTGGAATCCGTCAAGTAGTCTTCAATTTTATTGGTATATATCAGCCGGAACCCGTATGAAAACTACTTCGTCTGTGGTTGCTGGTACATGGTATCATATTGCTATAGTAAGAAATTCAGGAACTTCGACTATATACAAAAACGGTGTTGCCGAAGGTACATTTAGTGATACGTATAATTATGCACCCTATGCTGGTCGACTTGGTGCGAGAGGCCAATATAGTAGTGCAGCATATCTTTTTAATGGTAAAATGTCAAATATTAGATTTAGTGACAATGCAAGATATACTGCAAACTTTACACCATCATCTGCAAATTTTACCACAGACTCAAATACATTATTATTAACAGGCAACTCAGACAACGAAGGCGCAATTACTGACTTATCATCAAATTCGCTTAGTATCAGTGGAGTAGGAAGTGTTGAACTTGTAACCGACACTCCATTTGGAGGAGGAGCAGTACCGCAGAGTCCAATGATTGCACTTGACGACGGATCTTATTTGAATAGTTATAGTAACGGTGTTGGAAGTAATCGATTTATAAAAATACCTGTTAATCCTAGGTATGATCATCTTACTGTTGCAATTGGAAAAGAGTACGGTTCAAATGTTACTACTGTATGTAATGCAGTAAGTAAGGAATTTTTAATAATAGGACAGTCTGGTTATTTTAACAGAGACGGAGTTGAAACATTTGAATATGTTAAAGATCGAGGTTCAAGTTTTAGAAAAAGAGTTGACAATGACCCTGGTGTTGTATTAGCTACTGCTACTGGTGGTGCCGCAGCACCTACTGGAGCTGAAGCGCAATCATGGTCTGATGGATGATTTAATAATATGTTGAGATAAAAAACTATATAAATAGTACAAAGACTATTTAAATAGGATGTCAATATGGCTATAGTAACCACACGAACTGAATTAGAGGAATATTGTTTACGTAAATTAGGTTCTCCTGTAATTGATATTAATGTTGCGGATGAACAAATCGACGATAGAATCGATGAAGCGCTAGAAGTATATCAAGAATATCACTCAGATGCTACAGTCAAAACTTATTTTAAACATTTAGTTACTGCGACTGATGTTACAAACAAATATATTCCAGTTGCAAATAATATTATATTTGTGACTCATTTGTTTCCTATTCGAGTTGGTTCGTCAAGTGGCGCTGGAATGTTTGACATTAAGTACCAAATGATGCTTAATGATATGGTTAATTTAAATAATTTTACTGGTGGTTTAGACTATTTTGTACAAATGAAACAGTATTTAGATCTTATTAATATGACTCTAAATGGAACTCCTCAAGTATCATATCAGCGTAGACAAAATAGATTACAAATATTTGGTGACTTTTCAGATAAAGATATTCAGGCAGGTGATTATCTTGTAGCTGAATGTTATGCGCTTGTAGATCCAGAATCAACATCTGGAACTAAATCAATTTACAATGATTTGTGGTTAAAATCATATGCAGCATCTCTTATTAAAAGGCAATGGGGTTCAAACCTTATGAAATTTGAGGGTATGACACTTCCAGGCGGAGTAATGCTAAATGGTAGACAGATATACGATGATGCTAATATTGAAATACAAGCTGCTGAAGAAAAACTAAGACTCGAGTTTGAATTACCAATTGATTTTTATGTAGGATAATTTATGGCAAAGAATCTATTTTTTGCTGATAAACCGGCAAATGAACAAAATTTATACGAAGACATAATCATAGAATCGTTAAAGATCTATGGTCAAGACGTTTACTATATGCCACGTGAAATAGTAAATGAGGATAAAATTTTTGGTGAAGATGTTCCATCTAAATTTTCAACCGCTTATAAAATTGAAATGTATATTGAAAATCAACAAGGCTTTGATGGAGAAGGAGATCTCTTTACAAAGTTTGGTGTTGAAATTCGAGACGCAGCTAATTTCGTAGTATCACGAAGAAGATGGCGTCATACTGTCGAGCAAAACTCAAATACAATTACTGGTGATAGACCAAGAGAAGGTGATGTATTATATCTTCCTCTTTCTAATTCAATGTTTGAAATTATGCATGTCGAACATGAGCAACCGTTTTATCAGCTAAATAATGTCCCAACATATAATTTACGTTGTGAGTTGTTTGTATATAGTGGAGAAGATCTTGATACTGGAATTGAAACAATTGATGGTATTGAAAATGATGCAGCAAATATCACAATTCTTCTTGATTCAGCAAGAGATCAAAATGGTACACTAAAATCAGATACACTAGCTGATGAAGGCGGTGTTGATTTTTGGGTCGGTGAAACTGTATATCAAATCGATTCATCACTTATATCTATTACTGGAAAACATCCTAGAATATTGGGTGAAGTTATTGAATATAGACCGGATATTAAAACACTAACACTTGGCCATATTGGCGTAGATAGTGCACTTGATTCTACTGGCGCGGGAGTAACTGGATTAATTGGATTTACTGTTGGTAAGAAAGTTGTAAATGATAGAGTTCATGATCAAGGCATATTCCCATTCAATGCATTCTATGGAAGAAATGTAGATTCAAATACGTTCCTATATCCTAGAGTTCGAACTATTCTTTCAATCAATGAAGACACTGGTTATCTTTCAGCACAAAACGATATATTTGATGCTAACTCAACAGCGTCTATAGACTTTTTAGATTTTTCTGAAGGTAACCCATTTGGTGATGCAGAGGATCCATAATGTTTCAATATTTTTATCACGAAAGAATTAGAAAAGCTGTTGCTACATTTGGCACAATATTTAACGATATTCATGTTCAAAGGACTGCACAAAATGGTTCTATAATAGACCAAACAAAAGTGCCTTTAGCGTATGCGCCGAAAGACAAATATTTAGAAAGAATCAGAGAAAATCCATCTCTAATTGACAATACTAAAGTGGCTTTAAAGTTACCAAGAATGTCTTTTGAAATTACTTCATTAGCTTATGATCCAGAAAGAATTCTTCCAAAAAATAATAATTATAATAAAGCATATGGTGCAAGTACTACTCATTCAAATAAAATATATTCACCAGCTCCATATACTATATTTTTCTCATTGAACATCTATGCTAAATTACAAGATGATGCTCTTCAAATTGTTGAACAAATAATTCCGTATTTTAATCCACAGTATACTTTAACTCTTAAACCACTTTCCGGATTTGAAGATATAAAAGAAGATGTTCCAATTACATTGCAATCAGTATCATTTCAAGATGATTTCGAAGGATCGCTAGAACAAAGAAGAACTATAATTTATACTCTTGATTTTGGAATGAGAGTTAATTTTCATGGTCCAATTCGTCAAAGTAAAATTATTAAGAAAACTACAACCGATGTTTATATAGACAAAACCACATTATTAACTTCTGGAGGGGATTCTGATGGTTTATATGTTAAACAAATTACTACGCCTAACCCAGCAAATGCTCAACCATTTAGTGATTTTGGATTTACAACTGTTACAGAATATTACGGAGATTCATCACAATGAAAACATATTTTCAATTAAGAGAAGAACTTAATGAAGGCAAAATAGGTAAAGCTATTGGCACAGGGATTGGTACGGCTGTTGGTGGATTAGGTGGAGCAATTGCTGGTGGCACTGCAGGTGGCTTGGTTGCTCCTGGAATTGGTAATGCTATTGGATTTGGCGCGGGCGGTGTTGCAGGTGGAAATGTTGGTGGAAATGTTGGAGGAAAAATTGGTGACTTTATTACTGGTGATGGAAAACGTGGTGAAAGAGCGGTAAACGCAACCGGAAGAGGAATTAAAAAAGTAGCAACTAGCGTTGGTCGTGCTGGTATGGAAGCAATGAAACCTACACCACCTTCATCAGTAGTTCATCCAGATCATGGTAAAGTTATGACAACTTCTACTGGAAATAAAGTTTTAAGAGGTGTTGATGGTAAACCAACAACTATTTCTCATGATAATTCTGATTTTAAGCAACATGTAGCAATAGTAAAAAATGCTGCAAAAAGAGCGACTAATGATTGGAGAACTCAGCAAACAGCTCAAAGAAAAGCGGTGGCGCCGGCAGTACGAGTACAGGCTGTTAGAAATATGTATAAAAATGCACGTTCAGCTGTAACTGGTCGACCAACGCCGTAAATAAATATAAAGGAATTAGTAATGTTATCATTTAAAAAATATTCTACAGAATCGGTTATTGGTGGCGTAATGGATCCTTATGGCAGAAATCAACCACCAAATGTTACTGCAAATAAATCTAAGAAAGCGCGAGATGTGCAACCAGATAGAATTGATATATCACAAGCTGCTCGTGACCATATGAATAAAATGAAAAGCGGACCAACAGGACCAGAAAATTCTATGGCTGGTTTAATTGGCGGAACAAGAAAAGCTAAATAAATGAGCGATTGGAAAAAATCAGACAATTTACCAGAAGATGACTTCGATTATTCTCGTAGAACTTATTACGATTTAATCGAAAAGGGCCAGGCCGCGCTTGAAGATATGATTGAAGTAGCTCGAGCTTTGGAACATCCAAGAGCCTTTGAAGTTGTGTCTGGCATGATTAAAAATGTTTCAGATGTAAATGACCGCCTAATGGATTTACATAAGAAGAAAAAATCATATGATCAAAAAGACGTACTTCAGGTAACAGCGCCAGAAGGTACAACAAATAATTTATTCGTAGGATCTACAGTAGATTTACAAAGAATGTTACAAGATATAAATAACCCTGTTAAAGATGATAACGTAATTGATATTACAGATAGATTAGATGATGGAAAAGAATGATTCTTATTTAGGCAATCCAAGTGTTAAACGTGATGGTATTGTTACTAATTGGACAAATGATGAAGTTAAAGAATATGCTAAATGCATGCAAGATCCTGCATACTTTGCGAGAAAATATTGTAAAGTAATTCATCTTGATAAAGGTTTAGTTCCATTTGATCTGTATCCATATCAAGAAAAAATGTTTCATCATTTTAATACACACAGATTCAATATTGTTTTAGCATGCCGGCAATCTGGTAAATCTATTTCATCAGTGGCATATTTACTTTGGTTCGCGCTTTTTAACAGTGAAAAAGTTATTGCTGTTATGGCAAACAAGGGTGCTACCGCCCGTGAGATGCTTGGTCGAGTTACACTTATGCTAGAAAACTTGCCATTCTTTTTACAGCCTGGGTGTAAAGCTCTTAATAAAGGGTCTATTGAATTTAGTAATAATTCAAGGATTGTTGCTGCTGCGACATCAGGATCATCTATTCGTGGTATGTCTGTTAACTTACTTTATCTCGATGAGTTTGCATTTGTTGAAAGAGCTTCTGAGTTTTATACCTCAACTTATCCTGTTGTATCATCTGGTAAAGAAACAAAAGTTATTATTACGTCAACTGCAAATGGCTTAGGTAATGTCTTTCATAAAATCTGGGAAGGTGCAATACAAGAAACAAATGAATTTATTCCATTTCGAGTTGACTGGTGGGACGTTCCAGGAAGAGATGAAGAATGGAAAAAAGCTACAGTAGCTAATACTTCACCTGTACAATTTGATCAAGAGTTCGGAAACACATTTTTTGGTACAGGTGATACTCTTATTAATGCTAATACACTTCTTGATCTAAGAAGACATGATCCATTAGAAATTACAAAAGATAGTGTAAAAGTTTATAATGAACCAATTAAAGATCACAGTTATGTGATGTTAGTGGATGTTGCTAAAGGAAGAGGACAGGATTATAGTACTTTTAGTGTAATCGATATTAGCGCGGAGCCGTTTAAGCAGGTTGCTGTATATCGCAATAATCTTATCTCTCCTCTCCTCTTCCCTAATATTATATATAAGTATGCGAATTCCTATAATCAAGCAATGGTTGTAATAGAATCAAATGATGCTGGGATGGTTGTATGTAATGGGCTATATCATGATTTAGAATACGAAAATATGTATGTTGAATCAGCTATTAAAGCAGATGCACTTGGTATTCTTATGACTCGTAAAGTAAAACGAATTGGATGTTCTTCATTTAAAGATCTATTAGAAAATAACAAACTTGAAATTGTAGATGAAGATACAATCATAGAAATTTCTACATTTACTGCAAGAGGTTCATCGTATGAAGCTTCAGATGGAAATCATGATGATATTGTTATGAATTTAGTTATGTTTGGATATTTTGCTGGCACTTCATCATTTGGTGAAATGACTGATATTAATATACGAGATCTTATGTTTCAACAGCGAATGCAAGAGATTGAAAACGATGTATTAGACTGGGGGTTTGTGGATGATGGTTTAAATGACATTTCACAGCCAGTAATAACATCTGATCAATGGCAAATAGAAGAACCAAAGCAAGATTGGCTTGTTCAAGATTGGGATGGTACAAGTCTTTAAAATCAAATGTATATAAATATAAGTAATTGATAGACAACCGTATTATGAAACTTATAATTCAATTAGATTGGAAAAGGAAACGACATGGCAATATATGCACCATCAGAGTCTCCGGCAGTAGTTACAAGAGAAATTGACTTAACAAATGGCGTACCCAATGTACCTACTTCTACAGGTGTTATTGTAGGCGATTTTCGTTGGGGACCTTGTAACGAACCGATTCTCGTAAATAACGAAGGTACTTTAGTATCAACATTTGGGACGCCAAGTGATGCAACTTCAGTTGACTTTCATAGCGCTTCATATTACTTGAGATATTCAAGTGATTTGTTTGTTATTAGAGCTACAGATTCAGATACAGCAACAAATGCTTTTCAGGCTGGTGGATCACCTGCAAGAACAGCAATTACTGTAGAAAACCAGGCAGAATTTGAAGCTCAATTCTCTGCACTGGATTCTGATAATCATACATTTATAGCAAAGTATCCAGGATCTTTGGGTAATTCAATAAAAATAGAAATATGTGGTTCAAACCACACAGATCCTACAAATGCAGCGTATCATACAGATTTTGATGCGTGGGCATTCAAAAATAACTTTGACACTGGTCCAGGAACATCAGCTCATACTGCTAATATTGGTGGTGTAAACGACGAAGTACACGTAGCAATTGTTGATACAACTGGACTTCTTTCTGGAATCAAAAACTCTGTTTTAGAAACATATCCTTACGTTTCTCAAGCAGTTGGAGCACAAAATGCAGATGGTACTAATAACTTTATTAGAGAAGTTATTAATCAAAGATCCCAATACGTAAAAATGGTTGATATGCCAACTGGTATGGGCACCGGTGCTGGTGCTGCAGCTACTTCAACATCAGATATGAAACTGGCTGCGCAGTTAGATGTTACATTAACTCTCGGGGATGAAGGTGATCCTCTTGGAGTCGATGATTATATGAATAGTTATAATTTAATTGATGATCCAGCTCAGTATCTAATTGATTTTATAATTGCACCAAGTTTAGTAAGCTCTACAGATCATGTTACTCTTACTAATCACTTAACATCAATTGCTGCTCAAACTAGAAAAGATTGTATGGTTTTTGCTTCTCCGATGAGATCTGGTGTTGTTAATAGTCCAGCAACGGCAAATGCATCTATCTTAACTGGTCTTAAAAACTTAACAAGAAGTTCATATCTTAGCGTAGATAATAATTTCTTAAAAGTGTATGACAAATACAATGATAAGTATATTCACATTCCTGCATCATCTTCAACAGCTGGTTTATGTGCAGCTACTGATAATAATTTTGCTCCTTGGGTATCACCTGCTGGTACACGAAGAGGACAATATTTTGGTGTAACTGGTTTAACATATTCACCTAATAAATCTCAAAGAGATGAGCTTTATAGAAATGGCATTAATCCAGTAACTAATATGCCAGGAAGCGGTATTCTATTATTCGGTGATAAAACACACTTAGATAGACCATCAGCATTTGATAGAATTAATGTTCGTAGACTCTTCTTGGTTATCGAAAGAGCCATTGCAGAAGCTGCTAAAAATATTCTATTCGAATTTAATGACGAATTTACAAGAGCAGAATTTGTAAATATCATTGAACCATTATTGAGAGATATAAAAGGTCGAAGAGGTATTACTGACTTTAGGCTATTAGCCGATGAGACAAATAATACTCCATCGATTATCGATACAAATCAATTTGTAGCAAGTCTCTTTATTAAACCAGCACGGTCGATTAACTTCATCACTCTTAACTTCGTTGCAGTTCGCACCGGTGTTTCGTTTGAAGAAGTTGTTGGTCAGGCTACATAAAGGGATAGGAGAATAAAATGGCAATATTAGGTGTAGACCAATTTAAAGCTAAATTAGCAGGTGGCGGCGCACGTCCCAATCTGTTTAAAATCACACTTGCTTATCCAAGAATCATGACTGGTGATGTTGAACTAACATCATTTATGTGTAATGCCGGTAATTTACCAGCATCTACTATTAATCCAGTTGCAGTTCCATATCGCGGTAGAATATTATATATGGCCGGAGATAGAACTTTTGAGGCTTGGTCAGTAAATATCATTAACGATACTAATTTTGAAGTAAGAAAAAGTATGGAAATTTGGATGAATGCAATGAATGCTCACCAATCAAATACTGGTGTTACTTCACCATTAGATTATCAAGCTGATTTAACTGTTGAGCAACTTGATAAAAATGAATCAACTCTATATACGTATATATTTAGAGGTTGTTTCCCATCAAATATTTCTGAAATCGCACTTTCATATAGTAGTAATGATACTATAGAAGAATTTGGTGTAAATTTCATGGTACAATATTGGGAAAGTTTCACAGGAGTAGGTACTGGTTCAAAAGTTACTTCTTAATTAAGTAATAAATAGTACTAATTGAAAAGGTATAGGGGGAAATACTTTCCCCCTTGCCAGTATATTTAAAGGATTAATTATGGCAGATAATTCACTTAAGCTTTTTGGTTTTGAAATAAAAAGATCTGGCTCAAAAGATAAAGAAGAAAAGCTAAAATCAGTTGTTACTGCAAAGGACGACGATGGCGCTGGCTATGTGACTGCTTCAGGAGCTGGTCATTTTGGCCAATATGTAGATATTGATGGCAGTGGATCTAAAGACAATTATCAGTTAGTAATGAAATATAGAGGTGTTGCTATACATCCAGAATGTGATGCTGCAATTGAAGATATTGTAAATGAATCAATTGTTATAGATGATGAAAGTCCTGGTGTTTCTCTAGAATTAAATGAAATTGAAGCCAGTGAAAATATTAAAAATCAAATATCAGAAGAATTTGAAAATATTTTAAGAATGTTAAATTTTTCTGAAGATGGTCATGACATCTTTCGTAGATGGTATGTCGACGGTAAAATTTATCATCATTTAGTTGTAGATCCAAATAATGAAAAAATGGGCATTCAAGACATTCGTTTTATTGATGCAGTGAAAATGCGTAAAGTAAAAGAAATTAAAAAGAAAAAAGATCTAACAACAAATGCTGATATTATTGAAAATGTAAAAGAGTATTACATTTATCAAGAATCTCCAGGAAAAGGTGGCGCTGGGGCTATTCATACATCACAAAATAGACAAGCAGTTAAATTTACTGAAGATTCTATTAGTTATGTTACATCTGGACTATTAGATGAAAAAAGATCAAAAGTTCTTAGTCATTTACAAAAGGCTATTAAGCCAGTTAATCAACTAAGAATGATGGAAGACTCGCTTGTCATTTACAGACTTGCTCGAGCACCAGAAAGAAGAATTTTTTATATCGATGTAGGTAACCTTCCAAAGGGTAAAGCTGAAGAGTACATGAAAAATATCATGGCTAAATATCGTAATAAATTAGTATATGATGCTAATACTGGTGACTTACGAGATGATCGTAAACATATGTCAATGCTTGAAGATTTCTGGTTACCACGCCGTGAAGGTAATAGAAGTACAGAAATTTCTAGTCTTCCAGGTGGAGATAATCTAGGACAGATTGACGATATTATTTACTTTCAGAAACGATTATATAAAGCTCTTAATGTGCCAATGCAAAGATTGGATCAAGAAAATAATGGATTTAGTATTGGCCGTTCAACTGAAATTAGTAGAGATGAAGTTAAGTTTCAGAAGTTTATAGATAGACTGCGCAACAGATTTTCACATCTATTTCTTAAAATCCTGAAGAAACAGCTAGTTCTTAAAAAGGTTATAACTGAAGCTGATTGGTCAAAATGGGAAAGAAATATTCGTGTTAATTACAATAGAGATAACCATTTTGCTGAATTGAAAGAGTCTGAAATATTAAAAGAAAGAATACAAACATTAGATATGGTCAGTCAATATGTAGGTGAATATTTTACAAAAGATTGGGTTATGAAGAATGTTTTAAAATTATCTGAAGAAAATATGAAAGAATTAAAAGACAAAGTTGATGAGTTAGAAGATAAAAACAAAGAAGATGAAGATGAAGCTATACAAAATCATATGAACGCGCAACAGCAGCAAACAAACCAACAAGCCGCAATTCAGCAACAGCAAATAAGCCAACAACAACAAGCTACTGAAGAGCCACCACAGCAATAAAAAATATTATTTAAAAGATTTAAATGTATAAATATAACTAAATAAGCGGAGAATACAATGGAAGATGAAGTTGAAAATGATTATGAAATCGAAACTACAGCAGAAGAAGATATGGATCTTGATGAACCGGAAGTTGAAGCTAATCCTTTAATGGATATGGTTAATGCAATTGGTGATGGAGATTTGTCGGGCGCTTCTAATATATTTTCAGGTCAATTGAATAATAGATTAAGTGATGCAATTGAACAAGAAAGAATTAGTGTTTCTAGTAATATATTTGATGGCAATCAGGAAGAAATAGTAGATGCTTAAGTTTAAAGAATTAAAAGCTAATTTACAAGAAGCTTCTAATATAGTTAAAAAAGTAAAGATTAACCGCAAAAATGTAGTTATTCAAAAACTTGCACCTAATAAATTTAAGACTTTAATTGATGGCGATGAATTAGACACATATCCAAATGAAAAAGAAGCTATGGCAATGGCTAAAGAATTCATTAAGCAGTATAAAGGAAGATAATATGACAATGGTTACACTCATGGGTTCAGAAGTAAATGCGGCC
>Ga0302121_10001359_pt1 | contig 11666 bp, 9 predicted proteins | sample CB21_surface_MG_FD_203120 | JGI IMG/M metagenome (GOLD analysis project Ga0302121, IMG submission 203120) | Marine microbial communities from Western Arctic Ocean, Canada - CB21_surface | ecosystem: Environmental > Aquatic > Marine > Oceanic | place: Canada: Western Arctic Ocean | collected... | reverse complement strand
AAATTTTTAGAAAAAGCAGGCGTTAGTATTACACACATCCCAAGTTTAGAAAACCAGTAGCACTATGCCTGTCCAGAAAAAATACATTCCTTTACTTCTAGGAGTTGCCGTTGCCTTCGGGATTTTTCTTGGCGCAAGGCTAAATTTTACTACCGTAAGTGACACGCTATTTTCTTCCAACTCAAAAAAAGAAAAACTCAACAGGCTTATAGACTTTATAGATTTTGAGTATGTAGATAAGGTAAATACAGACAGCATTGTAGATATTACCGTAAACAGCATCCTTGAAAACCTGGATCCACACTCTGTGTATATCCCCTCAAAAAGCTATGAAGATGCTGCAAGTGATATGCGCGGAAATTTTATTGGCATTGGCATTAGTTTTTACCAACACCAAGATAGCATTGCCGTGATACGCACCATAGAAGGCGGTCCTGCCCAAAAGGCTGGCATCCAAGCTGGAGACAGAATTCTATACGCAGATACCATCCCCTTGTTTGGCAAGGGTCTAAATAGGTATGATGTTGTCTCACAACTTAAAGGAGCCCGCAACAGTAAAGTCTCCCTTAAAATAAAAAGAAAAAACCAAGACAGCCTTTTATCCATAACAGTAACCCGGCAAAAAATACCGCTAGTTAGTCTTGATGCAGCCTACCTTCTTACCGGCGCCATAGGGTATATAAAACTCAACCGTTTTGCAGAGCCAACCTACAGTGAGTTTAAAAAAGCACTGACAGCTCTCATTGATAAAGGCGCCACCAAATTAGTGCTAGATTTAAGAGATAACCCAGGGGGGTACATATCATCTGCCCAGGCTATTGTAGATGAGTTTTTACAGGACAACACCCTGATACTTATCACCAAAAACAAAAATGGCAAACAAGAAAAAACCTATGCAACAAATAAAGGCAGCTTTAAAACCGGCAGCCTATATGTGTTAATTAACGAGAACTCTGCCTCTGCCAGCGAAATTGTAGCAGGCGCCTTGCAAGACAACGACAAAGGAGTTATTATTGGCCGCCGCTCTTTTGGTAAAGGTCTTGTGCAGCGCGAGATGGCCCTTGGAGATGGTAGCGCCGTGCGTCTTACCATTGCTAGATATTACACCCCAACGGGTAGATCTATCCAAAAACCCTACGATAAAGGCAATGACGCCTATTACAGTGAGTATGAGTCTAGGTATGTAAACGGTGAGCTGCAAAGTCTAGACAGTATCGTAGTTAATGATTCTTTGCGTTTTGTTACTCCAAAAGGAAAGGTAGTATACGGCGGAGGTGGGATTATCCCAGATGTGTTTGTGGGTAAAGATACCACTCAAGAGTATCAGGCCATTAGTTATATCTCAAATAATGGCTTTATGAGTTATTTTGCCTTTGAGTACCTAGAAACCCACCGCCAAGATTTTAAAGGGCAAACCCAGAAAGATTTTATAGATAATTACACGGTTTCTAAGGCTACATTGCAGGCTTTTTTAAGCTATGCAAACATCACACAGCTCGATACTTTTAAAGGGTACACAGCCCGTCTTAAATTAGTTATTAAAGCTACCCTGGCCAGGCAATTATACGGCACACAGGCCTTTGAGATGATTTTAAACCAGCAAGACCCTATGATTAAAAAAGTGTTGGAACTACAACAAAGGCTTGCTGTTACAAATCAGTAAAACTAGTTTTGCTGTCTTGCTTTTTCTGAAATTTTCTTAGACACCAATAAAATACTTAGCATCACACTTACGCAGGCTGCTGCTAAAGTGCAAATAGCTGCTGTGGTACTATCTTTTTCAAAGGGTGCAGAGAAATCTATGTTTGTGATGTTAAAGACCAACATAAAAATAGAAATAGCCAGTAATATATAAATGAAAATTTTCATGAAATATGCGGGTGTTATGTTGCTACAAAAATAGGCTTAATTGAATAATTCTTGAATATTTGAGGTAAATAGTTTTACTGCAATGGCAAGTAAAATTACACCAAATACTTTCTCAATAATCTTAATTCCGTTTTTGCCCAAAAAGCCTTGTAGTTTATTGGAGGTTTTCAGGACAACAAAAACCACCACCACATTTACCAAAATGGCAATAATGATATTTTCTAAGGCGTATTCTGCGCGCAAAGATAATAAGGTTGTTAAACTTCCAGGACCAGCCACAATAGGGAAGGCTATTGGAAACACAGTTGCCATCTCTAGGTTAGACTCATCTTGTTTAAATAAAGTAACGCCCAAGACCATCTCTAGGGCAATAAAAAATAAGATAAGCGATCCTGCAACCGCAAACTCATTTACATTAATACCAATAAGGTTTAGAATTTCTTCTCCAATAAACAAGAAAATAATAAGCACAAAGGCCGCAATAATAGAGGCTCTTCCGCTTTTAATGGTACCGTTTTTCTCACGCAAAGAAATAATGATAGGTATACTACCAACAATGTCTATAACGGCAAACAATACCATTGTTGCCGTGGCAATTTCTTTAAAATTAAAACTCATAACACCTGTCTTTAGGGTGCAAAATTAGGAATTTAAAAACTAGCGCATGGTTTTTTGCAGCATTATGTCACCCTGGGGCTTAATTTTTGACAACCCCCTATTAAAACATGTATATTTGCGGGCATGTTTCAACTAGGAAAAACCATCGTATCTGAAGATATCATAGAAAAAGACTTTGTCTGTAATTTAGGAGCCTGTAAGGGTGAGTGTTGTATCTCTGGCGCTGCAGGAGCTCCCGTAACCAAGGATGAAGTTACTATATTAAAAGACATCTACCCAAAGGTAAAACCATTTTTACGCCCAGAGGGTATTGCTGCCATAGATAAGCAAGGCACGCATGTGCTTAGCACTACAAACGAGCTGGAAACACCTTTGGTAAACCAAAAAGAATGTGCCTATGTTACTTTTTCTGAAAATGGCACTGCAGGGTGCGGCATAGAAGATGCCTATAATGCAGGAGTTATAGATTTTAAAAAGCCTATTTCATGTCATTTATATCCTGTTAGAGTCCAGGATTACAGTGAGTTTTCTGCAGTAAATTATCACAAATGGCCTATTTGTGATGATGCCTGTACCCTAGGAAATGAGCTTAAAGTGCCCGTGTATAAATTTGTAAAAGAAGCCCTTGTTAGAAAATTTGGCATCCATTGGTACCAAGAACTAGAAAAGGTAGCCGGCTCAATATCTTAGTACATTTTTTACTATAGTTTAAAAAAAACAGTCAAAAACCAACAAGCCAACCTTCAAATTTGTTTTACTACAAAATGGTGTCGTTTTTAAAATCATTTTTTATAAATCTGCTTTTTTTTAAGTAAATTATGTTAAATTTTTTTCTAAAATATGTTGAAAAAACATCTTGTTAAAACAAGGGTAAAAGTGCCCTTAAACTACCGCTGTATCAACTCTGGTTGGGCTTTTCAACTACATTTTTTTGAATTGTTAACAACCCAGAGGTGGGCCATTAAACCACTGTTTATCAGTGTTTTGTAAAATAAATTAATTAAACCATAGTAACAACTCAATTTTTTCGTTGTTGAAAACTTTGTTGAAAACCCTCTGTGTTTTATTCTTTTTAAACCTCATATATTTATCATATTTGTTAGTCCCCAGTAAACACACATTTTTAGTAATTTATTTAAGAAGATATAATGAACGCATCAGAGCCAATTTTAGAGAAAAACGAAGGAAGATTTGTAATTTTCCCTATCCAACATCATGATATCTGGGAATGGTATAAAAAATCTGAGGCAAGTTTCTGGACTGCAGAAGAAATTGACCTGCACCAAGATTTGACAGATTGGACTTCAAAATTAAATGAAGATGAGCGTTATTTCATTAAGCATATCTTAGCATTTTTTGCTGCCAGTGATGGAATTGTAAACGAAAACCTCGCTGAAAACTTTGTAAACGAAGTGCAATACAGTGAGGCAAAATTCTTTTATGGTTTCCAAATCATGATGGAAAACATCCACAGTGAAACCTACTCACTACTAATCGATACCTACGTAAAAGATGATGTAGAAAAAGATCAGTTATTCAACGCCATTGAAAATTTCCCTGCCATCAAGAAAAAGGCAGATTGGGCCTTAAAATGGATCGATTCTCCAAGTTTTGCAGAACGTTTAATTGCTTTTGCAGCTGTAGAAGGAATTTTCTTTAGTGGCGCTTTTTGTTCTATCTTTTGGTTGAAAAAACGTGGCATTATGCCAGGACTTACCTTCTCTAACGAGCTTATCTCTAGAGATGAAGGAGTGCACTGTGATTTTGCAGTACACCTGCACAACCACCACCTAGTAAACAAAGTTCCAAAAGATCGTATTCGCAGCATTATTGTAGATGCTTTAAATATAGAACGTGAATTCATTACAGAGTCTCTGCCGGCAAGTTTAATTGGTATGAATTCTAATTTAATGACTCAGTACCTGGAGTTTGTTACAGACAGGCTTTTAGTAGAACTACAGTGTGAGAAAGAATTTAACACCAAAAATCCTTTTGATTTTATGGATATGATCTCTTTGCAAGGAAAAACAAATTTCTTTGAGAAAAGAGTAGCAGAGTATCAAAAAGCAGGTGTTGCCAACTCAACAGACAAAGAAGCCAATAAAATTAGCTTCGACGCAGACTTTTAAGCCAAACATACTTTAGAAATATAATGCCTAAGTGTTTGATAGTGTGTGTTTTGCAAAACATACGCCTGAAATCACTTTACCAAAATAGTAGCAAAATCAAAAAATAACCTCGTAATACCCACAAGATATGAATGTACTAAAAAGAGACGGCCGCAAAGAGCCCATCATGTTTGATAAAATTACAGCACGTGTAAGAAAGCTGTGTTATGGCCTTAATGAACTTGTGGATCCCGTTCGTATCTCAATGCGTGTAATTGAGGGATTGTATGATGGTGTAACCACCAGTGAGTTAGATAATTTGGCAGCAGAAGTTGCTGCAACCATGACAACATCACATCCAGACTACGCAAGACTGGCTGCTAGAATTTCTGTTTCTAATTTACATAAAAATACAAAAAAGACATTCAGTGAGGTGATGGATGATTTGTACACCTATGTAAACCCACGTACCGGGAAAGACGCTCCTTTACTTAGTGATGAGGTTCACAAAGTAATTATGGACAATAAAGAAGAACTAGATTCTACTATTATTTACAACCGTGATTTTGGCTATGACTATTTTGGGTTTAAAACCCTAGAGCGTTCTTACCTGTTGAAATTAAACGGACAGATAGCAGAGCGCCCTCAGCATATGTTAATGCGTGTTTCTATTGGTATTCACTTAAACGATTTAGAGGCTGCCAAAGAGACCTATGAGCTTATGAGTAAGCGCTTCTTTACCCACGCAACTCCAACGCTATTTAATAGTGGTACACCAAAGCCGCAAATGTCTTCCTGTTTTTTATTGGCCATGCAAGATGATAGCATAGACGGTATTTACGATACACTTAAACAAACTGCAAAAATTTCACAATCTGCAGGTGGTATTGGTTTATCTATACACAATGTGCGTGCTACAGGGTCATACATCTCGGGCACCAACGGTACCTCAAATGGTATTGTGCCAATGTTACGTGTATTTAATGACACGGCACGTTACGTAGATCAAGGTGGCGGAAAACGTAAAGGTAGTTTTGCTATATATGTAGAACCGTGGCATGCAGATATTTTTGATTTCCTAGATCTAAAGAAAAATACAGGATCAGAAGAACAACGTGCGCGTGATTTATTCTACGCCATGTGGATTCCAGATTTATTCATGAAACGTGTTGAGGAAGATGCAGAGTGGACCCTTATGTGTCCTAACGAGTGCCCTAACCTTTACAAAGTACACAGTGATGAGTTTGATGCCTTATACCTAGGCTATGAAGCTGCAGGAAAAGGAAGAAAAACAATTAAAGCGCGTGCACTTTGGGAGAAAATAATGGAATCTCAAATTGAAACAGGAACACCTTACATGCTCTATAAAGATGCAGCAAACCGTAAGAGTAACCAGAAAAATCTAGGAACCATACGTTCTTCAAACCTATGTACAGAAATCATGGAGTACACCTCTCCAGATGAGGTTGCTGTATGTAACTTGGCCTCTATTGCTTTGCCTATGTTTGTAACTGATGGCGCCTTTGATCACGATGAGTTATTTCGTGTAACCAAACAAGTAACCAAAAACCTAAACCGCGTTATAGACCGTAATTACTATCCTGTAAAAGAAGCAGAAAACAGTAATTTCCGTCACAGACCTGTTGGTCTTGGTATCCAAGGATTAGCAGATGCCTTTATTATGCTACGTTTACCTTTTACCTGTGATGAGGCTAAAAAGTTAAACCAAGAAATTTTCGAAACATTATACTTTGCTGCTCTTACCGCTTCTATGGAAGAAGCACAGGCAGATGGCGTCTATGAGAGCTATGCAGGATCTCCTATTAGTGAAGGGAAGTTTCAGCACAACCTATGGGGCATAGAAGACAATGAATTAAGTGGCCGTTGGGATTGGGCTCAACTCCGTACCCAAATTGCAAAACATGGTGTACGTAATTCATTACTAGTGGCACCTATGCCAACAGCATCCACCTCACAAATTTTAGGAAACAACGAAGCCTTTGAGCCTTACACAAGTAATATCTACACCAGACGTGTGTTAAGTGGAGAATTTATAGTTGTAAACAAACACTTACTAGAAGACTTAGTAGGTCTAGGACTTTGGAACGACAACTTGAAAGAACAAATTATGCGTAATAATGGTTCTGTACAAGATGTAGATATTCCTCAAGATTTGAAAGACTTGTACAAAACAGTATGGGAGCTTTCTATGAAAGACATTATTGATATGTCAAGACACAGAGGGTACTTCATTGACCAGTCTCAGTCTTTAAATCTATTTATGGAAAATGCCAGTTATGCAAAATTAACATCCATGCATTTCTATGCCTGGAAAAGCGGTCTTAAAACAGGAATGTATTATTTGCGTACCAAGAGTGCGGTAGATGCTATTAAATTTACCTTAAGCAAAGAAGACAAGAAAGAGCAGCCAAAATCTGTAACAGAGCTTTCTACAACTGCTATAGATGCAGATGGCGCATTAGCAACAGCGCCCCTGCCGGCGCCTACGCCTACGCCAGCTCCAGCGCCAAGCCCAGCTCCAAAAGCTCAGTTAGGAAATACAGCTACAGAGCAAAAGCCAATGACGGCCCAGGAGTTTAAGGACATGATGAATAAATCTCAAAATGGCGGTCCAGATGATGACTGTTTAATGTGCGGATCGTAATTTTAGGCTACTTCTAAGCATAAAAAAAGGGAAGCCATATATGGCTTCCCTTTTTTATTTTAGGGTGTTTTAATTTAATATATCTGTACCTAAATAGCCGTCATCTTTATTATAGTACCAAGCTCTTTCTTTAGGAAATTTAATGCCATTAATAGTTTTAATATCTTTAAGTAAGATATACTCACCTGTGTTTTTTCCATCTCCCCCTGGGTCTGCCTTAAAGAACTGATATATTTCCATGGCATAGGTGGTTGGGTCAAAATAAAATTGCCAAACATCACTTCCTACCTCCTTATTATAGGTTGCCCTTAGCATTAAATACTCCTTGCCTTTAAAATTTTGAGTAACTACAGTTTTTGAAATAATAGTTCCAGGATCTTTGAGTTTCATGGGTAGCCCATACAAATAGGTGTAATAGTTTTTATACAACTGGGCAGTCTCACAAGGGGTTCTTTTACTGTATGTAGGGATTTCTTTTATAGAAGTTTCACAGGCCTGCTTGTCTAGGGTATAGGTGGTGACAAGGGTATCTCTTTTGGCCGTTATACTGAAATATTCTTGGGGTAAATTAATCTGAATGTTACTATCTCTTGCCTGGCCCTCTGGCATTACCATAGAAATAGCTAAGGTGCCATTAAAAGTAGGCCATCCTCCAGAAGGGTCATGATACGCAATGGCCCTGTCTAGTAGCTCTTCACCACTGATGTCTTTACAACTCACCGAGCAAAACAGAAAACCCAGGCAAATAATAACACTGTATAATTTCATACGATAGCTTTTAGAGAGGCAAGGTAGTAAAACCTACATTAGTTTAAGTATTAAATAAATGCCAGTGCATACCCAAGGATAGCTCCAATAATAAGCACCCACATCACAGATACTTTTTTAAACCCAAAAATAAGTACCACACTTACCACAGCAATTAAAGCAGCTTGCCAATCTAAAAGGGTTTGTTTGCTCATAGTGATAACTACGGCAAGCATAATGGCAACCGCTGCTACGTTTATACTGTCTAGAAAATAGCCCAACACCTTAGATTTTCTCATTTTTGGTATCAGTGGGTTTAACAGCCAAACAAACAAAAAAGAGGGCATAAAAATACCGGCAGTTGCAGCAATAGCACCCCAAAAACCACCAAGTTGGTAGCCAATAAAAGTGGCTGTTGATAATACAGGACCTGGTGTAAATTGGCCAATACCAATAGCCTCTATGAGCTGGGTTTGAGATAGTAAGGCGGTAGTTACAAGCTCTGTATCTAGGTAGGCAAAAAGTACATATCCACTACCGTATAATATACTACCCACTTTCAAGAATTTTAAAAAGATACCCACACTACTTAATTTGGCGCCTATTTCTGAGACTATAAAAACCATAAATAGCGGGGCTATGGCAAGACTGGTAGTCTGCATTTTAGATTTTATCAAGAAATAACACATACCTAGTAAACCCCCAGCAAAAAGTACTAGTACCTGGTCAAAACCCAATAAGCTAGCCGCCAAAAAGAGCGTCCCTAGTAGGGCAAGCTCCCAATTTTTAACGGCCTTTTTGCCCAGTTTTATAACAGCAGAGGCAATAATGGCCATAACGGTTGGTTGTATTCCTTTAATAAAAGGCTGTACCTGGGGCAATGCGCCATACAATACATATAAATATCCTAGAATTGCTGTTATAAAAACTGCTGGAAAAATAAAGCTAATACCTGCTATAAACAATCCTTTTTTGCCTGCCCGCTGGTAGCCGCAGTGCATGGTCATCTCTGTGGAGTTGGGTCCAGGTATTAGGTTTGTAGCTCCTATAAGATCCAGGTAGTGTTCCCGTGTCATCCAGGCTCGCTTGGTAACAACCTCGTGCTCCATCATGGCAATATGAGCTGCTGGACCTCCAAAGGCAAAGAGGCCGAGTTTAAAAAAAACGGCAGCAACTTGTTTTAATTTTTGAGTTTCAGACATATCTAACTACTGCTTTAAAAATAATAAAAAACCCCACAATTCAAAAGAATATGCGGGGTCTTTAAAACGTTAATAAAAGAGATACCTACTCTTTTTTATAACTCGTATAATACTCATCCATTAGGTTCATAATACTTGTTACCAAGTCTTTTGTCTCTAGCAGGATGTTGAAGTATAAAGAAGTGTTTTTTGGACTTTCTTCTTCAGTTCTTGTTCTATCAATCTGGCTTGTAATTTTGTCAGAAATAAGTGATATAAGTTCCTGTTTTCTAGAAAGCACATAACTAATTCTTTCAAACTTACGGCTGTTAAACACCTCTTCAATCTCAACGAGCAACCCATCCAAAGAATCATCAATTTCTTGAAGGTCTTTAATTTGGTTGAATTTTAATTTTCGGTGATTGTTGTTAATATGCTTGTAACTCTTCTTAGATATAAAGTCTAAAGATTGTGTCATATCTGTAAGGTACGCCAGTATGGTAATGTAAAAACTACTACCACGAACACTTGTTTCGTCTAGGTTTTTAATTAGGTAGAAAATGTTATCTCTCAGATCTTCTACTTCTTGATCTAGTTTTTCTACTCCCTTTTTACTTTTCTTTAGAGCTTTAACATCTTCTTTGGCCAATCCTTTCAAGACATCTGTGTAGATTTTATTTGTTCTAGAAACAACACTTGAGATATTGTCTGCACTCTCTGAAATGATTCCTTGAACCGTGCTACTCTCAGATTTTTTTAACGTTTTTGGGTCTACAGTTGTATTGGTTTTTTTCTTGTGAGACAAGTAGTTTCTTACAAGTAACAACACTGTAATTAGCAGTAATATAGGAATCATAACCGTTTTATTCCAACTAATTAAATAAACAACAGTACCTGCAGCAATTAAGGCTCCAAATGCAGTGAAGAACCATCCTCCAATAACATTTAACACTCCAGCCACACGGTATACAGCACTTTCTCTACCCCAAGCTCTATCGGCAAGTGAGGTACCCATAGCAACCATAAAAGTTACATAGGTGGTAGATAGCGGCAATTTCATAGACGTTGCAATAGATATTAGTACTCCTGCTACCATTAAATTTACCGAGGCTCTAATCATGTCAAAGGCAGGCGCATCAATACTCTGGTCTTTGGTAAGAAATTTTGTGTCTGGCTTGGTGAAACTTGCATTTATTTTTTCTTGCGTTGCTTTTGGAAGCAAACCACCAATGCTATTAGATAGCCATGAACTCCCTCTAACGATACCTCTAGAGAGCATATTTGGCTGAAACTTTTCATGAGTATCATTTTGGCGAGACAAGCTTAATTCTGTCTCTGCAACGGTTTTAGCCTTTTTAGAAAACCAAAGTGTTGCCACCATAATACCTCCAGCAATAAACAATAGAAAAGGCTCTGCAGGCATTTTTTTATCTAACACCTCCATGGTAAACTCTGTTGCAGGAATTCCAGATACAGACCATGCCTCGTATGAGTGATAAGCCGCCATAGGAACTCCAATGAAGTTTACCAAGTCATTACCAGAGAAGGCCAAAGCCAATCCAAAAGTACCTACTGCAATAACAACAAGTAGGATACTCTTTTTTGTTATTTTCTGGAAAGCATAAGAAAACAAAGTAAAAAACAGAAAACTAACAAGCATTACTAAAATTTCGTTGCCGTCAAGAAGTCCTTTCAAATCTTTGTAGAATGGGCTTCCCTTAAGCCCCTTCATGAAGATAAAATACATGATGGCCGCAAGTGCAAGACCTCCAAAAATAGCTCCAAAATTCTTTATTTTTTTCTCGTAATGGAACGAAAATATTCTACGAGATATCCATTGCACAACAGCTCCAACACTAAATGCTATTACTACAGAAAGTAAAATACCACTTATAATTGTGAGCGCTTTTTCTTTGTTGATGTAATTTCCAAGATCTGCTATGGTAGCTCCCTCTGTGCCGCTTATTTTAATTAAGGACACTACAATAGCAGCACCAAGTAAGTTAAATACAATAGAAACTGTTGTAGATGTTGGCAGCCCTAGGGTGTTAAAGAAATCTAGAAGTAAGATATCTGTAATCATAACGGCCATAAAAATCATCATGATTTCATCGAAGGTAAACATCGCTGGAACAAAAATTCCTTTACGAGCTACCTCCATCATACCACTAGAGTAGACAGCACCAATAAAGATACCTAGACTGGCAACAATCATGATTGTTCTCAGTGAAATTGCCTTTGATCCAATTGCCGAGTTTAAAAAGTTAATAGCATCGTTACTAACTCCTACTACAATATCTGCTACTGCAAGAATTGTTAGGGCTACTAGCATTAAAAAATAAATATTATCCATAACTTATAGTGTATTATTATAATGCAAATGTCTCCAATTTGCAGGATTCATTTGTTACCAAATTGTTATTAAAAATGTAAATCGAAACCTGTTCTTACCATGATGTTATCTTGGTCACCATTTTT
>Ga0302121_10001357_pt1 | contig 11685 bp, 10 predicted proteins | sample CB21_surface_MG_FD_203120 | JGI IMG/M metagenome (GOLD analysis project Ga0302121, IMG submission 203120) | Marine microbial communities from Western Arctic Ocean, Canada - CB21_surface | ecosystem: Environmental > Aquatic > Marine > Oceanic | place: Canada: Western Arctic Ocean | collected... | reverse complement strand
CGCCAGCTTCAGACGATATAGATCTAGGCGATGTGCCATTTTAATTAGGGGGATGATATGAAAATTACTAACAACTTAAATTTACCACAGGCAATTGTTAACGCAGTAACAAATGACCCATACGATTCATCAGGCAGTGACATATCTGTTACTCGCCTTATTGCGCCACCACGAATAAGGGTCTTGGAAGCAAGAAACTGGGATCTTTTAACAGATGACGTAGGCGATAGGATCTTTAGTTTACTTGGTCAGTCTGTTCACCATGTTATTGAACGGGCTAAAGGTAAGGACGATCTAGCAGAACAGCGTTTGTTTGTTAAGAATGATGACACTCAAGGCTGGACGCTATCAGGTCAGTTTGATTATCTAACCGCTAAAGATGGTGAGCTAATAGACTTTAAAACTACTTCCGCTTGGTCTGCACTAGACGCTTTGTCAAACGGTAAAGATGAATGGGAGCAACAGCTAAACTTATTAGATTATTTAGTAAGGCATAGCCCAGAAGTTACGCACGAAGTTCATTCATTGCAGATCTTAGCTATACTAAGAGATTGGTCAAAGCTTAGAGTTATGCAATCAGACAGCTACCCGCGCAAGCAGGTGGTTATGATACCAATTCGTAGATGGACGCCAGAAGAACAATCGCAGTATGTCAGGGAGCGGATTAAAGCCCACCAAGACGCTGAAAAAACTACTGAACTGCCAGTTTGCTCACCTAAAGAAAGATGGAACAAGCCAGATAGCTATGCAGTTATGAAGGATGGGCGCAAAACAGCCGCCCGTGTATTACCTTCTAAAGAAGCGGCGGAAGAATGGTTGTCTTCAAACAACATGGTCAATGGCGTTAAGTGTCAAATAGTTTTGCGTAAAGGTGAGGATGTTCGTTGTCAAAACTATTGCCGCGTTAACGAATTTTGTTCACACTTTATGGGCGTAAGTTTCTAATGACTACTGAACTAGTATCAACACAAGACCCTATGGTTATGGCAATTGTTCGCCGTATGGTTGCACGTTCTGAAGAAGGGATGGCAACTTACGGTGTAACAATGGCAGACGCCAAAAAGGATACTCAAGCGTGGATTAATGACGCTCAAGAAGAACTATGGGATGCAATAGTTTATCTTGAAAAATTGAAACACGTTTTAAAATAATTCGACAACACTCCCGTTATAGTTTAAACTTTGACTATGAACTATAACGGGAATATATGGGATGGCTGACAATAAAATTAGCCATGAGGTGATCTTGCTCAAGCTTGAACAGATCCATACCGTTGTGTCTAAAAATACAGATGACATTGATAGCTTAAAAAAGCAGATGGCTATGGGTTCAGGTGGTATAAAAGCCGTTTTCGTAATTGGTGGATTCGTAGCCCTAGTTCTAAGTATAGTAAAACTAATTACAACATTCAAGATAGGAACATAGGTATGCTTCCAATCCTTACGTCCATCCTTCCAATGATTAGCACGGTTCTTGATAGGGTTATTCCTGATAAAGAAGCGTCAGCTAAAGCAATACGCGATATAGAAGCTACGCTTATTGAAAATTCTGCACAAATTAATCTTGCTCAACTAGAAATTAATAAGGTTGAAGCTGGTCACAAATCTATATGGGTAAGCGGGTGGCGTCCTAGTATTGGATGGTGCTGTAGCCTTGGTATATTCTGGGCATACATAGGAAGACCAGTTGCAGACTACGCAGTTGTTATGTCTGGATCTGATATTATACTACCCGAAATTCCAACGGACGCTTTGATGGAACTGACTTTTGCAATGCTTGGCATGGCTGGACTTAGGACATTTGAAAAGCTGAAAAATATTTCAAGGTAGGGGTAACGTATGTGCAACACGTTTTTCTACTTATAGTTTTATTAGGTGACGCTACAATTAGTAGCGATATGCACTTTGAAAGCCTTGAACGCTGTAATTGGTTTGCCGCCAATATTGTCAAAAGATATGGCAACTACCCCAATGACGCAAAACATAAATCAACCGCTTATTGTAAGCCAGTTAAAATAGACCCTAACGTAACGGGGTACTACAAATGATAGCAGAAACATTAGCTGGAATTGCTCTTTTTAAAGCAAGCGTTGAAGGAATTAAAAGCGTTATCGGTACTGCCAATGACGTTAGTAGTTTTGCCAAACACATAGACGGTATGTTTACCGCTCAAACTCAAGTAAACAAAGACCGCTATAAACGTGGCGGCATCAAAAACTTAAAGGATCAATTTAATATTGGTAGCGTAGCTGAAGAAATGATTGACGCTAAGTTAGTCGAAGAACAAATGCGTGAGATTGCTACCATGATTGACTTTCGTTTTGGTTTTGGAACTTGGACTTCTATACTAACAGAAAGAGCCAAGCGCATACAGGAAATGAGAGCCGAACAAAAACAAATTGCTCTGGAAAAGAAACAGAAACAAGATGAAATTATAGAAGTGGTTATGGTTATTGGTGCTGTAATTTTAGTGGGCGCTGTACTTATAGGGGGTGTAACTATATGGCTGAAGTTATCCTAGAAAAAATGCTAAGATGGAGCATCCTACCAAGGTTTATGATGTTAGTATCTACGCTAATGTCATGGCGTTGCGCTGAATGGTTTATGGAATTACCCGCGCCAATGGCTAGTCAATCCGCTTTTGTCAGCGTAGTCATGGGCGTTATGACAGGAATTTTTGGCATATGGATGGGACACGAAAGCAGAAACAATTAGAATGTCTCGAAATGTGGGCCATCAATAAACGGGCGCTTACCTTCTCGCCGCCTTACATCTACATAATAATTCATAGCGTCTTCCATGCTACTTTCCCAATCACGAATATCGTCTGTGTTCCAAGCCGCGCCCCAACGTAGGGGAACATTGAGTTCTTGCGCGGCCTGTTTCATTGCATCAGCAATATTGTCATACAGGTTTAACTCCCAAGATCCTCTAGCCCCAACATAGGCCATAAGATCAACAGCATCACCTGTTAAATGTTTACTGTTCATAGTTTTAGAAGCGCCAGCCTCATACAATTTAGTTTGTTCTACCAGCGTTCTCATGCCACAGATAACACCAAAGTCTACCTTAGTAAGAGTAATAGCTTTGCGAACTACCGCAATCAGATCTGGATTAACGCCAGATAATCTATCGTTAGACCGTTTTGATAATTCAAACATGAGGCGTCCTTACATAACTTTGCGTTTCTTTAACCAAATTCTAAAATCTATCCACCACATAAACAGTTTGTATTTCATTAAGCCTGACTTTCTGTCCATGAGATACGGCCTGTTACGTTGAACGGGTTAGTATTAGATACAGTTGAAGGGTCTTCCCCTAGCTTGGCAACAACAGTTAGAACATCAGGGCCATCAGGATAGACGTTGTTACCGCCTAAGATTGAGTTTCCTAGTGTAGTAATCTCACCAAGTTCCTGTGTTGTAACAACCGCTGAACGTGCGCTTGTACCAGTACCGCCCTGCGCTCTAAAGTTAAATATATCAATGCCACCAGAAATAGCGTCTTGGTTTGTGTGATAGATTAACTGACTTAGTGAAGGATTTTCCACCCGTGACCAAGCTGTGCTGGTAATCAAACCATTCAATCTAAGTGTGATTGTACAGTTGTGAGTTGAAAGGATACCTACCGATTTCAGAATTAACTGCATACGGTTGATAATCTCACGCTCACCTAAGAAGCCAATTGTGTTTGTATCAACAGAAGGTGCTAGTCGAATACTGATTAGCGGAATGTCATACACCACAGGTACACCAGTTGTTGCAACGGTAACTGTGTAGTTACTTGAACTGTTTGTTTCATTAGTAGGTGAACGGTTAATCAGCATTAAGTTTCTGATTTCTTCAGTGTCAGAAGCGTTAGAACTTCCTACCCTTGTACGCAAACTAACCTGATAAGGTTGCGCTGGCAGACCAAAGTAACCGTAAGGGTTACGGGTTTTTGTGTTGTTGTCTACATGAGTACCTGTGATTGATACGTTTTGCGGAACAGAGTTATACAAGAAACTAGGCGTTTGAATTTGCAGTGCGCGTCCAAAACCATACCAACGGTTGTTATACCAGTAGTAATGTTCGCCATCGTTTTCAGCGTTAGCCGAAACAGTAACCGTTGCGCTACCTGTTATCTGTACATCCTGTGAAGACGCTGTAAATTGGTAAGCACTATCCGCATCAAAGCCACCGTCCATAATAACAGACGTACCCCAATGAGCCAGTGCGGGTACGAATGATGGTGTTCCCGTGTTTTCAATTTCGTATCTTGCTGGTACGTTACCAGACCGCATATACGCTTCATTAAAATGGTTGTTGTGGATAAACTCATGGCAATAGATAACCTTTCCTTTAGCGTCCTTAAAGCCAAAGCGAACTTTACCTGCGCCGTACCAACTATAATCCATGTAAGCCATTTGGATTTTATGTGCGCGTAAGAAAAATCCAGACGGGCCTGTACCATCACAAGGATCTAAGTTCCAATCCGCTTGGTTAATCTTAGTGTCAATTATCTTAGTGATAACTACACCAGAATTTGTTGAGCCACGATATGAAGGTAGAACACTTATGCTAGTGTCGCTAGAAATTTTAGTAACTAAGTAAGTCTGACCTTTAACAACAATAGTGTCATTCAAGTTAAGCTGTTTAGAAAACTTAGTGCCAGCACCAGTGATTGTTCCGCTTCTAAATGTTACTGCCGCTTCACCACTTATTTGCGTAGTTGAATTACGGCGGCAAGCCTTTAGGTTTTGACCGTCATATTCAAAATACAAACCATTCTGGTCATCAAACAAACCACAACGTAGTGCGCTGTTTGACCAGCCAGCTACATAAAACTCTGGAATACCACTAGGGCCACTTGATCCACTGCTAGGTGTACCTGCCAGCGTTGCTGTAAATGTGTAGTCATCAACGATAGACGCTACTGTAATAGCCCCGTTCCAGTAATTAGTGCTGTCTGTAGTAGTCGCGCCTGACAATACAATGCCAAGACCAGTTGCAAGCCTGTGAGTATGGCGAGTTGTTATCGTAGCTGTTGTGCCACTGGCAGTGTAGTTATCAATCTGAATGGATGGGCTGAAGTTAACAGCAAACGAAACTTGAATACCCTTACCAGATTGGTAACGGAAGTAACGTCTTGTCTGCCTAATCATTCTACTGTCTGGGTTCTTACTTGGTATTAGCTCTACGCCACCATCATAAGGACGGTGAATAGCAAACCCGTCAGCCCTCATTAGTAAAGATGTTCCAATACTAAAGTTTGCGCCAACAAGAGTAGCTGTTGAAGCTGTATCAAGTTGCAATGTGCCTGTACCCGTAACAGCCTTAACTGTGTTTAGGTGAGTTTGGCCTATGTCATTGTAACAAAACGGTCTAACTGTATCACCCGCGTCTGTAATAGACACACGGTTGCTATTTGATTGTGCTTCTGCCGCTGTATTGTGAAGCGCAAAAGTAGTTGATGTTAGGTTACGGGCATAATAAATCTGACCGTTTGCCGTACCCGCTGGGGCAGTAGCACTTGCCATCACAATCATGTCTTCAGTAGAAAGAGAATGTGCTGGGCTAGTTGTAAGAATTGAAGTGTTAGTATCAATGCTGGTTACAGTTTTGATGTAAGTTGTAGGCGGTTGGTAAAACGAAATGGTATCGCCCGTGTTAAAGAAAGATGTAAAGTTTGTATTTTCGCCAGCAACATTAAAAGATCCTGAGTCAACACTAACAGTACCGCCGCCAATAACTTCGCCTGTAATGCTGTCGGTAGTAAGGTTTTGAATACCCACACCCTGTCCAGTGAAAGCAATATATGTTCCCGCAACAGCCGCGTTGTCATATGTAGTCGCAAGCCTAATCCAATTCCTACTTACCCGAATAACGTAGTAAGTTGTACCGCTTGCTAATCCAGTAATTACCGTGCCAGCCGTTGTATAAACAACCGCTTGTCCTGTTACAAAGTAATGGTCTGGAATACGAATAGCATCTTGCTCAAACCACACGCTCAAGTTTGGCGTGAAAGAAACAACACGGTCTGGTAACTGACTACTAGCTGTCATGGTGAAAGACGTATCATTTACTACAGAAGCAATCTTGTACACGCCATCTGAAGAACCTACCGCAGTTGCGTTAAGGGTCTGTGTGCCTGTGCCTTTAGTGCCTAAATCTATAGCCGTTGTCTTAACGTATGTGCCTGTTCCGCTGTAAGGATATGCAAACCAAATACGAGTACGAACATCATTTAACACGCAACCGTCATAGTTCATGTGCAATGAAAAACTGTTCGCGCTGTTCCTGTAAATGTAATAATAAGCACCACTTTGCAAAGGCACTACAGGGCTTGAAGAAACATACTTAACCCTATCGCCAGTTACAAACCCGTGGGCTGTATAACTAATATTGTAGCTACTTGAGTATTTGCTGGTATTCTGGGCAACTTCAATAGTGTTACCTGTTTCGCCATCAAACGTACTAGATAGCTGAAACTTATTAGCCGTAGCGTTTGTAACAAAGTAGCTTGTCCCGCTTACAAGCGGAGCAATTACTGTTCCACTGCCAGCATTGTATGACACACTATCTTTATCGTTCAAGCCATGCGCTGTTGCAGTGATACTGTCACCACCAGCTACTACGGTTTTATCAAGGAAATATGTGTATGCGGTAGAAGAACTACTGCCAAGGTTACTAAAGTTAACAGGGCTTGTAGATGTTCTGTATTGAAAAGAAAAACGGTTATTGTTAACTTTTGTAATTCTATAATATTCGCCATTACTCATTCCGCCAATTGCGGTTGTGCTGTTGTAATGCTGAACTACGTCACCAGTTTCCATGCCATGTGAAGGTGACCAAAGTGTATTAGCAGTTGGCTCACGGTTTACCTTAATCATAATGCCAGCGTTAATTGCGCCTGTGTTTAAAGCAAAAGTAGAACCGCCAAGCTGTGTTGAAAATGACATTGTTAAGCCATCAACACTTACCTGTTTTGGATAATACAGTTGGCCTCCACCAACTTCATAATTCATTAAATCGTTACTGCCGTTAAAGACAAACATATTAGTCATAGTGGTATAGCAAGCCATTAATAGCTGGTCTTCACCACTGGTCACATTAATGTTATCTGTAAACGTATATGTTTCTTCGCTCGCGTCACGGCTTGCAACGCGGTATCCTTTAACAAAGGCTGACCTTACGCAACCTACGTTTGAACCAGCACTACTAAGATTAACTTTTGTTGTACTGCCTTCAGTTAGTGTTAGGTAAATATTGTTAGCGTCTACAACACGAACATAATACCAGCGAGTATCTGACATACCACCGATAACGCTGTTACCGTAGCCAGAAAAATAAACATAAGGCTTATTATCAACAAGACCGTGCGCCTCTACAAAGGTTATAGTTTCAGTGCTGGTATTAACAGCAATGTTACTGCCAGAAGCCGTGCCACCTACAAAATAGAAAGCGTCTTCAGGTGTCCAGTTGTTAGGTTGTATTGCGCCTAATGCCCAGCCGCCAGTTTCACCAGTAGGCACAACATTATTAACTGTACTAATTAAACTAACATTATGGATAGTTGTTCCAGTGCCACCCATACTTGTAAAGTTTATTTCATTTGTATTGTTTGGGTTACGGGCAATGCCTTGGAAACGGAAACGATTAGGAAAACTAGCACCAGCCGCTACTAGCTGGAATTGACCATTATCAGTCATTCCAGAAGGTATGCTTGTGCTGTCAACATATACTTGGTCACCGTTAGACCATTGACCTTTAGGTAAATAGAAACTGTTTCTGTCACTATCTGTTTGCGGCATCATTGGAACGAATACACCGTTAACAGTTCCAGACGTTGCGTTTGTGTTTGAGCCGCCGTTAGTAGTTGAGAACGTAGCCGTAGTCGTGCTTACACCTTTTAGATAATAAACTCTTGGTGTGCTATCGCCTTCAAAATAATTGTCTAACGTGCTTGAGTTGGACATAGTATTAAAACCGCCAAGCGTAGTGTACATTGGCATATACGGGGTAGCGTCTGGGTAGTCTGTGTACGCTTGGTCAAACGTAAAAGTTTCCGTACTTGTGTTAACTGACGTTGCCTTAATAGCGTAAGCTAAACAACTTTTCATTGTTCCGCCGTTTGAGCCTTGGCTAGTAAGGTTTGTGCGAGATATAGATGTTGGCCCACCAGTTGTGAGATACAACTTCTTAGCGTCACTGGTAGTACGAACCCAATAGTTCCTTTCGGATACACCACCTACGTTACCGTTGCTATCACCAAGCAACCACATAACACCTTCGCCATCAGCAAAGGGATGGTTTTCGTCAAATTCAAATTCATTGGTACTGGTGTTAATGTTTACTGTAGCGTCAGCTTGACCGCCAATAATCATAAACATACCGCGTTTAGGTGTCCAGTTATAGGAAACCACATTACCAATAGCCCATTTACTTAAATCAAGTGGGCCAGTAGCAGTCATGTTAGTAACAGTTTCTTGTTTTTTGCGCGTGTTTAGCGGGGATACCGCTGTTGCGTCAAAAGAAATGTTCTTACTTCCAAGGCTGTTGCTCAAGAAAAAGCTAGTGCCAGTGCTAAAGTTTGTCGGGCTTGCTGTTGTTACCGTTAATGTTGACGGATTAGCCGCGTCTGTAACTACAGAGTTTAAAGCAGACAGTTGAAATTCTGTACCCTGATACACGCTACCGATAAATACCTGTGTATAAGTATCTAAGATAGAACCAGTTGAGGATTGCGAACTTTTAGCTTTGTATTGGAATGAGGTTGTAGAAGGAATAGCTGTAACAATAAATGCACCGTTTGCAGATACGCTGTCAGAACCTTGTACAATAATAGGATTGCCTACTGACAAACCGTGTTCCGTAGAAGTTGTAAGAGAAATAATTTCGCTATTGTTAGTCTTTGCCATAGTAGACAAATCTAAAGAAGCATCACCATTACGGCTATAAAACGTAGGGATGTTCTTAACAAGTTCTAGCGTTTCCCATTTAGTTGACTGTAGACCATACTCAAAGTCAGTATCAATTAAGTTCTCTGGATTGGATACTCGTATCTTAGATACGGGGTCTGTGTAAGTTTCGTCAGGGGAAAAGGTTTGGCTGTCTGCCTCAAGAAAAATCTGCAAGCTGTCTGTATCAGACATTGAGGTTGTATCGTGGGCTAGGACTAAAGTTGTTTTTTCAGTGTCAGTATTGATTGAGTAGCTAGTTAAACCAAAAGCGGCAGTGTTAAACAGATACATAATAATGTTGTCTGTTATGTTTGAAATCATCAACAGCCGTTCTTGCCCATAAATACCATCAAGAACAATGGTCTTTGCTGACGCATCAAACGTATATTTATGGATTAACTTCTTACTCATATTTTTATCCTCCTAATGCAATAGCATACACGATAGCGAATGGACTACTGACTAATAATTTTTCGTCTCCACCAGCGTTGGCAACGCTGAATGTAATGTCTGTGCCAGCTAAGAATTTCTCTGTTAGCACGTTAGCGTTTGTGTCTGAGGCAGTAACCCTAACTACACCACCACCTGCTGAAGCCGCCGCGCTTACTGCGCTTGCCTGACTTTCTTCCGCTTTAGTTGTAGCAATAACAGCTTTTGCCGTTGCGGTAGCCGCGTCAGTTGAAGCTGTACTGGCTGAAGCAACAGCTTCGTCACGTTTAGCGATTGCAACATCACGCGCACCTAAAGTCGTGTCTCTTGCCGCATTACTTGTAACCACGTTTGCCGCAGTTGTAACTACGTCTGCATTGCTTAAAACAACATTAGCCGCCGTAGTGTTTGCGTATCCTTGGGCCGTACCTGCGTCAACTAGAAGTTCCCATTTGGCTATGTCTGCGTTGCTGGTTAAAGGCAATCCACCGCTAGAAGTGTGAGCCGTTAGGCATAAGAACACGTTAGCAGTTCCGCTGTCTTTAACTAAATCTCGTTGTGCATATGATGTGTTAGCTGACCAATTGCCTCTGGATTGTCCTAGTTCTTGCGTAGCTTGTAGCTCACCAGTTGAATCAAAGGCTAAAACGTTACCTGCACGTTGAGCCGCGTTGTCTGTAAACTCTGAAGATCCAATACTATTTGTTCGTGAAAGCTTAATAGATCTACCTACTTCTTCAGAAAGTTCCTGAACAAGAGAAATTGCTTTGTCAAACGCGCCTTCTACGCTTTCCGCTGTAAATGGATCGTTTTCAACTAAGTCAAGCGTTTGAGTTTTAGCAGTAGATCTGCGTAAGAATACTGTATCTGTGTTGAGGGGGGCAGTATTAAAAGTAACGTTTCCGCCACCTGTAATGCCTATATTACTTATAGTATAATCTTGACCTGCGCCAAATACCTTAACTGCCTCGACACCCAAAACAGACCGAATGATAACACTCATATCAGGGGCTTCAGTTATACGGAACGTGTATGGGAATACGGTTTGTGACCCGTCACCTGCATACTGGTTCTTAATAATTAAGGTCGAAATAGTCATATTTTTACTCCTTTAAACATTTTATCATCAATCATCAAAAAAGTCGAGCCATCTTATTTTTGACTGTCAATAAACGCTTTTAACATTATAACCTTTTTTACCTTCGTGTCCTCTTCAATAAACGCTTGAATAAATTGTGAAGCACCAGCTTTTCCAGCTAGGCTTGCAATTAAACTAGTGTCTTGTTTAAGACGGTCTGACCTAAGAGCTAGGGCCATTGTTTGCTTTTCAGTCAGTTCGTCCACAGTGCCTTCAATCAAATGCTTAATAGCTTCTTGATAATCCAATGTAACATTAGCTTCATCCATTTCGTATGCGGCTAACTGTTCACGCACTTCTTTCATTTCAGGCTGGTTTCCTATCTTTAGAAACCTGTTAATCATTCTGCCTGTAATAGGAACTTGTAATATTTTCTCTAGCTCACCTGCTATTTCTTTAGCGTTACCTGTTTTAAACTGATATATTGCTTGCCCACCGTTTGAGTTCCACATGTACTTACCAAGTTCTTTTATTCTTCTGCTACCACCAGCCGTTTGCTGTGTTTGAGAAAGCGCAGGTGAATTGCGGAAACTGTCTGTTGGGTTTTTGCCTGAAATAATAGCAAAAGAATCAATTACAAAATCAAAAATAGGGTTCAAAGAAAGACCATTACCGCTAATGTATTCAAACATTCCAGACGCTTTGTTCTTATGACCTAAAGATTCTTCTGTCATGGCGTTGAAAGACTTGACCAATACGCCGTTTATAACACGCGCAGATTCATCTTGCGGCATCCTGAAATACACTACCCGTCCATCAGGCGTTTTTCCCAAAGGCATTACAATGTAATTTGTCTTGTCCCATTCGGACACGCCATCAAACAAAGCGGAATACGCAAGCCCCATTAACCCTGCCTGTGCGCCAATTTGGGCTATCTTAGGCATTACAGTATAAGCAACATACTTTGTGCCAACACTTCTTTTGTTTTTCATAAAGGCGCTACCGTCTGCTCTCCAACCTTGAGCCATAGCGTTTGAGTATATAAACAGGTTGTTTGTAAGACCGTGTAGTTTTGCTGTTCGTAAGAAATTAGGTGACCCAACTTCGCCTTGGATTTTAAGCATCTGTTGTCCTTCGCTCATGGTAATGTCACCCCTTGCGATAGCGTCCTCTAAATACCTTTTACCAGCAATTTTAGGCATACGCTCAAATACACGGGCAATATTACCAAGACCGTT
>Ga0302121_10001354_pt1 | contig 11720 bp, 6 predicted proteins | sample CB21_surface_MG_FD_203120 | JGI IMG/M metagenome (GOLD analysis project Ga0302121, IMG submission 203120) | Marine microbial communities from Western Arctic Ocean, Canada - CB21_surface | ecosystem: Environmental > Aquatic > Marine > Oceanic | place: Canada: Western Arctic Ocean | collected... | reverse complement strand
GCCATCGCCGTAAGCTGTAATCAGATTGTTGTTTTCTGCTTGTGTTAAGTGTAATTTCATAAGAGTTATTTTAACTAATTCTGATGGGTATACATAGGTGAAAATGGATTTGCTTGTACGTTAATTTAAAATCATAGCGCCCGCATAAGAGCAGTTTACAAGGTAATTTAATTAAGGCGTTTTACGAAGCCACCCTTAGCATTTGTTATAATGTGACTAATTATGAATAAAGCACCCAAATATAAATTAAAGAAATCCTTTAAATTAGACGATGTTTGTTACGATATTCGCGGACCTGTGATGGATCGTGCGCAACGAATGGAAGAAGATGGGAAGCGCATCATCAAGCTGAACATTGGTAATCCTGCTGCATTTGGTTTTGAAGTGCCTGAAGAAATTCAGGAAGATGTGATGCGTAATATTTCAAAAGCAGCTGGCTACACCGATAGTCGAGGCTTGTTTGAAGCACGCAAAGCCATTATGCATTACGCGCAACGTAAGCATATCAAAGGTGTCAGAGTGAACGACATTATGATTGGTAATGGCGTTTCTGAGCTGATTGTGATGGCCATGCATGGCCTGCTTAATAATGGTGACCAAGTGCTGGTGCCAGCGCCAGATTATCCATTATGGACGGCTTCTGCGCACTTAGCTGGCGGTGAGGCTAGACATTATATTTGTGATGAAGAGAATGGTTGGTTACCTGATTTAGCCGATATTGAATCTAAGATTAATGCGAATACGCGGGCGATTGTGGTGATTAATCCCAACAATCCAACGGGTGCGATTTATCCAAAAGAAACACTAGAGGGCTTGATTGCGATTGCAAGGCATCACCAACTTGTGATCTTTGCTGATGAAATTTACGACCAAGTGTTGTATGACGGTCAAAAGCATATTTCTATGGCATCACTGGCTGACGACGTGTTGTTTGTTACTTTTAACGGCTTATCAAAAAACTACCGTTCTTGCGGTTATCGTTCAGGTTGGATGATTATTTCTGGTGATAAAGAATATGCTTCTGACTATATTGAAGGCTTGAATATGCTAGCTTCCATGCGCTTGTGCAGTAATGTACCAGGTCAGTTAGCGATACAGACTGCATTAGGTGGCTATCAGAGTATTGAGGATTTGGTTGCGCCGAGCGGGCGATTATGTAAGCAACGTGATTTAGCGTACGACATGCTGACAGCGATTCCTGGTGTTACCTGTGTGAAACCACAAGCAGCACTGTACTTATTCCCTAAGTTAGATCCTGCGATTTACCCGATTGAAGATGATCAGCAATTTGTTTTAGAATTGCTGGAAGAGGAAAAAGTATTGTTAGTGCAGGGCACAGGGTTTAACTGGAAAACAGCGGATCATTTCCGCATCGTATTTTTACCGAATATCGATGATTTGACGGTCGCGATGAATCGCATTGCAAGATTCTTAAAAAATTACAGAATGAAACACGGAGCAAAAGATTGAAGCAACTTAATGTAGGAATTATTGGTTTAGGTACGGTAGGTGGTGGCACTTACACGGTATTAAAACGTAATGGTGATGAAATGGCGCGCCGCTCAGGTGTTGATATCAAAGTGACGCATGTTGCTGATAGAGATATTGAACTTGCTAATGAGCTGACTAGCGGTGATGTTGAGATTACAGATGATGCTTTTGCGCTAGTGGCTAATCCAGCAGTCGATGTGGTTGTTGAGTTGATTGGCGGTATTACTATCGCGAAAGATATCGTATTAAAAGCCATTGAAAATAAAAAACATGTGGTGACTGCTAATAAAGCATTGATTGCGATGCATGGTAATGAAATCTTTTTAGCAGCACAAAAAATGGGCGTTATGGTCGCTTATGAAGCTGCCGTTGCTGGGGGTATTCCTATCATCAAAGCCTTACGTGAAGGCTTGGGTGCTAATCGTATCGAGTGGCTTGCGGGTATTATTAATGGCACAACTAACTTCATTCTGACCGAAATGCGTGAAAAAGGCTTAACCTATCAAGATGTGATTGGCGAAGCGCAACGTTTAGGTTATGCCGAAGCAGATCCAACGTTTGATGTAGAGGGCATTGATGCTGCGCATAAGTTGGTGATTATGGCTTCTATTGCTTTTGGCATGCCATTAAAATTTGATGACGTCTATACAGAGGGAATTACCCAACTAGCACAATCTGATATCAAATATGCTGAAGAATTAGGTTACATTGTTAAGCTGCTTGCCGTGACTAAACGCACCGATAAAGGCGTTGAATTACGCGTACACCCAACTTTGATTCCTGAAAAACGCCTAGTGGCGAATGTGGATGGCGCAATGAATGCTGTGCTGGTACAAGGCGATGCGGTTGGACCAACACTCTATTACGGCGCAGGTGCTGGCGCTGAACCGACCGCCAGCGCGGTGATTGCCGATCTCATTGATATTGCACGATTAAAAGATGCTAACGATATTCAACGTGCCCCAGCATTAGGTTATCAAGCGGATCAAGTGCAAGATTTAATGGTGTTACCAATTGCAGAAATTACCAGTGCTTACTACCTACGCATGCATGCAACAGATAAGCCGGGTGTGATTGCCGCTGTGACGAAAATCTTAGCGGATAGAGCGATTTCAATCGACGCCATGATACAACCGGCAGCCACAACTGGGGCTGACATCGTGTTACTGACGCATGAAACGGTAGAGAAGAATATGGATGCTGCGATTGCTGAAATCGAAGCGCTGTCGGATGTAGAAGGAAAACTTGTGAAATTGCGTATGGAGTCGCTAGGTTAAATATGAAATATTTAAGTACACGCGGACATTCTCCCGCTTTAAGTTTTAGTGATGTATTGCTCGGTGGTTTAGCCCCTGATGGCGGCTTATATTTGCCAGAAAAATACCCCCAATTTGACGATGCCGATTTAACGGCAATTCGTGAGATGAACTACCGTGATTTAGCTTTTGCGATTTTGTCACGCCTGATTGCAGACAGTGATATTCCTGCCGATGATTTGCGCGGTATTATCAATAAAACCTATACCGCAGAGGTTTATGGTTTTACGCGCAAAGACCAAAATGCCGAGGACATCACGCCGACAGTTAAGTTAGAAGACGACCTATATCTGCTTTCACTTTCTAATGGTCCAACGCTCGCTTTTAAAGACATGGCCATGCAGTTATTAGGTAACTTGTTTGAGTATGTACTGGATAAAAAGGGCGAAACCACCAATATTCTAGGCGCGACTTCTGGCGATACTGGCCCTGCGGCTGAGTACGCGATGCGTGGCAAAAAAGGTGTTAGCGTCTTTATGTTATCCCCACATGAAAAAATGAGTCGTTTCCAAACTGCACAAATGTTCAGCTTGCAAGATGATAATATCCATAACATTGCTGTGAAAGGCGTGTTCGATGATTGCCAAGACATGGTGAAAGCTGTTTCTAATGACGCGGCATTTAAAGCCAAATACAAAATTGGCGCAGTGAACTCCATTAACTGGGGGCGCATTGTGGCACAAGTGATTTACTACTTCAAAGGCTACTTCGCTGTTACCGAAAGCAATGAGCAAAAAGTCGATTTTACCGTGCCATCAGGCAACTTTGGTAACGTCTGTGCAGGCCATATTGCACGCATGATGGGTTTGCCAATTGATAAGCTGGTGGTCGCCACTAATGAGAATGACGTCTTAGACGAGTTCTTTAAAACAGGGACTTATCGCCCACGTGGTTCAGCCAACACTTTCCATACCTCTAGCCCTTCAATGGACATTAGTAAGGCGTCAAATTTTGAACGTTTCATTTATGACTTGCTCGACCAAAATGGCGACAAAGTCCGTGACCTTTGGTCAGGTGTGGATCAGGGTGGTGCTTTTAATGTGAAAACGTTAATGACTAAAGTGCGAGGCTTTGGTCTTGTTTCTGGCAGCAGCAATCACGAAGCGCGCATGCAAACGATACGCGCCACTAACGCCAAATATGGCGTTATTATCGATACACATACTGCTGATGGCCTTAAAGTGGCGCTAGAACATCGTGAGAAAGGTACGCCGATGGTGGTGCTAGAAACGGCGCTAGCGGCTAAATTTGAAGATGCCTTAGTGGAAGCTTTAGGTGATGTGCCACCAAGACCAGAAAGCTTAAACGGTATCGAAGACTTACCGCAAAAATTTACGGTGATGGAAGCAGGCGCACAAAACATTAAAGACTTTATTGCTAAAGCCGTTGATTAAAACCGCTGGTTAAAACGATTCGCTAAAGCAGGGATTCAACACTGATGAAACAATATTTAGACTTAAGTAAACGTATCGTTAACGAAGGTGTTTGGGTTGAAAATGAACGTACAGGCAAGAAATGCCTGACTGTCATTAATGCGGATTTAACCTATCATGTGGATGATAACGAATTTCCTTTAGTCACTACCCGTAAAAGTTATTTCAAATCAGCCATTGCTGAAATGATTGGTTATTTGCGCGGTTATGATAATGCAGCAGACTTCAGGAAGCTCGGTACCAAAACATGGGATGCCAATGCTAACCTCAATCAAGCTTGGCTAGATAACAGCTACAGAAAAGGCGAAGATGACTGCGGCTTTATTTACGGTAAAGTTGCTCGTAATTTTCCTAAGCCAGGTGGCGGTAGCATCGACTTGCTTAAGAAAATCGTTGATGACTTAAAAAAGGGTATAGACGATAGGGGGGAAATCCTTACCTTTTATCACCCAGGCGTCTTTCACATGGGCTGCTTGAGGCCATGTATGTATAGCCATCACTTCTCTTTACTGGGTGATACGCTCTATCTGAACAGCACACAAAGAAGTTGTGACGTACCGCTAGGCTTGAATTTTAATATGGTACAAGTCTATTTCTTACTGGCGATTATGGCGCAAATTACGGGCAATAAACCGGGCAAAGCCTATCATAAACTAGTCAATGCACACATCTACGAAGATCAATTAGACTTGATGCAAAATGTGCAGCTTAAACGTGAGCCGTATGGAGCACCACAACTGATCATCAACCCCGATATTAAAAGCCTAGAAGACCTCGAAACATGGGTCACGATAGATGACTTTGAGGTTCAAGGCTATCAGTGCCATGAACCGATTGCCTATCCATTCTCTGTTTAATTTACGCTATACGCTAACAATTAGTGCGCATAAAAAAAGCCACACCCCTTAATCGCCGATGTGGCTTTTTAATAGACGAAGATGACAGGCTTAAAACCCTTTACTAATCTCCACCCAAGCAATGGTATTGTCAGTGTCTTTGGTTAAATCAGCACGGCTACCAGTAGAAGTCGCTGCAGATGCTTTAGCTGCCCATTGATTATTTCCAAACCAATTAACACCCATACCCATACCACTTAAGCTGGCTCTATTATCACCCGTTGCAGCAGCCCAAGGCTTGTCATTCACGCGCACTTGGCCGATATCTGCAAAAGCAATGCCTTGTATTAAGCCATGAAAGTTACCAAGGTTACGACGTAACTCTATCGTACCAAGTACACCGTTATCACCTGAGATGGCGCCTGTATCATAAGCACGCACACTGAAAGGACCACCAAACACCATCTTTTGGGATGAGTCTAAGTTGTCTTCAGCAATTTGCCCGCTGATACTTAACCATAAGCTGGTTTTAGCATTAATCACTTGCAAGCGATTGAGATTGATATTCCACTTACTAAAGCTACCATCGGTATTCGCGGTCACGCTATCCGCAATTTCAGCAATCGGATCATCAAACTTCACTTGCCCATTGGTGAACTGAATGCTCATACTATTGATGCCGCCACCAAATACACCATCACGGAAGTCACCATTCAGCATTCCGCTCCAAGTTTTAACATGACGGTCATTTTTAATAAAAGCCGCATCAACATGATCTTCTAAATCAGCATAGTTATATTTAACTGTACCGTATAGATTGTACTTAGCCGCTCTGATAAATGGATGCCTTACCCACAGGTCACCTGTTTGTGCCTGACCATTTGCTTTTAATGCAGCAATCTCATCACCCAATGCATAATGCAATGCACCATAAGAAGCACCTAAGCGTGTGCCATAACCATTCAGTGCTAAGTTGTAATCAATCAGACCATATTGCATGCGCTTGCCCGTGGTAATTACACTCAGAGAAAGTACATCACCTAACCCTAAAGGGTTGAACACACTCACACTGGCACCAACACGCTCACGGTTAATAAAACGATTGCCGTAGCCATCTAAAGTGACACGGCCAGCGATCATGGGTGCTGGCATGGCAGATACATTTAAATCCGTGCTAGCTGCTTCTTTACCAGCATTTAAGTTGGCACTGATGTTAGTGCCTGGTAAATCATTCAATAGTAATAATGTACGCTCTAATGATTCCTGTACAATCGCTTCACCAGCCTTTAGTTGCCTTACTGTTGATTCGATTAAAGCATCACTTACACGGCTTGTATTCTCGATAGACACTTCACCAAGACGCGCCTCGATAACTTGTATTTGTACCGCGCCATTTTCAATCGATTGTTGCGGAATCACGGCACGGCTTAATGGGTAACCTTCATTACGATAATAATCAGTAATACGATTAGCCAATGCTTTAACTTGTAGCAGTGTCTGGCTAGTGCCTTCTGCATCTTTAACTAAATCATACAAGACCGCAGACTCAAACAAAGTGTTACCTGAGATACTAATGCTAGAAACACTAAACGGCTTACTATCCACTGCATCCGCTGGAATTTCTCTTTCCAACCCTGTTTCATTACTCGCTGGTTCGGCAGGTAACACAGGTTCCGTTTGTTGCAAGATAATACCCGCATCAGGGGTTGGCCCGGCACCAGCTAAAGTTAGTTGGCTATACCCGATACTGGCATAAGCAAACAATAGGGCTGATAGGATAGGTTTTAGCTTGGTGTTATTTTGCATGGTTGGTTTCTCAGTTATGTTCAATTATTATGTCATAGCGTATAAGCATCTGGCTTTATAACGCCCAAAAATGCCCACCACATCAAGTGTGGCGGGCATTTGTTTCATTAATACAACAGTTTATGGTGTGGCGTCTTCATCGCAACCAGAGTCACAGCTGCTAAAAACAACCTCAATCCCGTTTGTTTTGCTTTGTGGGTCATTAATAAAGCCGCCGCCTTCACCTTCTTCGCCATCAGATGCTGTTAACGGATTGTTAACATCAATCATCGTGACTTGTGTTTGTGCTGGCGCCGCTGTACCTAACGGTAATAAGCTAATCGCTGTTGTTCTAAGTGCACTTGAAGGAGAACCCGCTTGTACCGTTAATGCAGTTTCATTAATTGGTGCCTGAACAAAGCCATAGTTAAGCGCAGCTAAACCACTACCCATAATGTCATAAGTACCAGGTTGCGTCGTCACGCCAGCGGTGTTCCATAACAAGCCACCTGTTGTTGCCGATGCCAATCCATCGCCACCGACAAAGCCTGTGACACTACCTGTTAAGTTAGGTGTTGTACCCGCTATCATGGTGTTTGGTGTCGAAACATAGGTGAGGGTGGCTTTATTAATCTTTAATGCACCTTTAACAAAACCTAGCTCATAGTTGTTATCGTGGCCATATGCGACATGAACATACGTACCTGCATCGGTTCTTGTGACGCCTGAACGGCTTTTATGCTCTCCTTTTGGTGCGAATCTCGCAACAATATTCTGCTCTTTTTCACCAGATGTGGTGACAAAGTCTAATACTTCTTTTGATTCGCCGTTAACTAAGCCTCTAACAGTAAAGCCATCCACAGATTGCTTAAGACCCTTGTAAGTGGTTGTTTTACTATTAGCGGTAACCGTTGCTTTGGCTTTATTAATCTTTAATGCACCTTTAACAAAACCTAGCTCATAGTTGTTATCGTGGCCATATGCGACATGAACATACGTACCTGCATCGGTTCTTGTGACGCCTGAACGGCTTTTATGCTCTCCTTTTGGTGCGAATCTCGCAACAATATTCTGCTCTTTTTCACCAGATGTGGTGACAAAGTCTAATACTTCTTTTGATTCGCCGTTAACTAAGCCTCTAACAGTAAAGCCATCCACAGATTGCTTAAGACCCTTGTAAGTGGTTGTTTTACTATTAGCGGTAACCGTTGCTTTGGCTTGATTAATAGTGCCTACATTACTCTTAATAATCACTTTATAGTTCTTACCGCCATTACCATCATTGATGGCAAAGCCTTTATTCACATTTAGCGTACTTTTGTTTTCACCTAAAACATTTTTACTTTCAAATGATTGGGTCAAGTTTTTGATGCTATCTCCCTGGGTTTCAATGGGATGCTTTTTATCAAAAGTTGCTCGTTCCAATTCGTCGATGTTTTCATTCTGGGTTTGCAAGCCTTTAACCTTCACGATTCCATTAGTGCTGGTCGTTCCATCGTAAGTTTTAGTATCGGTTGTTGCAAGCAAATGCAGATCGGCTTGATTAATTGTGCCTACATTACTCTTAATAATCACTTTATAGTTCTTACCGCCATTACCATCATTGATGGCAAAGCCTTTATTCACATTTAGCGTACTTTTCTTTTCACCTAAAACATTTTTACTTTCAAATGATTGGGTCAAGTTTTTGATGCTATCTCCCTGGGTTTCAATGGGAGGCTTTTTATCAAAAGTTGCTCGTTCCAATTCGTCGATGTTTTCATTCTGGGTTTGCAAGCCTTTAACCTTCACGATTCCATTAGTACTGGTCGTTCCATCGTAAGTTTTAGTATCGGTTGTTGCAAGCAAATGCAGATCGGCTTGATTAATAATTAAATTACCGCCATCAATAATGTCATAACCTTGCTGGCCTGAGTAAGCATCGTTTTTATAAGTGTCCGCATTCCTGCCTGAGGCAATACCCAATACCATACGGTCAGCACTTTTGGGCAAAGCGAAGCGTTGAGTACCACCGTTATAAGTCAACGTTTGGTCTTTAGACAAGTCTAGAAGACTCATAAAGTTACGTAATAATGGTGCCGTTTGGCCTTCGTAGATGCGCCAGGTTTTATCTGTACCACCTTTATCATCAATATCCCAACCTGCATCTGTAAACGTACTCAACGTTTGCATCTCAGTTGTCGTTTTACCTGTGATGCCAGCGCTACTACCTGAACCGACACCGTTGGCTTGTGTAGAGGTGGCTGTGTTCCAGAAGCTATTGCTTACATCACCAGTACGATTGCCGATTAAACCACCAGTTTTGGTATTTCCTGTTACTTTTCCAGCAGCATAGCTATTGCTTAATTTACCTAAATATTTATAGCCTATTAAACCGCCAACACTATCTTTGCCAGTTACTGACCCAGCCGCGTAACTATTACTAATCTTACTGTTCTGTGCTTTTCCTACTAGTCCGCCGACATTATTATTGGCGCCAAACACATCAACTGTCGCATAGCTATTGGTGATACTACTGACATCTGCGCGGCCAACTAATCCACCGACAGCATAATTGCCAGACACAACACCTGTCGCATAGCTATTACTGATGTTGCCTTGATTGCGGCCAGCTAGTCCACCGGTGTAGTTTTTACCAGTGATCGAAACGTTGGTGATGCCCACATTTTTGATGGTGCCGCCGTTATTGTAACCAAATAAACCAATGAAATTAGAGCTTGGGCGGTTAACAACGAGACTGTCTACGGTATGGCCCAGGCCATCAAAGGTGCCTGTGAATTTGCTGTTGCTATTGCCAAGTGGTTTAAAGCCTGCACCCGTGTTCCATTTAGCTGTGCCTTTGGCATCAATGTTATTTACCAGTGTGTAACTTTTACCTAACATACCAGCACTGCCAACACCTTGTAAGCCGTACACATCGGTGAGTTGATAAGGGGCTGCAACTGCACCATCACCACCTAAAGCGCGAATAAAAGTGCCGCCGCTAATACGGAAGTCGGCGACATTAAAAGCAGCTAAAGTAGGGCCAACTTGATTCCAAGTGCCGCTTTGCAAATTAAAGGCTTTACCATTAATCGCACCAGCAGCTGTAATTGTGCCTGTTGCGTTTAAATTCAGCTGGCCTTTGGTAAAAGTAATATCTTTATTGATATTAATGCCACCAACACCACGTCTTGAATATAAGGTTAATGCATTATCTGAGTCCCATGAAACAGCGGCATCAACGTTGATATTACCTTTACCGGAGCCCTTGGTAGTTCGAATCGTAATATCACTATTGGCTAAGCCGGTTACTAAGGTATCGGCACCAATACTGCTCCTTTTAGGATTACCTGCACCCGCATTAACCGTAAAGTCAGTCGGGTCAATTAACCATGTCCCTGTTTCACCATTCTCAGCTTTTGTTGTGATTTTCGTGCCAGCTTCAATGCGCACATTCGCCGCACTGGTTTCAATAAAACCACCATTGCCCTGTGCTGCACTGGCATCTAAAGTGCCAGCAACATTGGTCGTACCAGCGGCCATGCCGCCCATCAGGATAATCTTACCGTCTTGATTCTGTACTGTTTGCGCTTCAATTACACCCGTATTATTCACTGTGCTGGCTAAGATGCTGTCTTTGGCACCTGCGCTCATGAACACTAAGCCACCATCAGCTTTTACCAGTTGATTGTTTTCTGCTAAGTTATTTAGCGTGCTTTCATTAACGGTTAAACCTAATAGCTTATTACCATTAAACTGCAAGCTGACTTTACTACCAGCACCCAGTGCAACAGTCCCCATTTGTGCCGTAATCACACCTTCGTTAATCACTTTATTACCCAGCATGGCCACATAACCACCATTGGCTGCAGTAATGTTACCTTGGTTAATCACACTACCCGTACCGCCATTACCAAACACTTGGTCAATATCACCAGTATTACTAAGCGGATTTAAGGTAGAAGCTAAAATAGAACCGACATTGACCTGAGAGCCAGCGCCAAAGAACACACCGTTAGGGTTAATCAACCACACCTGACCATTGGCATTTAAATTACCCATGATGCGAGAACCATTAGTATCAAAGATACGGTTTACCGCTAAAGCTGCCGCATTGGGCTGTATAAAGTTAACGGTTTGACCTACATTAATATTAAACGTATCCCACGTTAAGCCTAATGTTTGGCTGGCTTGGTTAATGGTTGTGAGATTGGTTGTTTGCGTAATAGAACCCACACCAGAAACCACAGCGCCGCCCGTTTGGTCGGCAAAGGTGAGGGTGGGGGAGAGCAGCAGCGCAGAAGCCACTAAAGCAGCACCACTTCTTTTAAGTAATCGTTTGCCAGAACGGCTTTTACCATGGCCTTTTGTTGCTTCTGAAACAGCGACCCAAGCATTTGATACATGACTCCAAATGAGTCGATAAGCGTGGTTTAGTGATGGTGTTTTCATGGCGTAATCCCTTATTTAGCTAATGAGCTACAAACAGGGATCTAGCCAATACGCTAGAAACGGGAGTGTAACGAAATTTAAAGCAGTTTACTTTTTTAAATGTGAAGCAATGGAGCGTGAAGCAGTAGTAATAAAAATTACTGTTAATTGATTTGACTGAAGTATAACACCAACTTTGGATATGGGTATTGTACCAAAGTACAATACCCGGCTTGAGATAAATATGTTTAACAAGCGTTTATGCTTTCTAGCGCTAGTCGCTTATCTGCTAACTTCAAGTACCTGCTAACTTCAAGGCTTACGGTATAATCTTCATATGACGAAATTATCAATCATTGTAGCGGTGGCGAATGACAATGTCATCGGCATTAATAACGCCATGCCTTGGCATTTACCTGAAGATTTGAAGCGCTTTAAAGCGTTGA
>Ga0302121_10001353_pt1 | contig 11725 bp, 9 predicted proteins | sample CB21_surface_MG_FD_203120 | JGI IMG/M metagenome (GOLD analysis project Ga0302121, IMG submission 203120) | Marine microbial communities from Western Arctic Ocean, Canada - CB21_surface | ecosystem: Environmental > Aquatic > Marine > Oceanic | place: Canada: Western Arctic Ocean | collected... | reverse complement strand
TCTGTTCGAGCTCCAACGCGGAGGCCCCCGGCGCGCGGTAGGGCCCTCCCTGCATGGCGGCCCACGTCTACTCAGGCGTACGTGGCTGCGCATATAGCAGGACCGGCCACAACTGGGCACAACTGGGCACAACAGGCCCGGGCTTGGTCTGTGCCTGGCGGACGTGGCCGTATAAGAGGCTCCGGACGAAAGTCGCTAGCCGTGCCCCCGTCGCGCTCTTGCCCCCACACAGAGGTGGACGACGATGTCCAACTCCGCGCGCCCTCTCTCGGCGCCGTGCGCGTTTCGCGCCACTACGCCGATGAGCGGTCGAAGCACGCCGCTCCCCACGATGGTCCATTCCTTCTCAGTGCCCGAGATGCACACGATCGGGGCGACACTCGATCGTGTCGTCGTCCCTTCGGCAAGGCGGGCTGTTGCGACTCGGCAGGACAAGGTCTCGTCGGAGATCATCTTCGGCGTCAACCCGTCGCCGGACGACGGTCGGGACAGGCAGGCGTCCACTAAAGACCAGATCATTAAGTTCGCGGACCTAGTCGACGAGAGTGCGCAAGACAACGACGTCCTCCACGTGGCGGTCCGCACAGCGGTCTCGGCCACTGGAGCCGCGTCGACCGCGTTCGTGCGAAAGCGGGGGTCGCCGGGAGTGCGCTTCTCGCGCTTGCGAGCGCAACTGGCCCTGCGGGCACTCAGTTGGTCGGCATTCACCTTTGTGTTTGCGCACGGCATTGCACGGTGTGCGACCCTTATACCGTGGCTGTGAACACGAGACCGGCCGCGAGCGGGGTCGTCTCGCGGAGAGGGCGCGGTAGTGCACTCACGAACGTGGCCCTTGCCAGTGTATGGGGGCGTTGTCAGTGTACGGGGGCGGGTGCTGCAGGAGCTCTTCTGTATAAGGGCCTCCTCGAAGTGAGCCTCCACTGCGCCGTCATGACCCACGCCCCGAGCCTCGTGCGCCTCGCGCCACATCGTCCGCACGATCCGTTCGGGGAGGAGGAGGAGGAGTCAGCGTCGCGTCTCCGGGCCGCAGAATCGGGCAAGCTCCTTGGGCGGTCGGCACGAAGCCCGTCGCGCCCGTCGCGCCCGTCGCGCCCGTCGCGGCCGTCGCGCTCGGCGTGGTGGTGCGGCCGGCCACGCGAGCAACTCTGCGCCTCTCTCGACGCGTGGCGCTGCTTCGAGTGGACGCCGCCCGCCGGCTGGACGCCGCAGTGGCCGCTGCACACGCTCGTCGTCGCGCTCGTCCAGATCATCCTCTTCTACGCGACCGACTCTCGCGCGAGCCTCGAGCTCTTCGTACCGATCGAGCCCGGCACCGAGTGGCGCATCCTCACGCTGACGCTCGCGCACGCGGACGCGACGCACCTGTGGGGCAACATGGTGGGCACGCTCTCGCTCGTGCTGCTCTTCGAGGTGATCCACGGCACGCCGCGCACGGCGCTGCTCTACTGGGCGAGCGGCACCTTCGGCTCGATCGCGCAGGTGCTGTTGTGGCGCGGCGAGTTCGGCGCGCTGCTCGGCGCGTCGGGTGCGGTCTACGGCGTGATGGGTGCGTACGTCGCGCACCTGGTGCTCAACCTGCGCGAGACGCCGCTGTGGCCGCTGTGGGTCTGCTTCGCCGCGCTCGTGCTCGTGCTCGAGGTCGTCAACTACGCGGTCAATCGCGCGCCCAACGTCGCGTACGCGGCGCACGGCTTCGGCGCGCTCTACGGCGCCGTGCTTGCGCTGTGCGTCGCGCGCAACGTGCGCGTGGTGCCGTGGGAGCGCTGGTTCGTCTACGGCGGGCTGGTGCTCTCGGTCGTCGCCGGCGCGACGGCTGTCGCGCTGCTGGCGATGCGCATCGCCGCGTGGGAGGCGGAGGGGGGTGTTCGGGTGGGGTTGTAATAAGAGTGGGCCTTGCGCGACGTTCCGAGTGTAGTTCAAGGGGGGTGGCTCTAGCGCCACGAGTGCCCTCGCGCACCCATCGGAAATGTCCCTTCCAAACTTGAGCGGTCTTAACAGAGACTCAAAACTGTCCACTGCCGCCGTAGGCGCCATCACGAGGGCCGCACCGCCCGAGACTTGCTCCATCTGCCTCGAACCGCTCTACGGATGTGATGGACAGAGCGAGCACGCCTCGCAGCGAAGGCGCGTGGGAGGGGATGGCGAAGAGACGCCCCCGCTCGTGTGGCCCGCCTGTCCTCCCGACCAGTGGTACGCGCCGCGTTCCGTGGCCGTCCTCAACGGATGTGGGCACTTCATGCACAAACAGTGCATTGCGGGCTTTGTACGCACGCAGATGCAGCGCGGACAGGAACCGAGATGCCCGCTGTGCAACGCCCCCATCACATCCGACGAGAGTGACGAGTTGATGGAGATCGTCTCCGGACCAACGACCGCACACATCGACGACTATCCGACCGAAGAGGGGTGGTCGCGCTTCTACGAAGGGCCTCAAGGAAGGCGCCATCTCGTCATGCGAATGAGGGACAGGCTACTCATGTACTACGAAGGGCCAAAGGGTGCCGAGAGGCTCGTGCGAGTGGATTTTCCCAACGACAACGTCAAGCACTACGAAGGGCCAATGGGTGCCGAGAGGCTCATGCGAATGGATTTTCCCAGCGGGCGCGTCCAGCACTACGAAGGGCCAAAGGGTGCCGAGAGGCTCGTGCGAGCGGATTTTCCCAACGACAACGTCCAGCACTACGAGGGGCCAAAGGGTGCCGAGAGGCTCGTGCGAGTGACCTACCCGAGCGGGCTCGTCCAGCACTACGAAGGGCCAAAGGGTGCCGTGAGGCGCGTGCGAGCGGTTTTTTCCAACAACACCGTCCAGGACTACGAAGGGCCAAGGGGTGCCGAGAGGCTCGTGCAAGTGACCTACCCGAGCGGGCGCGTCGTCAAAGTAAAAAGCGGTCCTCCGTAGTGGTCGACTACTCGAAACGAACTGGGAGGCGTAGGGGCCGTAGCGGCCTAGTTGCGTGGGGGCTCCCTCGCCTCAGTTGTTTTCTTAAAAGGAGATTAGAACCCACGCGCCGTACGGCTGCGAATACATAAAACGTCCGCCCTCCCCCGGCCCTACTCTGGACTACTCAGTACGCCGGCACCCCGCCGAAGCCATCGCCGAAACGCGCGTTGAGGACGGCGTTCGCGCGCGCCTCAAGGAGGCGCTGCTCGAGGAGCTCCTCTTCGAGCGTGAAGTGGCGGTGCGCTGGCCGTGCCGGCGAGTCGAGGACGAAGAGCTCGTCGTCGTCAAAGTAAGCCGCGAACTCGTCCGGCTGCGGCGACTCGCACGTCGCCCCGTCGCCGGGCAGGGTTCGGACCTCGTCGCGCGCAGAGAAGCTCACCAGGCACCGAGAGCGGGGTCGTGGAGGGCCGGGTCGACGAGCGGCGACGGCGGACGGCTGCGGCCGAGTGCCGAGAGCGGCCTCGGGGAGTTCCTCGCCTGCGTCGCTTCTGCCCTCGTCGTCATCGAGTCCATCGAAAGGAGTACGACCGTCGTGTAGTACTGGCCCTCTGCCACGTCCGGGTCCCGTCCGGGGTCCAGGATGTCCCGCCACACCCCGGGCCCATGCGAGGCGCCCGTCGCTTGCGACTTCGACGGCCTCCGCGCGCGTGTAGACGTCGGCGAGTCCTGTGCCGTTGAGAGAATGCAGAATAGCTCCATAGACCGCTTCGTCGTCACAGCTTTCGGTACTGTGGAACGAGGCCATGGCATCAAGGGGGCGACGTGGGGCGACGAATTGGAGGGCGAAATGCGCTCTCCTTTATCAGGGTCCGGGGGGGGTCGCCCTGACTGAGGGGGCGGACCGGAACCGCCTGAGTACCCCCCCTCACACACACCCTCGGTCCCACACGTGCTCATCGAGTCATACGCCGCGTGCCCCCCCTCTTTAACATCGGCATCAATTAGCGCACCGGGACGCGTGCCCACCCTCCCTCCCCATTCGCCGAGGAGCCGCCCGGCCCCGCCCGCCCGGCCCGTCCGGCCCCAGCCTACTCGGCCTTGGCGTGTCGTCGCACCGCACGCCACGCGCTGAGCGTGACCAGCGCACGCTGCAGGAGAAACACACTCAGGGCCGCTGCGAGCAACACGTACGATTCGCGGGGCACGTGCGTCTCGGCGGCGAGGATCGCCTCCTGCAGGCGCTCGCGAGCTCGGTACTCGTGCGCGAGGCGCTCGACGTACGCCCGCGTCTGGTTGAAGAGGCCGTGGCCGTCGATGACGGCGGACGGCAGCACGTCTTCGATCACCACGAAACGCCGCGGCATGGTCGCGGGGGCGAAGTGTGGCCGCGGGAGGTGCCGCGGAGGGGGGCGCAGATAGCGACCGTCTGTCCCTCGCGTCAATAAGCGTACTCCGAGCGGAGGCCGACGTGAACTCCCACGCACGCCCGTCGCGCCATGGACGGCGGCCCGCCGGCTTCCTCCGCGACGCCGTCCGACCTCAACTTCCGGAACCTGCTGCCGCTCAGCATCGGGTTAGGACGAGGGGTTTACACGCCGCTTCCGACGCGGCCGGCCGGTGCGCCCCCCCGCAAGGCGACCGCGTCGTCGTCGTCGGCGTGGCGGCGGCTGCCGCGGGCGTCAGGGCCTCTCGGGGACGTCGGTTACCTGCTGATCATCCTCGTGGTCTCGATCGTCGTGGCGTCGGCACTCCTCGCCAGTCGGCGCGCGACCGGCGAGCTCGAGTCCACACGCTCTCGCGCCGCGAGCGGCGTGCTCCTGGCGGTGTCGCTGCTCGTGACCGCGTGGCGCACCTGGATCCTGCTCCGCCAGTCGCTCGCGACGTACACGACGCCGGAGACGTCGGCGGAGCACCCGGTGCGCCGCTTCTCGGGGGTGCTCGCCATCTTCGCGTTGAACGTCGTCACACTCGCACACGCCTACACGTTCGTCACGACGATCGACGCCGCCAGCGTCACGAACACCGACCGTGACTCCGCGCTGCTCTACGTCTTCCTCGACTCGCTGTACGACATGACGCTCGTCGCGTCGGGCACGGGCTTCGGCGAGCGCGTGCCTGTCGGCTGGGGCGCGAAGCTCGTTGCCTTCGTGTGCGCCGCGTACCTTACCATCGGCATGTCGATGACGGTCTTCGCGCGCATCCTCTCGAGCGGCGCCATGTACTGGGGCGAGCGCGAGGGCGCGCGGGAGGGTGTGCGGGAGGGTGTGCGGGAGGGTGTGCGGGAGGCCGCCGCGCTCGGCGCGCGGAAGGCGTCGCCGCCGTGGGCGTAGTGCTAAAAATGGTACTATTGTAAAAGGAGATTTCTGCAACCCCGCGCCCCGAATAATGAGACGACTGCGGCTGCGCAAGTTTGCACAGCCGTCATTACGAAACGCTATTTTGGTCTCTAATGGGTCTCGGGTACAGCGAGGCGATCCCAAGGAACGGCACGGTCGACTCGCCCCCTCACCAGAGCCCCTCGGTCGGGTCCCGGGCGAGCCCCCTCCGACTCGACGGCGTGCGGCCCGCTGTCCGCACGTGCCGCACGTGCCGCACCCCGCCACCCGCCGCGTCGACGCGCCGGTACTCGCGCTCCTCGCGCTCGAGCACGCCTGCGCGCTGCAGCGCAAGGACCACCTCCGGCGGCCCGTAGGCGGCGACCACGGCCTCTGCGCGGCAGCACGCGCAGCGCGGACGCGTGCCGTCGAGGCGCAGCGTCTGCACGACCTCGGCGGGCGTGCGCACCGTCGGGTCGGCGCCGAGCGCGAGCGCGAGCAGCAGCACGCTGACGCAGTTGCCCTCGCGGCCGCCCACGGCGACGGCGCCGCGCGGCGTGAACAGGCGCGTGCAGTCGCAGCAGCAGCACGGACAGGCCAGGTTGCAGTGCGGCCCCCACCGGTACTCGAAGGCGCCCTCCACACAGAGGCGCACACACGCGAGGAAGACGTTGCGCACGTACACCTCGACCGTCTCGTTCGCAACGGGCGAGCGCACGACGTAGTGCGCGCAGATGCGACGCGTCTCGCTCCACGGCGGCGCGGCGAGGGGGCGAAAGCTCGGCTCCGATCCGTCGTCGAGCAGCTCGAAGACGTACGGCTCCGATCCGCCGTCAACGAGGCCGTGCTCGCGTGCGAGGGCGGCGTCCTCCGGGTCGAGGTGCTCGAACATGAGGGCCATGTGCGCGACGGCGTTCGTGCCGCGGCAGCAGAGGGCCTGCAGGATCTGCCCGGCCATGCCGGTGGCGGTGTGCGCGCAAAAGGGCCAGCAGCCGCCGAGGAGCGCGACGCGCGGCCCCACGTCGTCGTCCATTGCGTCTCGACCGGTGCTGGAAACGAAGGAGGTCGCACCTCTTATAGATACAGACGCCCCAGACGCCCCAGACGCGCCAGACGCCGGCGCGCGCACGGCCCTCCTACCGCGTGCACCTGCAGTAGCCGGTGTCCGGCTCGCCGCAGTCGACGCACCCGCCGTACGTGGCGACCTCCTCGGCGCGACCGTACGTCGCGTCGACATGGTCGCCCGCGACTGCCACGACAGTCTTGACGGTCTTGACGGTCTTGACGGTCACGACGGTCTCGACGACGTCGTCGTCGTCGTCGTCGTCGTTGGCTCGCGCTCGCTTCGGTGGTGCTCTCTGGGCGCCATGCTTGTGAGTGTGGGCCCATACGTGGTGGGCGCGGCACACGGACGAGTAGGCGCTCGACGTGTCCACTTGCGGCGCGCACTCGTCCACGACCGCGCTCCCCGCGCCGTCGAGACGGAGATTCATGGTTGCCGGACGCTTGCAGGGCCGGCCGGCACCGTGGGCGCACAGTCCACGGGGCCGGCCGGCATCGTGAGCGCACAGTCCCTGCAGCTCGACAAGGCGGTCGGCGCACGCGAAGAGCAGCGCGGAGCCTTCGAAGAGCTCGCCACGAAAGTCGGTGCGTAGGCCAAAGCACGAGACGTTGACCCCGAGCACGTCGACGGCGTGCTTGAGCTTCTTGACGTCCTCCCGGGTGAGGAACTGCGCCTCGTCGACGAAGGCGTGCGCCGGGCGGTCCTTGTCCGCCTGGAGCGCGTCGAGCGCCGACACGCCCTCCGGCTCCGCGCCGATGACCATCGCCGGGCGCGGCGTGTTGCCGTCCATCCGACTCGTGACGGACTGCATGGCCGGTGGCCGGGGTAGACCGGCCCGGCTGCGGTGGACCGTGTATGTGTGGGTCCTCAGCTCTCTCACGTCGTACTGCGACGCCTTGGCGAGGAGCGCGCTGGACTTGCCCGCGTACATCGGGCCGTAGTAGAAGGTAAGCGTTGCGGCCATGGCGTGTGCGGGCGGTGAAGGCGGGGGCGGTGCGCGGCGGACGGACTCGGGTAGATCGGTGGTCGGGGAAGGTCCGGGCACGTCCGTTAAAGCGTTCGCTTTGTGCTCGTTCACAGACCCTACCGAGAAACTCGAGCACCCCCCGTTACCCACCCCACTCGCTAGCGGTCGTGCCGCCCACTCGACGCGTGAGCGCCTCCGCCTTGCACCGCGCACCGCGCCTACCACATAGAGCGCACGGCGATGGGCTCCTTCGTCGCGTTCGAGACGACGGCGTTCGCCCCCACCATGAGCCCCTCCGGGTGTCCGGAATGGATCCGGTGCGGCACGTGGGGCTGCGCGCTGACCGACCGCCACGCCGGTCTCCACCTGTTCGACGCGCCGATGACAAGCAGGCACTGTGCCGCCAAGCGACGCAAGCCGTGCGCCGTCTCGACGCCGCCGTGCGCCGTCGCCAAGCCAAGATGTGGCACGTGGGGCTGCAGACTTCCGGACCGGCACCCGGGCCTGCACGACCTTGGCCATCTCTCTCCCTCGGCGAAGCGGCCGCGCGTCGTACGCCCACCGTCGACGCCGACGACGACGAAGCCCCCGGACCGGATCCGTCTGGGGGCGGACTACCAGGCGACAAACCTCCCCGACGCGGGGGCTTGCCCAAGCGCCGACCGCGGCGACGTGCTCGTGAACCCGGCGACGTGCTCGATGGTGGACGTCTTCGTGGCCGAGGCGATCGCCGCGAACGCGTGGCGGCTGCGCATGCACGAGCGGTACCAGTTAGGCGGTCGGGACGCCGGGTACGCCGAGGAAGACGGGCTGCACAAGCGCTACAAGACCCGCCCCGAGACAGGTGCCCGGGGAGCGTCCGATCTGTGCGACGCCGGGCGGATGGACGCCGAGCTCGCCGCTCTGCATGCGTGGCGCGCAGCCGCGTGCTCGGTAGGCTCCCCGTGTGTAGCCTGAGGGAACAGGGACCGAGAAGGAGGCGCAACCGCCGTAGGCCCATTCGCGTGCAAGTCTAATATAAGCCAAAACACCCCCCGTTTTCACCCTCCCAGCCACAGCCAGCCCGGTGAGCCTCATGGCGCCCCGCACCTGGCGATTGACCCCCGTCGCCGACCCGCTCATAGAGGCCGGCGCGCTGCGCGCGATGTACGCCGATATCGGCGTGGGGCCGGGGGACATGAGCCCCGAGGAATGGGACCACTACTTCGAGGACCTGGTTTACCGGGCTCACCTGGTGGCGACGCAGTACCACCTCTTCCTTGCCGACCAAAGGGTGCGCGCGCGTCGCTTCGTGGGCGACTGGGTGCGGCAGACGTCTGCGCAGCAGCGGAATTGGTTCCGCGGACTCGTGCAGCAAAACGCTCCCGCCGCGATCCAGCACCTCCGTCGACAGATGGAGAGGCACCTGGCCATGCCCGAGGGCGTCGCCGACAGCGTCCCGGACGATGTGTTCCGGACCGCCGTCATGGAGGCCGAGGCGCTGCAGGTGCGCGAGATCATCGCGACGCTCGCGGTGAAAAACTATCACGAGACCGCGGCCGACAATGCGACTCACGACTCCTGGGCCGATCAGCCCGACGAAGAGGTGGTGGGCATCGTGGCCGCGATTCGGAGACACCTGGCCCAGGTGCTCGACGTGACACCACAGCAGGTCGTGGCTATCTACGATGACAACGCGGTGATGGAGATCGTGCGCGAGACACAGACCTCGCTCCTCGATACGGAGCTCAACGATTTCCTCCCAGGCCATGACGACGAGCCCGCCGCCCCCGTCGCCCCCGTCGCCCCCGTCGCCCCCGTCGCCCCCGTCGCCCCCGTCGAGCCCGTCGCCCCCGTCGCCCCCGTCGAGCCCGACGCCCCCACCGCCCCCGTCGAGCCCGTCGATCCCGGGCCGCCTCTGCCGGACCCGCCCCCCCCTGCCGACGACGGCACTCGGTGGTCGCTTGTCCCGGCGGTGGATTTCGCGCGCGGGCACGTGAGCGTGAACGGCTACTCGCCATGGCAGTGGACGCAGCACGTCAACGGCGTGCCGCCGTTGCGGGCCCTGCTCATCACGGCGTTCGAGTGGGCGTTCACCGGCACCAAGCCCAGGGCGCCGACGGCCAAGGGGGCATCGGCGCGCCTCTTCGTGCTGCTTGATCTCGGCAAGCGCATTAGTCACGGCGTGAGCATGAGACATGCGACCACCGACGCCGAGCAAGACGCCGCCCTGCTCGTGCCGCACGGAGTGCCGCCCGGGTTTGGGCTGGCGCTCTACCGCACCGTGTACGAGTTCTTGAAGCGCAACCCCGCCTGGCTGTCCGGAATGCAGGGGTTCGATGCGGCGTTGGTGTACGACAAGCCGCTCGACGGCACCGCGAACCTGGTCAGCGCCGCCGCGTACGGCGGCTTGTCTGAACTGCTCAACCAACACATTCTCGACGCGTTCGAGCGGTGGGTTCCGCAGTGGCAGTTCGGGGGTAGCGTATGGGTCGGGGCTCCTCCGCTCCTCCACAAGAAGAGAATCCTCCCAGCCGACCTGCATGAGGACCACTGGGCCTGCGCCGTCACCCAGATGGCCGCGATCGATGCGCGGGCGGACGGAGGTGGCTCGTCCTCCGGCGACGCGCCACCGACCGACGACGGGAGCGACGAGAGCGACGAGAGCGACACTCCTCTCAACCTTCGCGCGCTCCATCTAAAACTCAGTCGCGGGGAACCGCACGCGTCCAAGGGCCGCTCGGAGACGTACGTCAACCAAGCCATGAGCTACTGCCTGGATATCGCTAAAGCCACCTTTCATAAAGCGAACGGCGACGGCATCGACATGACCGATGCCGCGGAGAACGACCTGGTGGCATACGCGGAGAGTCGCATGGTCGAGCTGAGCACGAAGTTCAACTACGTCTATAACTTTGGGCGCATGATGACGATGCCGATCAAGGATCCTAATCACGAAAAGGCTCGCGCCAACGTGAAGGCGTTCCGCGATGCGTTGTGTGCGGACTTGACGAGGCTCGCCAATAGTCTGGTCGACAAGCGGAAGCGGGCACTAGAGGCCGCGCTCGCCGAGGGCACGGCGCCCCCCCAGCTCACCGTGGAGGACACGAGAAAGGCCGTCGACGACGCCAATATGGTAAGCGACGATGACGCCAAGCTGGTGAGCGAGAGCGAGGAGGGGGACTCGCCCGCGGGCCCAGCGCCGGGTCCGACGGCGGACCCGGACGCGGCCGAGTCGCGCAAGCTCGAAAAGCCCAAGAGGGAGCCGCAGGTCTGGTGGCGCAATGTGCACGAGGTGGGCCTTCGCGAGGACTTCGACCCTCACGGCGAGCACCCCGTCGAGCGGCAGCGCTTCGAGAGGGCGGCGGAGCTGATGTCGAACGACGCCCGCGACGGCCTGCGGGCGATGCCCAGGGGCCCTCCGGGCACCCCCAAGTGGGCCGCGCTGCTACGGCCACCCGTCGTCCACCCTCCGGCAACCGAGGAGGCGCAGGCGCCAGTCTGGGCCGAGGCGTTCGGTCGCGTGGTCTACTGGTACGCGCGCGCGGCGCTCGGCGACCCCGTCGAGGACGAGTCGCCGCCCGACGAGTGGTCGAACGAGGCCCTCGGGAAGCTGTGGCACTTGATCCTGGACTCGGAGCCCTTCGCTACGCGCCTGTCACTCGACAAGACGCTCGACGAGCAGCCGGACTGGACGCTGGGCTGGATGAATACGCTCGTCAGTCGCGCGATCGACGACGCCGAGCGCGAACGGGTCGGCGGCGGCAGGGGTAGAGGCAGGGGTGGAGGCAGAGGAGGGGGCGGAGGAGGCGGAAGAGGGGGTGGCGGAGGGGGTGACGGAGGAGGAGGCGGAGGAGGCGGAGGAGGAGGTGGAGGAGGCGACGGCGACGGCGGCAGCGGTGAAACCTCCGTGGTACCGCCAGAGCTCTTCCTCAGGACTCTCCACACGATGGATTCAGGCAAGGTGACAGAGTCGCGGAAGCTGCTCGATGATAATGGATTCAACATCCACCAGCTGCTCTCCGGCGACGCCCTTCAACGTGCGCAAGCGGAGTTCGAGACGATGCTGCTCAATATTCCCGAGGAGTTGGCGGGGCAGACCGTCGAGGAAACCACGCCCCTCTCCGCGGGACTCAGCGTGCTCGGACACGCGTCGACGTTCCACCACCCGCTCGTGCGCCGCGTAACCGAGAAGGCGCACACGTACGCGGCGCTGCTCTTCGCGTCCCGTTTGGCGGAGGATCGCCATCTGTACCTTGAGCTCCTTCCGAAGGGAGTCGTCGCGAGAGAGGCGGGCGGCTCACCGCCCGCCGGATCCGCTACGGTGCCCGTCTACACGCGCCACACCATGCCTGCGGTCCTCCGCGCGGGACTGCAGCGCGTCGCGCCAAACAAGACCGACGTGGAGAGGGCGATGGCCAAGTCCGCGACTCGTCCGGTCGATGACCGGAGCAGTGTCGTAGACGAAGGCGGCGGCCATGACGACGAGGGGGGCGAGGAGGACGACGACAGTGATGAGG
>Ga0302121_10001341_pt1 | contig 11787 bp, 16 predicted proteins | sample CB21_surface_MG_FD_203120 | JGI IMG/M metagenome (GOLD analysis project Ga0302121, IMG submission 203120) | Marine microbial communities from Western Arctic Ocean, Canada - CB21_surface | ecosystem: Environmental > Aquatic > Marine > Oceanic | place: Canada: Western Arctic Ocean | collected... | reverse complement strand
CATGATGATAACTGCCTGTCAACACACGACGATAACTCGATGTGTGACAGAATGTGTACCAAATGTGTCCACGACGATTGGTGCTCAATACATTGGTGAAAAGTTTATTTTGTTGTATTATTTTCTTGACTGATTAAATTTTTCTTAAGCCCTTAGGAACTGGATCCAGCTAATGCAGAAATTTCTAGTCATACTCAGTTTCTTTCTGTTCGCTTTAAGTACTCCTTCAATTGCGAATGATGTCGTTACTGCACAACAGCTACTAACTGAACTTGGTTATAACCCAGGACCAGTAGATGGCAGCTATGGTGCCAAAACAAAACGAGCATTAGAAAAATTTTATGCAACTCAAAATAAAAAATTTGATGGTGAATTAAGTAGCAATGAAATTGATGCTTTAGAAACTGTATTAGCAAAAAAGAATAATAATTCAAATAAACCAAAGCGGGTTAAGATCGTTAATTTGAGCACTCTTCCAGATGAATTTTTTGTTAGTATGGCTAACTATACCGAAAAAAAAATGGCTTCGCCTAATGCTAGGACAATTGCAATAATTTACCCAATTGGAGAACTACTCACACACGAAAATCCTGAAAATAATTGGACCTGGTATAGGGGTGCTACACATAAAGTAGTACTAACAAAAGCTCAGACCCAAAAAATTCTCTCTGAAGTTTCTAAATTTTTGTTTCGTGCAAATTGCCTATCAAACAAAGACAGACAACATTATTATGCAGAAGTTAAATGGTGGCTGTTGAATGGCGGGGCCAGTCAAAGTCACCAGGCCTACTGTAAGGCAAATCGACTTATTCTAGTTTCAATAGATCCAGATCGAAAAAGAAACTCCAGAGAATTAAAAAGAGTATTTTTTCATGAATTATACCACTCTTTTCAAAAGGATCTAAGAAATAACTGTAGGGGGCCAAATGACCTTTGGGTTATTGAGGCGGGAGCAGAATACTTTGCTCAGCATTCAATAGCTGTGGATGAAGGGCGCCCCAAAAGTTTTGTAAACAATCTGCTTAGTGTTAGTTTGTGGCATGCAAAAAGACAGGGTACAAAAATGGAAGATCCCGGCATAGCGGAAAAGGGAATGGGAGCATTAAGACTAATGATCCATAAAGGATGGCTTGATGAAGGTCGAATTTTGGACGGAAGTTTTTTCAATAACTGTGCACGAGTTAAAGAATTTAAAAACAGTGATCCAAAAGTAAAGTACATCAAAAAGCACTGGCATGAGATCAGAAAACTCTGAGGTGTTTACAGGTTCAATCTATCTGAATAACACACAGCAGGTTCTTAATGTCAGTAAGTTAACTTTAACTAGTAACACCATCTTTTATTCCACCTCACCAAACCACTACAACAACTCAAATCCTAAACTAGTACACAACATTAACACCCCCACGGAGCCACCCCACATGGGCCAGTGGGGGTGCCATGGGTATATATAGTTGGCCTGTGCCAGTGGTTATTGCTGGTGGTTTGTTAAGTACTTTAGGAGATCATGATGGCAGACCTCCAATGATACCACTGAGGTTAAATCCTTATCGTTACTAGTATAAATCAGGCCACCAGAAGCGAAAGACCAATCTTAGGTGGTAACTAAGTTAGGCATATTGCGGCAGCAATATCTCAGCTAAAAGCTCACCCGATTGCGAGAGTTTGCTGCGGCTATCAAAAAAGTCCATTTTACGGCCATATTTCATTGCAGCTTGTAGAGACGGCTCAGTCACTCGTTGTTCACAATGAGCTAAAACAACTTCGAACTTTAAGAAATGTGGTGGCGTTTGTGTATTTTTCATTAGAATTTTCTGTAAAGAGCTTGACGGATTTTTCATAATTAGTACCTCCATCCAATGAAATGCAGAAAACATGCCAATTGAAATAAACAATGCAATCTTAGGTGGTTAGTGAGTACTTACCTCCCCCTGTCAAAAACCCGTTAAATAAGACCAATTTCAAAGGGGAGTGTTTGGTCATCCAGTTGGAGACCTAAGCAGGTGCTTTTATACTCAAATAATCAGATATTTTTTGCAAAAGTAGGACGAAGCCAATGCAGCCATTGATGCACAGTGCAGCGAACGGCTGCTTCGAGCCCAGACCTACCAAAGTTTTGCCTTGCAGCGAACGACTACTTTTCGCTACAATCCGTTATCATGGAAAACTCCGACGCAATACTATCTTTACTACCAAATCGCCTGAAGGACGCGCGCCGTGATAAGCGATTGTCGCTTGACGCTGTCGCCAAATTATCTGGGGTGTCACGCAGTATGGTCAGTCAGATCGAACGCGGGGAATCATCGCCAACGATTTCGACTCTGTGGAACTTGACCAAGGCGCTTCAGGTAGATTTTGCGGGACTTCTTGAGGATGATCAGGAAAGCCGTGTTGAAGTTTTACGGAGTGGTGATGTGCCTGCGATTGATAATCACGGCACTGGGTGTTCGATCCGCATTCTTTCGCCCCCCGAAGAGGCGGGGCGGCATGAAGTCTATGATCTTCAGTTTAAACAAGACGGTGTGCTGGATAGCTTACCACACGCCCAGGGCGCACGCGAACACCTAACAGTAATTGCAGGGCACCTGACCGTGACCAGCGGTGATGCGGTTGAGCAGTTGTCCAACGGTGACACAGGACGTTACGCGGCAGATGTTGCCCATAAAATTAGCGCTGACGGACCAGCCCGTGCATTTTTGGTGGTGCATGGCGCTTAAATAAATATAATTTAACGGATTTTTATCCACCTTAACGTACTTCCACCATTGCGGAATGTTATCCGTTATGGGACCTTTCAGAAAACGGAGGGCGCTATGACGACTGCATTTCTAGACCATATCAACGAAACGCTGGAGCGGATCGACGCTGAAAAAATGACGAAGCACGAGCGCTTAATTTCGTCCCCCCAAGCTGGGCAGATCACCGCGAACGGTAAGTCGGTGATCAATCTATGTGCGAACAATTACCTTGGCTTGGCTGACCATCCTGATCTGATCAAAGCTGCGAAAGGGGCGATGGATACCAAAGGTTTTGGCATGGCTTCAGTTCGGTTTATTTGCGGCACCCAAGACCTGCATCGCGATCTGGAAACGCGGCTGGCCCATTTCTTAGGCAAGGACGATTCCATCCTGTTCGCGGCTTGTTTTGACGCCAACGGCGGGTTGTTTGAACCACTTTTGGGGCCAGAGGATGCGATTATCTCGGACGCGTTGAACCATGCGTCGATCATTGATGGCATTCGGTTGTGCAAGGCTAAACGCTATCGCTACGCGAACTCTGACATGGCCGATCTTGAGGCGCAGTTGCAGGCGGCCACAGCGAATGGCGCGCGATTCATCATGATTGCGACAGACGGGGTGTTTAGCATGGACGGAACCCTCGCCAATCTGCCCAATATCACCAAACTGGCAGAAGCTTACAGCGCACTGGTCATGGTCGATGATTGCCATTCAACCGGCTTCATGGGTCCAAAAGGTGAAGGCACGTCCGCGCATTTTGGCGTCGATGTCGACATAATGACTGGCACGCTTGGAAAGGCGCTCGGCGGCGCGATCGGTGGTTATATTGCTGGCCCCCAACCCGTGATTAACCTGCTGCGCCAGCGTGCGCGACCCTATCTGTTCTCCAATTCCTTGCCTCCATCTATCGTTGCGGCTGGGATTGAGGCAATTCGTCTGGTCGAAGAAGGCAACGCCTTGCGTGCGCAACTGTTCGAAAACGCGGCCTACTGGCGTGCGGGTTTGACTCGTCTGGGGTTCGATCTGTTACCCGGCGAACACCCAATTATTCCGGTCATGTTGGGCGAGGCGCATCTGGCGCAAGACATGGCAGCACGCCTGTTTGACGAAGGCGTCTATGTCAGCGGGTTCTTCTTCCCCGTCGTGCCACGCGGCCAAGCCCGCATCCGCACGCAGATGAACGCATCCCTGACAAAAGATGATTTGGATCGTGCACTCACCGCTTTTGAAACCGCCGGTAAAGCCGTGGGAGTGTTAAAATGATCAATGAAATGAATGCGCTGGTCAAGGCCCACGCACGCGAAGGACTGTGGCTGCAAACGGCAGCTGTGCCTGAGGTCGGACCAGATGATGTGCTGATCCGTATCAACAAGACAGGTATATGCGGCACGGATATTCACATCTGGAACTGGGACGAATGGGCCCAAAAGACGGTCCCCGTGCCTTTGATAACAGGCCATGAATTTGCGGGTGAAATCGTTGAACTTGGGCGTAATGTCGAAGGGTTAACGCTGGGGCAAAGGTGCAGCGGCGAAGGTCACCTTATCGGCAAACAATCACGTCAAAGCCGTGCAGGCAAGTTCCACCTTGATCCGGAAACGCGCGGCATTGGAGTGAATGAACAAGGCGCATTTGCTGAATACCTCCGCCTTCCTGCGTTCAACGTCGTGCCGCTACCGGACGAAATTAGCGACGACATTGGCGCGATCCTCGATCCCTTGGGCAACGCTGTTCACACGACCCTATCGTTCGATCTGCTGGGTGAGGACGTGTTGATCACAGGTGCAGGCCCTATCGGTATCATGGCAGCGGCTGTTGCCCGGCACGCAGGCGCACGCAACGTGGTGATCACGGATATCAACCAAGATCGCCTCGATCTGGCGACCAAAGTCGCAGACGTCACGCCCGTGAATGTAACCAGAACCGATCTGGCCGACATTCAAGCGCAACTAAAGATCACGCAAGGTTTTGATGTAGGTCTGGAAATGTCCGGCAACCAAATAGCCCTAGATCAAATGATCGAGGCAATGGTAATGGGCGGGCGTATTGCGCTACTCGGGATTCCACCGGGAAAAAGCCCTGTTGATTGGAGCCGGATTGTCTTCAAGGCGATCACGCTAAAAGGCATCTATGGACGTGAGATATTTGAGACGTGGTACAAAATGATCGCCATGTTGCAAAACGGATTGGACGTATCAGGGATCATTACGCACCGCTTTGGGGTGAAAGACTACGACAAAGGTTTCGCTGCTATGAAGTCAGGACATTCTGGGAAAGTCGTGCTGGATTGGCGGACGGCCTAAATTTTCTCAGCTTAATATAACTGTTGGACTTCAAGAGAAGCGATACCTCAAAGAAGCCGTTGAAATCGATTTCGCAAAGGGCTGCTTTGTCAGCATAGCAGACCTCAGGCATTGGCACGGTCAATGTTCGGTTTTGGGTGCAAGCCACAAAGTCACCCTGATGTAACGCACAAATCAGGACCGCTTTCGGGACCGCTTTTTAATTTCAATCTTAAAATAAGTAACTGTAATTAAATAGAAATATACAAAGTTCGACGTCCTCTTCTGGGCACCACTATCCTAAGTCAGCTGCAGTCAAACCCCTGATATCAAGCGATATTCATTGTTGTCTGATGCAGGAGGCCACCATATGGTCCACCAAAGTTGATCTTAATCCTAAACTGAAGGGAAGCACCTACTACTTCTCGCGTAGGGTGCCTAAGCGTCTCCATCCACGCATCAATTTCAAGCCACATCATGCAGCTGCTCTCGCCGGGTGGCGACAGTTATTGAGCGCATAGATTTAGGCTATGCCAGCAATTCGATGCTTGTTCTAATTAGTTTGACAGCACTCTTAGGAGCCATACGGCTCTATACTATCCGCTAACAACGTGTAACCAATTTCAGCAAGTTGGGTTGTTATGGATTCTGTATTAAAAATGCCAATCACATTTACTGCTTCGTAGATCCCTTTGCTATCATGGGGACTTTTGGCTTTAACAAACACAAGTTGGTTCGGTGGAGGGGCAGGCACATGCACGCAAGCACCAAAAAAAGGCACAAGAATAAACTCAGTTACTCCAGTACTCGAAAATTCAATTGGCACCACATATCCAGGCAGACGGACTGCCATGCCGTTCCAGTCACTCCGGACACCACTTGAAACCTTTTGCTCAATTGGTGCGTTTGTTTCGTCTGTTGCTGCAAGGGCTTCCAGAAGTTCCTTGAAATCATCTAGAATAGACGGGCTTGCAGTTTTATTATTTGGTATAAGATCAGCCCAATCAAGGTCCACATAGTCATTAGCCCTCGCTATCTGTGGCATCAATGCGAGCCCACCAAGCCCATACAAAAGTTGTCTGCGATTCAGGTAAAAATTCACCACTCGTAAACTGACACTGAATCAGCTGACAAGGAATACCCGGTATCAGCAACATCTGTTGCTTGTAGTTGGCCTTTCATAACACCAGTAACCCAGACAGCATCCCAAAGATTCTCACTAGGCCATGGTATCTCAGTTGTCACAAACACCAGTTGGTTGGGCGGTGGTGGGGGGGTGTGGATGCAAGCCCCAAAATATGGCACAAGTACGAAACTTTTGATGCCATCCCCAGTCATATCTATTGGTATGATATAGCCCGGTATTTTGATATAAGCGTCATTAAGTGAGGTATTTAGCTTTATTGCATTATCATCAAAAATCGGCCGCCAGACATCATTTAGCTCATCTATCTCGCCTTCTCCGATGATCTCCGAGTAAGGAACACCGGGTGGTATTAAATCATCCCATGTTATTTCAGTGGGCGTGTTGGCAAACACAGTTTGTGGGAGTGCCGAGCAGGCAGCAGCCATGGTTATTAATTGGCGACGTGAAAATTGCATCATCTTAACCTTTCAGCTCAAATCCTAACCATCATACCATCCGCAAGCGACATGCGATAGGCTCTGAACGCAGGAACCATACTCACAATCGCGCCGGCAACAATCACGCCAAACATGGCCCATAGTTCTCGCAGTGTTGGGACCTCAATCGGAAGCCAAAGCCCAAAGGCGCTGTTGATAAGTGGCTGGCCAACGAATAATCCTACATAAAGTAAAGCTAGGCCGAGGATTGCACCAAGTGCTGCCATCAAGACGGCTTCAAGCACTAATAGGCCCAAAACCACACGAGGCCTCGCGCCCATCGCTCGGAATATAGCCATTTCACGGCGGCGTTCGTTGAGGCTAGAAAAGATCGTCGCCATCATGCCTATAAGTGCAGTGACAACCACCATGATAGAAACCCCGATCAATGCCGTCTCCGCAATACCAACGATCTGCCACAGTTCCTGAAGCGCCACCCCCGGTAAGATAGCCAGCAGCGGTTCTTGCGTGTACTCGTTAATGGATCTCTGTAAGCCGAATACCCTAAGGCGGCTTTTGACGCCTACAAGAGCTGCAGTGATCGCTTGTGGTTCCAGCTCCATCTGTCTGATAATATCAGCAGGCGTAGCCTGGCCGGGCCTTTGCGCCCCTGTTTGCCAATCGACATGGATAGCCTCGATCGCCTGCACGCTGACGATAACGGTGCGGTCAACCGGGGTCCCTGTCTTTTCTAGAATGCCGGACACGCGAAAGGGCTGGTCTTCATGTTCGATAAATGAAGCAAGGCCGTGAGCGACCACAATAGGATCGCCGATATTATATCCAAGTGTTGTTGCCACATCTGCTCCGATAACCGCATCAAAGAGATCATAAATGATGGCCCCATCCCGCATTGCAAGCGATTTACCTGAACGATATTTATAGTGATCAAAGAATTCTGGCGTAGTGCCCATCACACGAAACTGCCGGTGACTGTCACCTAAGGAAATTGGCACGATCCAATCGACTTCTGTGCGCGCTGCGATGTCTTGGTAGCTTTTCCATGCCATGTTATTAGTAGCATTTCCGATTCTGAATACTGAATAAAGTAGAAGCTGTACTGACCCAGACCGAGCGCCAACTATAAGATCAGTGCCAGATATAGTATCTGCAAAGCTGGCCTTAGCTCCCGTCCGCACTTTCTCTACACCAAGGAAGAGCGCTACCGACAAAGCTATTGCGATAATGGTCATGGCAACCGTCAACGCCCGCGCGGCGAGTGATGCAAGGGCGAGGCGAAGGATCATGCGCTCCCCCTCACGGTTTGGGCAATATCAGCCATTTGGATGACCCGGTCGAACTGGCTGGACAACCGCGCATCATGGCTGACCATCAAAAGCGTTGTGTCATGCGCACGTGATTGGGCGAAAAGTAACTGCAAAAATGTAGCTTGCGTGGTGCCGTCTAAGGAGGATGTCGGCTCATCCGCTATAATCAGCTGAGGTGTGCCAATCAACGCACGCGCCGCCGCCACACGCTGTTGCTGCCCCACGCTCAACGCGCCCGCACGTGCTGTCATAATATCACTCGGCAATCCCAGGGCGCGACAAAGACGCTCTGCTTCGGCCACCAAACCTGTTACGCGTTTGCGACGCATTGGTGCGAACTGAAGAGGTAGAAGGATATTATCCTGCACACTAGCAAAAGGCAGCAAGTTAAACTGTTGAAAAATAAGTCCTATCGTTTCAGCGCGGAAGCGGTCTCGTTTGCCTGCGGATAGGGATGCAATGTTATTCCCCGCAACAGACACAACGCCGGACTGCGCGATGATAGTTCCGCAGATTAACGACAGTAGAGTCGATTTACCTGATCCGCTTTCACCCAGCAGCAAAACAGTCTCTGCCGGTGCAAGTGTCAGGTTGGGGACGTGCAATCCGAATGACGTCCGTCCCGGCCAGCGGTATTGGACGTCATAAAGGCCAAGGATTGTATCTGCCTCAGGCATCCCCCCGCCCTAGAACATGCCGCGCAAGTCGAGGGTTGGCGCGTCTCGCTCTACCTCAAAGGACGTTGCGCCTTTGTTCGAAATAAGCTGCACTTCAACTTCTAACGCATTCGGAAAAGCATCGAAGTAGGTAAATGTGATTTCGGTGACCGCGCCAGGGTTGGCGCAGGCAAGCAGATATTCGGCGTGGAATTCTGCATGTCCTGGTTCATCTGTGTTTTTTTCTTGATGATTGGCATCCTCATGATCATCGTGCCCATCCTCATGATCCGCTTGCCCTTCGTCGCTGTCCAACTCTGCGCTGGCCTGCACGATGGTACAGCCTGCGGCTTCTGTTATCACAAATAAATCCAATGGCCGCGCAAGCATCGCAACTGCAGCATCTACTTTTGCACGATCTTCGGCGCTTTCAGCAGCATACTCGAAACTAACAATATCTGCGCCAGGCGCATGCAGTTCCATCGAGATTTGTTTTCCATCGAATGCTATATCCAACTGGCCTACTCCATGCTCATGGGCATCAAGTTGACGGGTTTGTTCGGCGAAAACAGGCGTGGTGGAAACTACGGCAAGGGCGATTAACGGTAGTAATTTCATATTTATAGACCTTATCAGAATTTAGTGGTGAAGAGGTGGAAAGGAGTTAGTGGATACAACTTTGGCATGTGCCGTGAATTTCTACTATGTGGCGAGTCGCCCTGAATGAACTCAGAGCTGAGATGGCTGAGAGTTTAGATAGAAGCCCGCTGCCGTCATGTTCTTTCACTGTCCTGCACTCTCCACATATAGCGAGCACTGGAACAGCAGCCTTATGATTGCAACGACATGGGACAAAAGCCTTTATCGACTCCAACTTATGTGCACGGCCCTGATCGGTCAGCGCGCTGAGGGCACGATAGACAGTCGGTGCGGCAAGGTCGTGTTCATCCAACTTCATCTGATCGAGAATCTCATAGGCGGTCATGGGCTTAGGATTTCCATGTAGGACGACCATCACCTCAGATTGCCGAACTCCTGCTTTCTTGCGCATACGCCTTCTCCCCATTCATGATAATTTGTTATTTTATAAAGTAACAATTTGCAATCCATTTTATTGAATTCATGCGTGACGGAAAAATAATTATTTTAAAACCAGCCCTGAGTCATTTGGGGAAGCTATAAAGTCACCCGGCTCACTTCAAAAAAGTTTAATCTGACAGTACCAAAATTATATTAAATAATTCAGTTGACATACCATAGTATTTTAGTAAGGTATAGTTATTGATTAGCCACTTCACCATCAAATGAAGAAGCCAAGACTCAAAAAATCTGAGAGGGTTTCTAAATGCCAAACACGACGACAATTCGAGATCAGAAAACGTATTCTGACAATGAAATTGATCTTATATTAATTGAGGCCTTTGGCTCAATGGCATCAGAAGAGTTGGAAAGCGACATACCTTTTGAATGGTTGCTAGAATATTCACAAATTAACATTGAGAATTCAGTATGAGTACGTCATCACCTCTTAACACCACTATAGAAGCAGATTTGGAGTTAGTTTTAGATAATTACTGCGGCTCAGTTGGGAAGGAAAAGTTAATGCCTTTTGAATCGGTTGAGGAGCAGATGTTACCTACTGTGAAAAAACTGCCAACATATGGTGCTAAATCTCTAACCAAGGGGATGGATCAGGCCCAGATAGTTTTGGGAGATCAAATTTACACTCTACGCATTACGCGGGCAGGCAAGTTACTTCTCACCAAATGACCATAGCAAAGGAAAAGCGTGGTGGAACTCCTGTTGGCTTTTTGGCTGAGCTCGATGGGATTGAGGCTGCGTCTATCATTTACTTGCGAATGTGGCATAACGGACCTGAAAGCCAAGCAGACGTTTGGAGGGACTTGTCATCCAGCCTCGGCGCTGATCATGGCCGCAAAGCCCTAAAAGCCTTTGAGACCCTGTGTAGCTTATGTTCACAGCATGGGCGCAGGCAACTAATGCTACACGCAATAACCTGTAAACGTATTGGATCAGATGAATCCTGTTTTGCCAATTTTATTTCAACTGCAGCAACAGGCGAGCGCGAGGATGCGATGCTGATCTCTACCCTCCTAGTTAGAGCAGATATTGGACCGATCATCACCTCTTTGGCGGCTAACTTTGGTTTAGCACTTATGCTAATGAACCTTCATGCCCAAAAAGACCTTGACGATGATAAGAACCATCGCCAATCACACTTTACAACATTACACTGAAAATTTAAAATTGCCAAAGCAAAGACTTACAAATAATTCAACAAAGTTTTTTCGCTCTTCGCCAGACGTGGGAGACAGATTAGTTTATACAAGAACCCTATTAGATCAAGCAGACATAATATATCAAAAGCTAGGTTAATTGCACTGTCAGACAAAACTACTTGGGACGGGTAGGGCGACTTTGGTGGACCATATGGTGGCCTACTGCATCAGACGACAATGAATATCGCTTGATATCAGGGGTTCGACTGCAGCTGACTTAGGATAGAGGAATTCTTTGTTGTATCCCCCAAGTGAAAGCTCGATCAATCTCCGAAGTGGATACTATTCCGAATTACCAAGATATCGGGATGAGAACCTAACTTATAGACAAGTCAAAGCGGCCTTCGAAGGTATGATTAATTGTCGTATGGTCGAAGTAACCACCGTAGGTTTCTACCGCAGGGAAGTTGGTAGTGGAGAACTCACAAGATTTATTCCAACTGATAAATTATTAGAAAAGTTTGAAAGCTTGGAAGGACACCCAGCATTCCAACTCAAGCCAGAGCCTTCAGGTGATATAGTCATTTTGAGAAATAAGATTAATGGCATAAGGTAAAAAGTTGGATATATCGACACACCCAAGACTGAACGGTTCAGGTCTAATCTCACTAAGAAAAATGATTGCTTTGTCAAACATTGGGCTGACGTGAGGATTGAGGATACCGAAGTTGCAAAGCTCGCCGCAAGAATTAAGCAAGACGAAGATAAGGAGCCGATTGATTTATCGAAGCGCACACTGACACGCATGTTTACGAATGGTTCATTTGAAGAAGGTGGAAGGTTCTACAGAGGCTGGTGGCAGAATGTTCCGAGTGAATACCGCAAGTTTATTACGATTGATGAAGGAGTGACCACAGAGTACGACTTCTCACAGCTTAGTCCTCATATGCTGTACTTTGCTTACAATCATAAATTGGGTG
>Ga0302121_10001335_pt1 | contig 11825 bp, 6 predicted proteins | sample CB21_surface_MG_FD_203120 | JGI IMG/M metagenome (GOLD analysis project Ga0302121, IMG submission 203120) | Marine microbial communities from Western Arctic Ocean, Canada - CB21_surface | ecosystem: Environmental > Aquatic > Marine > Oceanic | place: Canada: Western Arctic Ocean | collected... | reverse complement strand
TACGCATTACAGAACAATGCGTCTTTTAAGGCAGTGTTGATTGACTTAAAAATAGCAAAAGCAGATTTAATCAATGCTGGCTTATTACCCAATCCTGAATTGCTTTACTCATTTTCTGCAACCAATAAACCATATCGCTATGCGATTGATTTTCCGCTAGAGGCACTCTGGTTAAGACCGATCAAGTTGCGCAATATGAAAAATGAAGCCGATGCGACAGCATCTCGTTTAACACAAGCAGGGCTGAATTTAATTAAAGATGTTCGTGTTGCTTACGCACAAGCAGTATTGACAGAAGAACGTTTAAAGGTCACCGCCGCCTCTTATCAGTTGCGCAAGCAGATTCACTTTTTATCCACAAAACGTTTAGCATCGGGCGACATTAATGGTAAGGATGTTTTGCTTGCGAAGAATAATGCAGCGATTGCAAAACGCGACTGGGAGCTTGCACAATACGATATCACCGCCAAAACAGAATCGATACTTTTTTTACTTGGTGTTAACTCAAATCAACGTCACATCGCACTATCGCCTAACCTAATACCAGCATGTGAGGTTGAAGAGATTGAGACTTTACTAACAAAGTCATTAGCGCAGCGACAAGATGTATTAGCAGCACAATTTTCAGTTAAAGCTGCTGAGGAAAAACTCAAGCTATCAAAAGTCAGCTGGCTCAGATTTTTTGGTGTCGCTGATGCGACTAGCGGCCAAGTCAATGGGCATACGCTGAGCCCTTCGATTCGTGCAACATTACCCATATTTAATCAAAACCAAGGTGTAATTAGCCGTTCAGAAGCTGAGCTTGAAAAGGCAATACTTAATCTAGAAGCATTAAAGCAACAAGCCGTTTTAGAAATCAGAACGGCACATATTCAATATCAACAATCCTGCCATGATTGGCAAGTCATGCAGGACAATCTCTTGCCTGCTGTGCAAAAAATGATAGCACTGACAGAGGATGCCTATCATGAAGGAGATATTTCTTACTTACAAACATTGGAGGCAAACCGTCAATTTGTCGATACACAAATACGCGAAGTCACATTAAAAGCAGAGTTGATTAGCAAGTGGGCGGAATTAACAAGAAATCTTCATTCACAAAACATCGGAAAAAACGTTGGGGAATAACATGCAATTTAATTTCAAAGAAGCGTTACTAATGGCACAAAGCAAACGATGGTTAGCGCTGAGCTTGATCGCGCTAACGGTAGTTATAGTTACGTTTGCAATACAAGAAAAGCCTAAAAAAGTTACAAAACCAACATACCTACCAGAACAACATGTTGTCAATGAAGTAGATTTAAATACGGTTTATTTAACTGATGATTCCGTCAAAAAACTAGGCATTCAAACGGCCTCTGTGCAGAAAAAAATGGTTGGTGAAAGGAAAGCCTATGGCGGTGAAACGGTGGTGCCTACTGGTGGAAAAGTCAGTATTACAGCACCCGTTTCTGGCAAGCTCATCGCTTTTGATAAAAAGAAGTTAATGCCTGGTGCAACCATTAGAGCAGGCCAATTACTTTATCGAATACAACCCATCATTACTGCCGATGCGCGCGCTAATATGGTAGGAGCTTTGGCCGATGCCGATAGTTTAGTGAATACAGCTCAATCACAAGTTGAAGCTACCAATATCGCCCTAGCACGGGCAAAAAAACTACTCCAAGATTTGGTGGGAAGTCAACGTAATGTCGATGAAGCCAGTGCTGCAAATGAGATTTCACTTAGAAACTTAGAGGCTGCAAAAGCCAAGAAAAAAGCTATTAATGCAGTTGCGAGTGTTGGCACAATTCAGTCAATTGAAATCAAATCACCCCAAGCTGGTATTTTAAGTAATATCTTTGCCGTACCAAACCAAGTCGTCTCAGCGGGCAGCCCCATTGTTGAAGTGTCTGAGACTAATTCACTTTGGGTGCGTATCCCAGTACCGCTTGGTGATCTCAATAATATTGATTTGCAAGCGAATGTCACCATCTCTGCATTGTCCGCAACATCATCGACCACGGTAAACGTGATTGGTAAGCCAGTGAATGCACCGCCTTCTGCAGATCCGTTAACAAGCGCTGTTCATCTGTTTTATGCGATAGAGAATAAAGCGACACAAAAAACCAACACCACCTTAAGCCCTGCTCAGCGTGTTTCCGTTGCGCTTAAGTTGCGCAGTAAACAAGCGAATCAGTTAACCGTGCCATGGTCTGCTATCGTCATTGATATCTATGGTGGCAATTGGGTCTATGTACAAAAAGGCGTGCAGTCCTTTGAGCGAAAAAGAGTCTTTGTCGATTATGTAAGTGTTGATACTGCCGTGATGCACGACGGGCTTAAAGCAGGTGACAAAGTGGTCACGAATGGCGCCTTAGAGTTATTTGGCGTTGAAACTGGTTTTGCTCACTAAAATAATTAGGTCGCCATTAAGGTCAACATGATGTTAAAAAAACTGATTTACACTGCTGTTAATGCTCGGATTTTCGTGCTTCTGATTGCACTAGCTCTGATTGTTTTTGGGCTCAATACTATTAAAGAAGCGCCGCTTGATGTGTTTCCTGAATTTGCACCAATTAAAGTTGAAATCCAAACAGAAGCCCCAGGATTATCTACATTAGAAGTGGAACAATTGATTAGCCTGCCACTAGAGCAGGCAGTGAATGGAACGCCACAGCTGAAGACGTTGCGCTCAAAATCCGTGTTGGGTTTGTCTTCCGTCGTTATGCTTTTTGAAGAGGGTACAAACTTATCCGAGGCGAGGAATGCAGTTCAGGAGCGTTTAAGTCTTGCCTCGTCTCGGTTACCAGTTGTTGCTAAACCACCAGTGATGTTACCTGCATTATCTTCGCTTTCACGTATGTTAAAGATTGGTGTGTCATCCAAAAAGTTAAATCAAATGGAAATCAGTTCACTGGTGATGTGGACCATCAGGCCACGTTTAATGTCAGTGCCTGGTGTCGCTAATGTTGCTGTTTGGGGGCAACGTGATAAACAGTTACAAGTGTTAGTTAACCCTGAGAAGTTACGTGCATCTGGCATCACCATCGCGCAAATATTAAAGGCAACGGGTGACGCGTCGAGTATTGAAGCTGGCGGATTTGTTGACTCTCCAAATCAACGGATTGCAATACGACACACAAACCTAAAAACGCAGCCTGAAGATTTAGCAAAAACCGTTGTCGATTTTAAAAATGGTGCGCCTATTCTTTTAGGGGATATCGCTGAAATAGTGATCGGTTACCCTCCACCCATCGGTGATGCGGTTATTAACCATGGTGATGGCTTGTTGCTGATTGTAGAAAAACATCCCAATGCAAACACCATAGAAGTCACCAATAATATAGAGGCTGCCATTGCTGAGTTGAAACCAGGATTACAAGACTTAGACATCGACTCCACCATTTTTAGACCCGCGACTTTTATTGAGCGCGCGATTCAAAATTTACAACACGCTCTGTTACTTGGTGCATTGATGGTGGCACTGATTCTGATGATATTTTTACGTAACAAGCGTGCTGCATTCATCAGTATTTGTGCCATACCACTGTCTTTAATTAGCGCAGTGTTGGTGCTCACCGCGTTCAATATCAGCATGAACACGATGGTGATTGCAGGCTTGGTCATTGCCTTAGGCGAAGTGGTAGACGATGCCATTATTGATGTTGAGAACATCATCCGTCGGCTCAAGTTAAATCAATTGCTCGATTCACCAAAGGCTAAGCTCGACGTCATCGTAACAGCATCATTAGAAGTGCGTAGCGCTGTGGTGTATGCCACCATGATTGTCATGGTCGTCTTTTTGCCAGTGCTTTTTTTAGATGGTATCGCAGGTGCATTCTTTAAGCCGTTAGCCACGGCCTACTTATTAGCGATTCTGGCTTCTTTATTAGTTGCACTGATCGTTACCCCAGCGTTGTCATTTATTTTGCTAGATGCTGATTCGGAGGAAAAAGAGCTGCAATTAATCACATGGTTAAATGCACAATATCGACACCTATTAGACAAAGTATTACTTAAGCCTAAAAAGGTCATCATCATTACCCTAGCCGCCTTTTTATCGACAGGTGTCAGCGCATTATTTCTGGGCTCTGAGTTTTTACCTGCATTTAAAGAAACTGACTTTTTAATGCATTTCCTCGAACGCCCAGGTGCGTCCATTGAGCAAATGAAAAAAATGACCAAACGTGCCAGTCACGATTTGCTTGCTATTCCAGGTGTGCGTAATTTTGGAGCCCATATCGGTCGTGCAGAGGTGGCGGATGAAGTCGTTGGCCCTAGCTTTACCGAGCTATGGATTAGCATAGACCCGGAAGTGAACTACGAGAAAACAGTCGCAAAAATTAAAGACACTATGCATGGTTACACAGGAATTTATACCGATGTACAAACTTATCTGAAAGAACGGAGCAAAGAGGTGTTAACCGGTTCCAGCGCGAGTATTGTCGTACGCCTCTTTGGTCCAGATTTAATGGTTTTAAGAATGCAGGCCGAATCCATCAGAAACACGATGCAAACAGTGGATGGAATTGCAGACTTGAAAATTGAGCCGCAAGTATTGGTGCCGCAAATTGAAGTCCGTTTAAAACAAGATGCTGCGCAACGTTATGGTATTAATACAAATGACATTCGCCAAGTGACCAGCATGGTACTTAAAGGTATTAAAGTAGGCGAGGCTTATGAAGCTCAACAAAAGGTAGATGTGGTCGTGATTGGAGATGCAGATAGTAAAGTAGACATCACCGCTGTTCAACAATTACCAATCAATTCTCCTTTTGGCGCACAACTAAGCATTAAAGATGTCGCTGATGTTTATTTTATTGGCATGCCAAATGAGATTAAACACGAAGCGGTTTCAAGACGTATTGATATTATTGCTAATGCCAGTGGTAGAGATTTAGGCTCAGTGGCCATTGAAGTAGAGCAAAAAGTAGCAGCGTTAGCTTTTCCTACTGGCTATTACCCACAATTCCTTGGTGAATATACTGTGCAAAAAGCAGCGACAAACAGGTTGCTTTGGCTAAGCATATTGATGCTCTTCGCCATTGGATTTATTGTGTATATGGATTTTAAATCTTATCAACATACCTTTATCTTTTTGGCTTCATTACCTTTTGCGCTAATCGGGGGCGTGCTGGGCGTTTTCTTGTCTGGTGCTGTTATTTCACTTGGCTCCATCATCGGCTTTATTGCCGTATTGGGCATTGCGGCAAGAAATGGCATTTTATTGATTAGCCACTATCGACATTTAATTTCAAACGAAGGCTTTAGTCATGGTGTGGACTTGATTATGCATGGTTCCTCAGAAAGGCTGGTGCCTATCCTCATGACGGCCCTCGCCACTTCCTTAGCCCTATTGCCCATCATCTTTAAAGGACCAATATCGGGTTATGAAATCGAATACCCGCTTGCCGTGGTTGTCGTGAGCGGCTTACTCACATCCACTTTACTTAATCTCATATTACTACCCAGTATTTTCTTAAGGTTTGGAAAATAAAATATGAAATCCAGCAAACTTAATCTTGATCTTTTGGGGTGGTAAATTAAAATGAAATAAAAAAGGGAGCCTAAGCCCCCTTATGTATTCTTAATGCTAGATTACTTGTTCATTACGTACATAGTAACTTCAAAGCCAAAACGCATTTCAGTAGCTGCTGGTGATGTCCACATGATAATTTCCTTTAAGTTATTTACAATTAGAAGTGCGTCTAACTGTAAATAACAGTATTATGCTATTACAAAAATTAGTCTCTATTGTTCATCATGAACGACGGCTAAGTAAAATCATTATCGATTAGTCATTTTAAACATTGGTTTAGTAAACTTATATTTTTTATCTCTATCATTTGGGCGGTAAGAAATGCTAAAGATACAATCAAACAAAGAAACTACAAACGATATAAAGATAAAAATTAAGCGAACATTTTTACATTCAAATAAAGCAGCATGTATTAAAGTGTATAGCTATATGTATAACAGCCTTCAACTAAATTTTTGTAGTGTATTTAAAACAAGTACCTAATTGGCATGTTCGATTTATTCTCTGGCACCATATACCGACATCGCAAGGTGTCATGTAATGCTAAAAGTCCAACTCTTACAAGGGGTTGGACTTTTTTATGTCTAGAGACATCTCACTAAATATCTTGAGATACCCCATTCAACGGGGGGGTAACTTATGGGGTAACGACGACCCATAATTTTCAGTCACTCCAATAATGACAATAACAACCACTACAGTCCGCAATGCCAAGCAGGGCATATATATCACTAACGGAAGGTTTAGTTTCTGCAATGCAACTGCTAGGATTTACTGAAAGTAAAATATTGCAGCTAGCTGCAAGCCTAGATCAAGGCAGTGAACACCCCTTAGCAGATGCTATTGTCAAAGCTGCACGTGAGCAGAACCTAGCTTTAGATAAGGTTGAAGGCTTTGAGTCCAGTACAGGAATTGGTGTACGTGGCATTGTGAAAGAAAAACAATTGGCGCTTGGTAACACGGCACTGATGACTCAGTTTGATATTCCAATTGATTCGCTAAAAGAGCAGGCAGAAGCTTTACGCGCAACAGGTGCAAGTGTTATGTATCTGGCAGCAGATGGAAAACTAGCTGGATTGTTATCTATATCAGACCCAATTAAAGAAAGTTCCGCTGAGGCAATTACCACTTTAAAATCATTCGGCATGCGAATTATTATGGCAACAGAAGATGGTTTAGTGACCGCTAAAGAAGTTGCAGGGAAATTAGGTATTGATGAATTTCATTGCGATGTAAAACCCGCAGATAAATTATTATTGGTTGAGCAGCTTCAAAAAGAGGGTCGTATTGTAGCAATGGCTGGAGATGGTAATAATGATGCCCCTGCTTTAGCAAAAGCTAATGTTGGCGTTGCCATGGGCACCGGAACTGATATCGCTATGAACAGTGCACAAGTCACTTTAGTAAAGGGTGACTTACGAGGCATAGCACAAGCGCGTGAGATTTCCGAAAAAACCATTGGCAACATGAAACAAAATCTAGGCTTTGCATTTGTTTATAATGCGTTGGGCGTGCCGCTTGCAGCAGGTGTTTTATACCCATTTACTGGTTTGCTACTTTCACCCATGATTGCTGCATTAGCAATGAGCTTAAGTTCAGTTTCAGTAATTACCAATGCGTTACGTTTAAGAAGTTCAATATATTAAACGTTAGCATTTTTAATCTAATTAAATATTAATTTCTACTGTAGGACGGTTTTAATTTTAGGGTTATGAGAGGCTGTGTAGTTGGTTAGTAAAACAATATAGAGGTGCTGAGTTCTTAGATTTGAATGGCTGCTTCGTCCACTAACGTGCCCACGGATTTTCAAGAAGAAAGTTAAAAATTAAAACTCATTAAATCAATAGCTTGTAACGCTCGAAAATTACATAGTAGTCTAACTTAGTATGAGTTAGTTATGTATAGTGTAAATTAGTTACGATTTGGCTATGTTAATTAATTCAGCTAGCAACTTACTTAGTTTGTCATATAGTCGTGTATTAAGTATTGCCCTGCCTAATTATTGCCCTACTAATCCAGAACTCACTAGTTACGAACGGACGGCTGGAATATCCGCATAGCGGACAACCAGCAGTGCTTTTTGCACCTGCAACTATCTGTGTGTTGTTCTATCTAAAATAGATTGTCATTACAATCTGAAGTTTGATAGACTGGATATGTGAATTTGAATACAAAAAAATGGTTTGCGGCACGTATTGCTTTTTGCTTAGCAATTTTGCTAGCATTCCAGCCATTTATTCACGCCCATATCGATGCTGATCATGCCGCACAGAATCATGGTTTCCACGTTGGCGCTGAACACGAAGAAGCTTTCAACATAGAGCATTCAACGAACCACACCTTATCTGATGCGCCACATGCTTCACACATTGTTTCAGTCGATTCAGATATTCGGAAAGATATTGACACTACGTTACTCCCCGATACTATTGCTGCTATCTTATTAAGCTTCTTTTTTGTCCTGGCATTACAGTCGGCTCAAAGACTCAATGCTGTACTTCTCTTAACGCCTAAAGAATCTCTCAAGCGACGGCTACCAGCCTCGCGCGCTCCTCCAACACTCTAAATTCAACTTGTCGATGCCAGTCTATAGCTTTTGCTATCTGACTATTATCGGGTTTATTTTAGACTTGGGAGAGCAGCTTGCTATTCATATTGAAGTGTTTTTTAAAACGATTCAGTACGGCACTATTACTGATTATTTTATCCAGTCATGCGGCTATTAGCGCAGCATTAACGGAGCCAGCCAAACCATTAACACTGGAGGCGGCGCTAGAGTTGGCGATGCAATCCAACTCGGAAATTGCAGTGGCTTTACGAGAGCAAGAAGCGGTTGATGGAACAAGAGTGCAGGCTGGCGTGCGGCCTAATCCATCTATAGCCACCGCAATCCAAGATACGCGTAGTGATACGCGGCAAATAACACTTCAGCTTAATCAAGAAATTGAATTGGGTAATAAGCGTGAAGCGCGGTTAGCCGCTGCAGGTGCTTTCTACAAAAAAGCGACGGCAGAATTGAGCGCTAAGAAAAACATGATTCATGCAAATACGGTCAATGCCTTTTATGAAGTGTTGGTGGCGCAAGCGCGTTTGGTTCTCAGCAAGTCCTCATTGGAAGTCGCTAATGTAGCGTTAAATGCTATCGCTAAGCGCGTCAATGCTGGCAAGAGTTCGCCAGTGGAAGAAACGAAATCTAGCATTGCAGTATCTAGCGCAAAAATAGAACTTAATCAAGCAAGTAGTCAACTGAATAGCGCACGTAACCGACTGAGTGCGTTATGGGGTAATCCATCCCCTATATTTGAACAAGCGTATGGCGATGTTGAAAATATCCCACTGGTCTCAAGTTTCGCAGATTTGTCAGCCTCATTAGAAAACGCGCCAGCGATTAGCCTTGCGAAGTCAGAGATTAGTGTCCGTGATGGTTTGACTAAAGTAGCGCGTAGCAAATCGACCCCCAACATCACAATCAGTGCTGGTGTCGTCAATAATCAAGAGCTTGGCTTAAATCAAGCATTACTAGGATTATCAGTCCCTATCCCACTATTTGATCGCAACCAAGGCAATGTGCACGAGGCTGTTAGTCGTCGATATAAGGCTCAAGATGAGTTGATTGCATTAAGAACGCAACTCGCCACTAAGTTGGCTGGCGAGCATGAACGTCTGCGTGTTGCAAGACAAAGCGCGACATCATTACATGAAGAAATATTGCCCGGTGCTCAAAGTGCATTTGATGCAGCAAACAAAGGGTTTAGTGCTGGTAAATTTGATTTCTTAGATGTGCTTGATGCCCAGCGGACTTTGTTTCAAGCCAAATCTCAATATATTAAAGTGTTGTTAGACGCACACCAAGCAGTCGCTGAAATCGAACGCATTTTAGGTGATGTGGTGACACATCCAGCCCAACAGGTACAGGAGTAAGACATGTCATTTTTTCAAAAAAACAAACAAGCCGTCATCATTCTAGCGGTCATTGCCATCGGCATCATGTTAGCAATGCTGATACTGAACACCGAACAACATCAAGACATGGGTGACGAACAAGACCATACGGAAGAATTGATGCCTTCAAAGACAAAGCCGAAACATGAGGAGCAAGGGCATGACCGTGAAGAAGACCATTTACCCGCTGAAGAAAGTGTGCAACATAACGAGCATGCACATGGCGCCATACCCCAAGAAATTTTAAAAGGCTCGCATGGAGGTAAGCTCTTTACACAAGATGGTTACGGCGTAGAAGTGACCATTTTTGAGCAAAACATACCACCAGAATTCAGGATTTATACCTATCAAAATGGCAAAGTGTTAGACCCCGAAACTTCAACGGTCACAATGCAATTGAAGCGATTAGGTAGCGATCTCCAGTCATTCCAGTTTGTGAAAGAAAACGACTATCTCAAGGGTAATGCCGTCGTTGAAGAACCGCACTCTTTTAGCGTGAGTATTGCGGCCAAACACAATAAGAAAACCTATCAATTTGCTTACGATCAAATCGAGGCTAGAGTGCAACTTAACGATAAGCAGCTCCTACACAATAGTATCGAAGTGCTCACGGCTGGCCCTGCAAGCATCAAATCTGTGCTGAACCTACAGGGGGAAATTAAGCGCAATGCAGATAAAAGCGTACAGGTAGTGTCGCGTGTGAATGGTTTTGTGGAGTCGGTTAGTGTCAACGCTGGTGACAAAGTACGCAAAGGTCAGATATTGGCGCGCATCTCTAGTCAAACCATTGCTGATATGCGTAGTGACTTACTAGCCGCCCAAAAGCGTATGCACTTTGCTCAGTTAACTTATGAACGAGAGAAGCAGCTTTGGGAAGAAAAAATCTCTGCTAAACAAGATTATTTACAAGCGGAAAACGATTTGCATGAAGCGAAAATTAGTACCCAACAATTACGACAAAGGCTTACCGTCATCGGTGCAAACGCTAACAGCAAAAAACTAGCGCGCTTCGAAATACGCTCGCCAATTGATGGCATAGTGACCAACAAGCAAATCCGTCAAGGTCAAGTGTTGAGTGAGACGGAGAGCCTTTATGAAATTTCTGACCTCTCAACAGTCTGGGTGGAAATGACGATATACGCCAAAGATATTAATACTGTTAAGGTTGGTCAGAAAGTCTTGATTAATGCAACTTCATTTGCCGCAGATACAACCGGTGTTATTTCTTATGTGAGTGCGCTAGTGGGGGCGCAATCACGCACAGCAATGGCACGTGTAGTAATTGATAATAAGTTGGGGACTTGGTTGCCTGGCTTACCTGTGGATATTAACTTAACCGCCGATGAAGTAAATGTTCCATTGGCCGTGTCTCTAGAAGGCATACAGACTTTACGAGACTGGACAGTAGTTTTTGGTCGCTATGGAGAGTATTTTGAAGCAAGACCGTTAGTGCTAGGTCGTCGTGATAACAGCTATGTCGAAGTTTTGGAGGGCATTCAGGCCGGGGAGAAATATGCAGCAGGGAATAGCTTCTTAATTAAAGCGGATATTGGTAAAGCAGGAGCCACTCATGATCATTAAAAACATCATGCTGTCTCAACAATGCAGCACCCAAATTAAGGAGTCCCGCCATGTTTGAAAAGCTAATTCGTTTTGCTATTGATCAACGATGGTTAATTATGATCATCGTCATCGGAATGGCCGTACTTGGTGTTTTTAATTATCAAAAATTGCCGATTGATGCTGTACCCGACATTACTAATATTCAAGTGCAAATAAACACCTCGGCGCCAGGATACCCACCCCTGGAAACTGAGCAAAGAGTCACCTATCCAATAGAAACGGTCATGGCTGGGCTACCTAGATTAGAACAAACACGTTCAATTTCACGCTATGGCCTATCTCAAGTCACTATTGTGTTTGAAGAAGGAACAGATATTTACTTTGCTAGGCAACTTGTCAATGAACGGATTCAACAAGCTAAAGAGAGTTTGCCTGCTGGTATTCTGCCTGAAATAGGCCCAACTTCAACAGGGCTTGGCGAAATTTTTATGTGGACCGTTGAAGCTGAAGAAGGCGCCTTAAAAACAGACAATACTCCTTATACCTTAATGGATCTTCGTGAAGTCCAAGATTGGATTATTAAACCGCAATTACGCAATGTACCTGGAGTCAATGAAATTAATACGGTCGGTGGTTACGTCAAACAATATCAAGTGGCACCTTATATCGACCGCTTAGTATCAAGAGGATTATCCCTGAAGGATTTAGTTACGGCGCTAGAAAATAACAATGCCAATATTGGCGCAGGTTATATTGAAAAATCAGGCGAGCAGTATTTGATCCGTGTGCCAGGGCAAGT
>Ga0302121_10001332_pt1 | contig 11829 bp, 9 predicted proteins | sample CB21_surface_MG_FD_203120 | JGI IMG/M metagenome (GOLD analysis project Ga0302121, IMG submission 203120) | Marine microbial communities from Western Arctic Ocean, Canada - CB21_surface | ecosystem: Environmental > Aquatic > Marine > Oceanic | place: Canada: Western Arctic Ocean | collected... | reverse complement strand
AAAGGGACTGTAGCTCAATAGTAGAGTACTGCATTGACATTGCAGGGGTAGTTGGAGCGTAACCAACCAGTCCCACCATTTTCATTATCTTTTACCTATGCTAGACATCGGTTACATTATAATATAATTAAAGTTTAATTTTTAGGGCCTGTAGCTCAGTTGGTTAGAGCAGTACACTCATAATGTATTGGTCCCAGGTTCGAGTCCTGGTGGGCCCACCAAAAATTATTTTTATAGATGATTATTTAATAAACTCTTTTAAAGTAGAAAAAAGAGCGTTGATATCCCCATCATTACTCTGAATGATGGAGGAGAATTCTTCCTTTTGAGTTCTTGCTAGACTTAAGCCTTCAATAATTAAATCTCTGATTAAAGGGTTTCCTGCATTTTTTGTATAAATTCTCCAATCAATTTTAACTTCAGGTCTTTGCTCTGTTCCAACTAAAACACTAGATACCATTGTATAATTTTCATTTAATTTTTTTTTAGATACAACTTCAATCTCTGGATTTGAGTATTCAGCCAGTCGACTAGAAAAACTTTTTAGAAAATATTGTTCGAAAAGCATTTCATATTGATTTATTTCATTGTCACTTATATTTTTTCTATAAACTCCCAAAGTGTAATAACCAATACCATTGATATCAACGGTTTCACTTGCAATTTGTTTTAGCTTTTCTATTTTTTCTTCTTTTGAATATTTATTATTTAATGCCTCTGAAGCTCTGTTCACTGTTGATTGAACAAATACATCTGGTTCAATTGAATATGATTGATTAATACCAACAAAGTTAATTATAATGAAGGTAAATATTAAAAACTTTTTTAATCTCATTAAGTTTTATAATTTATTGAGTTTCTATTTCTTCCCAGTCACTATCGTTTTGGGTTTCAGTTATTGCATTAGAGTTAGCTATTTTTTGTTGTCTGTCTTGCAAATACAAACTTCTAACAGAAGCATAAAAATCCATAGAATTTTTTTCTAAGTTTTCAAAAGAGTCTATATTTTTTGCTCTAAAATCTATTCCAGAACCTACTCTCGATGCATAATAATCAAATTCAGAAAAATGTTGAGTGTCATTAGCTACAGTAACGTTATACCAAGCATCTCCACCTAATATATTTGCAAATGATCCAGCTGTATCTCTAATAGTCGATGGTCCTAAAACAGGTAAAATAAGATAGCATCCTGGACCAACACCCATTACACCAAGTGTTTGGCCGTAATCTTCTTTTTCATACTCTGAAAAACCAATTTTTTCAGCCACATCAAATATTCCAACAATCCCAACTGTTGTATTAACAATAAATCTACCTGTATTAACTCCAGCTTTTTTAAATTCTCCTTGTAGAATATTATTTGGTATCGTTACAAGTGTAGAGAGATTGTCTAGAGCATTACCCGTCCCAGCTCTAACTGGAGAGGGTAAAACTCTATAAGCTTTTGCAATGGGCTCAAAAATAACACCATCTAGAACTTGGTTGAATTTAAATGTCGCTCTGTTTACGCTTTCAAAACAATCTTTAACTTCACCAGAATTTTTTTTAGATAAGTTGTTTTCACCGTCTGTATCAGCACTCACATTTGTTGCCAACATTAAGCTTATTAGTGAAGTTATTATAATTTTTTTCATTATCAGCTGATTATATAATGTATATAATACAATTGTAAATCTAGAATTTGCTCAAAATATGACCCAAAAATGGCTTTAAAAACGATATTAAATTATTCCCCAAATTTTAATCCTAAAAAAAGAACTTCTAAGCAAATCAAATTTATTATTTTTCATTATACAGGAATGAAAAACGAATCTAATGCCTTGAAAAGACTGACAGATATACAATCTGAGGTTAGTTGTCATTATTTTATAAAAAATAATGGTGAAATTATAAAAATGGTACCTGATTTATACATTGCATGGCACGCAGGAGAATCTTCTTGGAAAAATCACAAATCTTTAAATCAAAATTCTATTGGAATTGAAATTACAAACCCAGGACATGAGCATGGTTATAAAAAATTTACACAAAAACAAATCACTTCTCTTTTAAGACTAAGTAAATTTTTAATAAAAGAATATAAAATTAGTCCTAAGAATATTTTGGGACATTCAGATATAGCAATACTAAGAAAAAAAGACCCAGGTGAAAAGTTTCCATGGGAGTATTTATCTAAAAATAAAATAGGGATATGGCACACATTAAATAAGCAAGATTTGACAAAAAATAGAAAGCTAAAAATAACTAAGATAGAAGAGAATATTTTTTTTAGAAATTTGTTTAAGATTGGATATTCAAAAACATACTTAAAAGATAGCAGTAAGAATAAATATTTAAGGGAATTGGCAAAAACTTTTCAAAGAAGATTTAGACAAGAGTTGGTTGATGGTAAAATTGATCAAGAATGTCTGATTATTAGCAAAAATCTTATCAAGGCATATAATTAAATTTTTCTTGAAGTTCTATAGTTAAGTAATAAATTACATTTGCTAGATGAACGACTTATCGCTTTAATTTATTTTAAAGAGGAAAGTCCGGGCTCCGCAAAGACACAGTGCCAGATAATACCTGGCGGGGGAAACCCTAGGGATAGTGCCACAGAAAATATACCGCCATAACATGGCAAGGGTGAAAAGGTGTGGTAAGAGCGCACCGGTTCTATTGGTAACAATGAACGCTGGAAAACCCCACTGGGAGCAAGACTAAGTAGAGATGACATTGTTGCAAAACTAAAAGCCGTCTTTGGCTAGTCATCAGGGTTAGTTGCTTGAGCTTAAGAGTGATCTTAAGCCTAGAGAAATGATAGGTTTAAATGACAGAACCCGGCTTATAGTTTGTCTAGCAAACTTATCCACAGTTCAATCGTAATTAAATTTAGATGTTCACCTTTTGATTCATAATTGAATCATTTCTGTTCTTATTTTTAGTCCTAGAATTGTATTGAGTTGAAACTAAAAATTGATTTTAAACTTAATGTAGATACACAAAAGTTATACACAATTATTACCAAATAAGCCTAAAATGAACATATTGACTCTATGTTTAAAAACCCATATTGTCCCATATATTCCCAAATATGGAATTTATGAAATATAAAAAATATGTTTTTATCTACTTACGAGAACAAAATAGACAAAAAGGGAAGAGTATCTGTGCCTGCTAGTTTTAGATCTCATCTTTCTAATCTAGGATACAATGGTGTTATCTGTTATCCCTCATTTAATAATCAGTCTATAGAAGCCTGCTCACAAGATAGAATTGAAAAACTTTCTGCAAGTATAGATTCATTAAGTCCATTTGAAGAAAAAAGAGATTATTTTTCAACATCAATCTTATCTGAGAGTATGAATTTACAATTTGATAGTGAAGGTAGAATTTCATTATCAACAAAATTATTAAAACATGCAAAAATAAAAAATAGCATGTTGTTTGTTGGTCAAGGTCAAACTTTCCAAATATGGGAACCAGCAGCATTTGAAAAATTTAAGATCAACGCAAGGAAAAAAGCAAATCTAAATCGTGCAAGTCTTAAATGGGAAAAACATTTTAATAACAATGAGGGGAAATAAAAATGACAATTAACTTTAAATCACCAGAAATAAAAGAATTACAACCAAGATTATTAGTAGTGGGAGTTGGCGGTGCAGGCGGAAATGCACTTAATGAAATGATTGATAATGGACTTCAAGGAGTAGAGTTCATAGCAGTAAATACAGATGCTCAAGATTTAAAGTTAAGCAAAGCTAAAGCAAGAATTCAAATTGGTCTAAGTTTAACAAAAGGTTTAGGCGCTGGAGCGAAGCATGACATTGGTCAAGCGGCTGCAGATGAATCTTTAAATGAAATTGTAAATACACTTCAGGGTGCAAACATGGTTTTTATAACTGCTGGTATGGGTGGTGGAACTGGAACAGGTGCTGCACACGTTATTGCAAGAGCTGCTAAAGAGTTAAATATTTTAACAGTAGGTGTTGTAACGCTTCCTTTCTTATATGAAGGGCCATCAAGAATGAGAAGAGCTCAGCTAGGCCTAGAAGAATTAAGAAAACATGTGGATACAATTATTGTAATTCCAAATCAAAATCTATTTAAGGTTGCGAATGAACAAACTACATTTGAGGAATCTTTTAATCTTTCAAATAATGTTTTAATGCAAGGTGTACAAAGTGTAACTGATCTAATGGTTAGACCAGGTATAGTTAATCTAGATTTTGCTGATGTTGAAACTGTAATGGCTTCAATGGGTAAAGCAATGATGGGAACTGGTGAAGCTGAAGGAGAAGGTAGAGCAGCTAAAGCAGCAGATATGGCAATTAGCAACCCATTGATTGATGATTATACATTAAAGGGTGCAAAAGGATTACTAGTAAATATTACTGGTGGTAAGGATCTTAAACTTTTTGAAGTTGATGAAGTTGTTAACAAGATAAGAGCTGAAGTAGATCCAGAAGCTGAAGTAATTATTGGTGCAATTACATCTGGAGACCTTGATGGAAAAATCAGAGTATCAATTGTTGCAACAGCATTAGATGGTCAACAACCAGAAAGTAAATCTGTAATCAATATGGTTCACAGAATACAAAATAGAAATCCTGGTTATTCAGATTTTAATAGTGCAAGCTCTGCTCAATCGTTTAATTTTTCACCTACGATGACTAGCCCCATTTCACATGGAGCAAATGCATTAAAGTTAGAAAATGAAATAATTGCAGAGGCAGTTACAAATACTGCATCATCCGAAATGATGAATGAGCAAACTGCTACTAATCAAGAAGTTGAAAGTATTGTTGAAAATAATCAATCAAATGATTATGAGCAATCTTTTTCAGAGGAAGCACTTACAACTGCACAACTTGAAGAAAATAGCCCAATAGAGGAAGAACATGTTTCTAATGGACTTGAAAACTTTGGTGTAGAAGGTGAAGATGCTCCAGATCTATTTAGTTCGGATAGTGCAACTTCAGAAACAGAAGGATTTTTATCAACTGAAACTTCAGAAAATACTTCAGAAGATGATGATCTAGAAATTCCGGCATTTTTAAGAAGACAAAAAAATTAATGGGCTTCAAAAAAATAAATGATAGCCACCATAATACCAGATGTGAGAAATCATTACCCGGTATTGCTAAGTGAAATAATTAGCATTATTACCCCTCAATATGGTGGCACATTTATTGACTGTACGTTCGGTCAAGGTGGATACACAAAAAAAATATTAAATTTCCCAGCAACAAAAGTAATTGCATTAGATAGAGATTCTGAGAGTTCTAAAAAAGCTCAAGAACTGCAAAATAGTTTTGAAGATAGGCTGTTATTTAAAAATATCAAATTTAGTCAATTAAATAATCTAAAGTTAAAGGATGAAAATATCAAAGCTGTAATTTTTGATTTAGGTTATTCATTGAATCAGATTAAAGACCCAAAAAAAGGTCTTTCATTTGATGCAGTAGGTGAACTTAATATGAGAATGGGTATAAATGATTTTTCAGCAAAAGAAGCAATTAATCAACTAGATGAAAAAGAACTTACAAAGATATTTAAATATTTTGGTGATGAAGCAGACAGTAAAAGAATAGCACACAATATTGTTGAAGACAGATCCAAAAGAGAAATCACAACAGAAGAGTTAGTTAGAATTATAGAGTCTTCGAAAAGAAAAAGAAATTATAAAACACATAGTGCAACTAAAATTTTCCAAGCATTAAGAATATTTGTAAATAAAGAAATTAGTGAACTAATTTATGGATTAATTAATGCAGCTAAAGTTGTTAAAAAAGATGGTGTTATTGCAGTTGTAACATTTCATTCACTAGAAGATAAAATTGTTAAATACTTTTTTAAAAATTTATCTGAAAATAAAAGTGTCTCAAGACACATGCCAAAAACTGAAGAAAAATTAAATTTATTTAGATCTGTTATAAAAAAAGCAATAGTACCAAGTGATAAAGAAATTAGAGAAAATCCACCCTCTAGATCAGCCAAGTTACGATATGTAATTAAAAAAGAAGACTTTTTCGATTTTGAAACAGATATTTTGGATAAATTTAAACATTTAATTGACATTGAGAATTTGTCAAAAAAACTATGAAACAATTAGCTTTAGTTGTTATTTTTGTATTAATACTGATCACATCCCTTGTTAAAAATTCTACAAAAGAAATAGAAGATCAAATTTTTGTAATCAATGAAAACATAAGACCTTTAAAATCAGAACTTGAAGATGTGTTGCTTGAGTTTAATTATTTGAGCTCTCCTGAAAAATTAGTTCAGTATCAGACGCAATATTTTGAAAAAGATTTAATTAAAATTGAAATTATGAATATTAAAGAAATCATTGAAAACAATGAAACTTTAGAAATAAATGACTTAATCAGCAAGAATAGTAATGAATAATAAAAAAAATATTATTCTAGAAGAATATGAAAATGAATTTTCATACAAAAAAAGTAAAACTAATTTAGATATACAGTTTAATAGAATAGCCTTTATTTTTTTTGTTTTTTTAATGATTTCAGTAATTTATTCAATACAATTGCTTCATTTAGGCTCGTTAAAAGCAGAAGACAGCAAGGAATTTTTAACTATAAATAAAAACCATAGAGCAGACATACTTGATAGAAATGGAAATTATTTAGTTAAAACAGTTAAGTCAATAGATATTGGTATTAACCCTATTGAGGTAATTGATAAAAAAAAACTCTTAATTAATTTGCAGTTAATATTCCCAGATAAAAACTATGCAGAGATTATTAAGAAACTTGAAAAAAATAAATTCTTTTATTTTGAAAAAAAAATATCTTCTGACAATTATGAAAAAATTATGTTACTTGGAGATAAATCAATTAAATCAGAAGAAAAATTAACTAGAATTTATCCTCAAAAAAATCTCTTTAGTCATATTATTGGTCAAATAGATGATGACAATAAAGGTATATCAGGACTTGAAAAATCCTTTAATGAAAAATTAAAACAAACAAACAAACCACTTAAATTAACAGTAGATACTGACATACAATTTTTAATTAGAGAAGAATTGGTAAAGTTTCAATCTATATTTAGAAGCAAAGGTAGTACAGCAATTTTGATGAATGTTAATAATGGAGAAATTATATCTATGGTTTCATATCCAGATTTTGATCTTAATAAAAGAGAGAAGATAGTGGATCTCAACTTTATTAATAGAGCAACAAAAGGAGTGTATGAATTAGGCTCAGTATTTAAAACTTTTACAGTAGCAGCTGGATTAGAAGCAGGTTTAATTAATACTGACACAGAATTTTTAAATTTAGAAAAAAAACTACAATGTGGAAAAAGTAGTATATCTGAATATGACAACAAGATACCATCCGATCTTACCGTAGAACAAATTTTAATTAGGTCTGGAAACATAGGGTCTGTAAGAATTGGACAAAAATTAGAAATTATTAAATTAAAAGCTTTTTTAGAAAAAATCGGAATCCTAAGTAAAATAAATTTTGACATAGAGGAAGTTGGAGAGCCTATTCCATTTAAGTGGGGAAAATGTAAACTTGCGACTGTGTCTTTTGGGCATGGAATAACTACAACTCCACTACAGTTGGCAAAAGCTTATGCAATAATATCAAATGGTGGTTTTGCTGTTGAGCCCAGCTTAATAAAAAGTGAGTCAAAAAATAATCAGCAAAAAAAAAGAATAATCAAAGCTGGTATTTCAGAGAAAATAAATCCGATACTTAGAAAAATTGTAACTACTAAAGAAGGTACAGCGGGACTTGTAAACATTGAAGGTTACGAAGTTGGTGGAAAAACTGGAACTGCTCAAAAAACAATAGTAGGCGGTTATTCTAAAGCAAAAGTTAATACATTTGCAGGTATTTTTCCCGCTTCTAACCCGAAATATGTGCTGATAGTACTGCTTGATGAACCAAAAACATCATCAGATTATGTATATGAATATAAAAATAAAAAAGGTTCATATAAAGGAACCCCATTTAATACGGCAGGGTGGACATCTGTTGAGGTAGCAGGAAAAATCATAGAAAAAATTGGTCCTATTATAGCCACAAAATATATAGAAAATTAAAATTTATATGTTGATAGGTGGTTTTCTTAAAAATACTAAAAAGGAATTTAGAAATCGTTATTTTTCTGGTCTAAGTTTTAACAGCGCAGATTGTAAAAAAGATTATATTTTTTTTGCAATTAAAGGAACAAAGTCTGATGGAAATAAATTCATTAATGACGCTATTAAAAAAGGTGCAACAATAATTATTTCAGAGAAAAAATTTGAAGGCATAAAAAAAAAAGTATTATTTTTAAGATCTAAAAATGTTAGAAAATTATTATCAGAATTATCGTATAAGATAAAAAAAAATAAACCTAAAAATTTAATTGCTGTAACAGGAACAAATGGAAAATCATCAATTGCAGATTTTTATTTTCAACTACTCAACTTAAGTAATAAAAAAGTAGCTTCTATCGGAACATTAGGAATTAAGACAAAAAATAATTTAAAGAAGGTTTCTAATACCACACTAGATCCAATCGAGTTAAGCAAAATATTAAATGACTTAAAAAAACAAAGAATTGATAATGTTATATTGGAAGCTTCTAGTCATGGACTAAAGCAAAATAGACTTGATGGCTTAAAATTTAGTACTGCAATTTTTACAAATTTATCTCATGATCATTTAGACTATCATAAAACATTTAATGATTATCTTAAATCAAAACTGTATCTATTTGAGAAGCTATTAAAACCTAGAGGAAGCATCATTACTGATAGTAAGATTCCAGAATATAAAAATTTAAAAAAAATAACGCTAAATAATAAATTTAATCTTCAGGCTTTATCAAAAAGTAATAATGGAATAAATATTTATTCTCATCAATTTAAGGGTAATAAACAAATAATCAAAATTACACACAATGAAAAATATTATAAATTACAAACAGACTTAATTGGTAAAATTCAATTAAAAAACTTATTTATGGCAATGCTTGCTGCTAAAAAAAGTAATTTAAAATTTGATAGAATAGTGAAATTAGCCTCAAGGGTAAAATCGGTAAGTGGTAGGTTTGAAAAAATTGGAAATTTAAAAAATAAATCAAAAGTTATTTTAGATTATGCTCATACACCCGATGCACTAAATACCTGCTTGTCTAATTTGAAAGAACAATTTGAAAATAAAAGAATATTTATTGTATTTGGATGCGGTGGTAATAGAGATAAAGACAAGAGACCCATGATGGGAAAAATAGCCAATCAATATTGTGACAGAGTTTATTTAACTGACGACAATCCAAGAGATGAAAATCCAAAAAAAATAAGATTAGCTATTAAAAAAACCATTGATAAATCAAAAGTTTTTGAGATTTCAAATAGATTTAAAGCTATTCATGAGGCTATATTTGATTTAAATACTGGCGATATTTTAGTTATTGCAGGCAAAGGTCATGAACAGACGCAAGATTATGGAAAGTTTGTAAATAAATTTTCTGACAGATTAGAAATAATAAAAAATATTAAATTAAAAAATGAAATTCTTTCAACTAATCTTAAAATAAATATCCTAAAAGAGATTAGCAATTCTCCTCAAATTAATCCTAAGATAAAAACAAGTAATGCATCAATTAATTCTAAAAAAATAAATAAAAATGACATATTTTTTGCAATAAAAGGAAATAATAAAGATGGAAATTTATATGTTAATGAAGCTTTTCAAAATGGTGCATCATTAGTAATAGCTAATAATCAAACAAAATCTAAAAAAAAAATTATAGTAGATGATACGTTGCAGCTTTTAACAGATGCATCAGCACAACTAAGAGAAAATTTATCTAGTAAAATTATATCTATAACTGGTAGTTGTGGAAAAACTTCACTCAAAGAATTGTTAGGAAAAACTTTAAGTAAGATTAGTAATGTAACTTATTCGCCAAAATCTTTTAATAATAAATTTGGGGTACCATTAAGTTTATTTAATCTAAGAGAAAATGATGAATTTGGCATTTTTGAAATTGGAATGGATAAAAAGGGTGAGATTGATTATTTATCAAAAATAATCAAACCTGACGTTGGTGTTATTACAAATATTTCCTATGCACATATTAAGAATTTTAAAAATATTCATCAAGTAGCTTTAGCAAAGTCAGAAATTATTAGTAATATAAAAACAAATGGATATCTTGTTTTAAATCAAGATGACAAATTTTACAATTTGCATAAAAAAATTGCTAAGAAAAAAAATATAAACATTCTTACATTTAGTTTAAAAAATAAATCAGCAAATATTTTTTTAAAAAAGATAGTTAAAGAAAAATATAGATATAAAATATTTGTAAATATTAATAAAAAACAAACCTATTTTTATATAAAGTCAATTTTCGAAAATAATTTAAAAAATTTATTAGCAACTATTGCAATTATGTCAATTTTTAAAGATACACAAAAATTAGATAAAAATATATTTTTTGATTATGAAATAGCAAAAGGTCGTGGAGATATAAAAAAAGTTAAATTAAATAAAAAGAGTATTTATGTTGTAGATGAAAGTTATAACTCTAATCCGTTATCATTAAAGTCCGCTATAAAAAATTTTGATGAATTAAAAATTAATAATTCAAAAAAAAAATTAATACTGGGTGATATGTTGGAATTAGGAAGTTATTCAAAGAAGCTACACCTAGAGGCTGGTAAAGATATTAACAAAACTTCTCTAAAAAATATCAATGTAGTGGGTAAACATATTTTACATACTTATAAAAACCTTGATAAGCACCGTAGAGGTGTCATTTTGAAAGATAAGTCTAAAATAATTGATTTGATTAAAAATGATTTAAATAATAATGATTATTTAATGATTAAGGGTTCAAACTCTACTGGACTTAACAATCTAGTTAACAAATTAAAAACTGGTAAGTTTAATGCTTTATAGTCTTATTACTCAATTAATTGATCAATATAGTTTTCTAAATGTATTTAAGTATTTAACATTTAGAACGGGGCTTGCAATGTTTACGTCAATGTTTGTGGTTCTATTAATAGGCACTCCTTTTATTAAATTTTTTTCAGCAAGAAAAATCTTAAATCCAATAAGAAATGATGGTCCTACCGAACATATAATTAAGAAAATTGGAACGCCAACAATGGGGGGTGTTTTAATTTTACTCGGACTATTTTCAGGAATATTATTTTGGGGTGATCTATCAAATTATCATATATGGTTTTTGTTATTTATTGTTACAGGGTTTGGGCTATTAGGTGCATATGATGATTATAAAAAAATTAAGTTTAAAAATTCATCTGGTATATCATTTAAATTTAAGATTATTTCTCAAATTTTAATAGCCTTTGTTGGAATTTTTGGTTTAACTCAGTTATCTCAAAATACTGAACTTACAAACTTGTATTTTCCTTTCTTTAAAAATTTAATTATTAACCTTGGATGGTTTTTTATTCCATTTTCTATTTTTATAATTGTTGGATCATCTAATGCAGTTAATTTAACAGATGGTTTAGATGGCTTAGCAACAGTGCCTGTCATATTAGTGGCAGCATGTTTTGCATTTATTAGTTACGTAACTGGTAATATTGTATTTTCAGAATATTTAAACATTCCCTATCTTAAAGGTATGGGAGAAGTTTCAGTTTTTTGTGGATCAATTATAGGTGCTTGTTTAGGGTTTTTATGGTTTAATGCACCACCTGCTAAAATATTTATGGGTGACACTGGTTCATTGGCATTAGGTGGATCATTAGGGGCAATTGGTATTATTACCAAACATGAGATTTTTTTAGCAATAACAGGTGGTTTATTCGTACTAGAAGCTGTGTCAGTTATAATTCAA
>Ga0302121_10001325_pt1 | contig 11858 bp, 10 predicted proteins | sample CB21_surface_MG_FD_203120 | JGI IMG/M metagenome (GOLD analysis project Ga0302121, IMG submission 203120) | Marine microbial communities from Western Arctic Ocean, Canada - CB21_surface | ecosystem: Environmental > Aquatic > Marine > Oceanic | place: Canada: Western Arctic Ocean | collected... | reverse complement strand
CTATCTGAAGTAGCCCCATAAGCACCACGGTAATGAACAAATATTCGACGCCGTGATCAGCCACCAAAGACACCATGACCACAGCCAAGGCGCCAGTCGCACCACTAATCATACCGGGACGCCCGCCAATGCAGGCCGTGATAAGTCCAACCATAAAGGCGGCATAGAGCCCTACTAGGGGATCAACTCCAGCAACAAAAGCAAACGCCACAGCTTCTGGAACCAGAGCAAGGGCGACGGTCAGGCCTGAGAGTAAATCGTTTTTAAAGGTTGCTACTTTGCTAAATTGAAGCTCAAACATTCACTGGTTTCTCTTGATAATTTATCATAACTTTACAAAATCGCTTACTTAGCGCGACTACGTCCGGATCCTCTATTGGAGTTTCCCCCGGAAGGTCTTCTCCGCCCTGGAGCGGCAGTCTCGGTCTTTCGGCTGTTAGCGTAGGGCGAAGGCGCTTGTCCGGTTGATCTATCACTGCCAGACTCATTAGTCGGTCGTGAAGCGGTGTCTCCCGCAGGACGAAGCCTCTCGGTCTGATGACGCCCGCCACTCTTCGCTTTGTTGCCTGGCTGTGGACCCTGACCGTAACTCGAACGTTCTTTGCTTTTGGTGGAGTTATTAGTATGTCGAGAATTATTACTCGTGTTAGTTTCACTTTTCAGCGGCCTGCGTGGCTTGTTCGCGCGTACAGGACGATTGAGGGTTGTTTCTTTAACCGCTTGATCTGGCTCAAAACCCTCGACTTCTTCGCGCGGTAATACCCTCTGTATCAACCGCTCAATACCAGACAGCAGATCTACCTCGTCGGCACTAACCAGTGAGATGGCTTTACCCGTCAAACCTGCTCGGCCGGTTCTACCAATGCGGTGAACATAATCTTCAGAAACGTTGGGCAGATCATAGTTAACAACCTGAGGCAGTTGCTCAATATCCAATCCCCTGGCAGCGATGTCTGTCGCAACTAAAATGCGTGTTTCCCCAGCCTTAAACTCAGCGAGCGCACGGGTGCGCGCACCTTGGCTTTTATTACCGTGAATCGCCGCGGCAACAATCCCCTCAGATTCAAGATGTTTAGTTAACTTATTAGCGCCATGCTTTGTCTTGGTAAACACCAATGCCTGGGTCCAGGCTCCATCTTTGATGAGTTTAGTAAGTAAAGGGGCCTTTTGTTTTTTATCTACGGTATACACTGACTGCGTAACAGTCGGTGCCGCCGCATTTCGAGGAGTCACTGATATCTCGACAGGATTGCGGACTAAGCCTGAGGCTAATTTACGAATTTCATCACTAAAGGTTGCCGAAAAAAGCAGATTCTGACGACGTTTTGGCAGTAACATAATAATACGCGTGATATCACGAATAAAACCCATGTCCAGCATGCGATCGGCTTCATCCAATACCAAGACTTCAAGGTGATCAAACTTAACCGCATTTTGGCTGTGGAGGTCCATCAAACGGCCCGGTGTGGCTACCAGAATGTCGACGCCGCGACGCAACTTCAACATTTGAGGGTTGATTTTCACCCCGCCAAACACAACAGCTGATGAAAGAGACATATGTTTACCATAATCTTTAACGCTCTCACCTACCTGAGCAGCGAGTTCTCTTGTCGGGGTTAAAATAAGAGCGCGGGCTTGATTAGCTTGTGCTCCACGACCAGCTGAAAGGCGCTGCAGAATGGGCAGTGTAAAGCCAGCTGTTTTACCGGTACCCGTCTGAGCAGCGGCCATAACGTCGCGACCGTCTAGGACCGCAGGAATGGCTTTTTCTTGTATAGGTGATGGCGTTTCGTAACCTTTACCGGCAATAGCTTTTAATAAAGGCGCAGATAAGCCTAGATCAGTGAATTTCATAGTAGTGTCTTTGTGTTCGCTGCGTACCTAGGACCTGGGTAGCTGCTTTTAATAGGAATTCTTGGAAGGCCCTTGAATGGCGCGCACCATACAGACATTAGCCAACAAAAGCTACTGTGTCGGGGTATAAAGCAGTTAAGTCAGCCATTGGCAATAATACGATAGGCTGCAATTACCCGAGGTGGTGCTTGAACCAACTCAACGAGCACACCCTCAGCACTCAGCGGAAAATCACTATTGCCTTTCGGATGCACGAAGCACACATCGTGTCCAGCGGCTCCAGGACGAATGCCCCCAGGTGTAAACCGCAGCCCCTTACTAGCTAACCAGTTGACCGCTGCGGCTAAATCGTCGATCCATAAGCCGACATGATTAAGCGCAGGGCTATCAACCCGGGGCTTTTTAGTGGTGTCCAATGGCTGCATCAAATCGACTTCCACCGCAAACTCACCGGCTCCCATTACGCAGATATCTTCATCAACATTTTCAGATTCACTGATAAAGGTCTCACGGTATTCAAGACCCAGTAAGTCTACCCAAAAACTGCGTAACCGCTGCTTGTCGGGTCCACCAACGGCTATTTGCTGTATACCTAAAACTGAAAATGGTCGTTTACTGTCCAAGTGGAACTCCTATTAACTAAAAATCACTCTTTAAAACTATTAATTCAAAAAGCTTTGTTCAAATTTATCGATAAAACTATCTAACTGGTCACTGGGTAAATCATTAATTCCCGCGGCGGCTTCTCGGCCCCCACCTGTGGGAAATTGACTACAAAGCTTACTTGCCCCCTGCTTGTTGATCAATGGGGCTCTCACACTAACCAAATAGTCGCCCGTCGATTTTTCTGTAATCACCGCATGGGCACGTTCGGGATGCTGATTAGTGAGATCATTACTAAACACGCCACTGACTCTTCGTGCCCAGGGCTGGTCAGGTAACATATAGACTGCAGTGCAGGCGTTCGAGCGAATTGGTTGTAGCGACGTAACCGCCGCAAAGTCCTGCTGATAACCAGTTTCAAGTTTATCAAAGTGATGGCGGCTGTCGGCAATAAAGTCTAGAGGATCATCGTAATCAATAACCAATTGATAGAGATCTTTAGGCGTAAAATGTAAGTCGTTGAGGTCTGAACCATAACCGTTGTAGTTCATATAGATACCCAGCTTTTCTAACAAATCTACTTGATCAGATGAAAAACTCTTCCCGTTAAGCATACCTTGCGCGACCTTCTTCAAATTATCGCCAAACGTCCCTACAACTCCCCAGCCCAACCTCGCTCCACGAAGGTATTGATTAACTAACAGACTAGTGGAGATATCTGCCGCTTCGTTAATCAGCGATATAAGCGATGCAGATGCCGGGACCTTGCCTGCAGAGTGGTGATCAACATAGAAAACCTGGGCACCCTCAGAGAGTACTCTGAGTAAATCCAAGTGATTTTTGGCCATTGAGATATCAAGAACAGTAATGCGGTCTCCACTATCTGGCTCAACCTGCCTTAATAGCTGAATATCGCGCTTAACACCGGTTATGAGTGTGGCATCACGAGGATCGATTTGCCGCAGCTGAACCAATGCGCAAATACCATCCGCATCACCATTAAATACATCATAGTCAGCCATAGGAGTCAGGCACCCTCGATCTGATAGTAATCCATGAGCACTTTAGCGACCTCCGGACGCGAAAATTCAGCAGGTGGTGCTATGCCATTACTTAGCATTTCGCGCACCTTAGTCCCAGACAGCAACACAAAATCATCTGCGGAGTGCCCATCAACTTCATTCATCATGACAACATAGCCCAGCTTTTTTGAGAAAGCGGTGTGATCAGCGTTAAATATCTGTATTTCCAGAGCTCCTTTAGGTACTCGCTGGGCAAATATCTCCTGCGCCTCGAAGGCTCCGTAGTAATCCCCGACACCGGCATGGTCCCTTCCGACAATGAGGTGCGTAGCCCCCATATTCTGACGAAAAATAGCATGCAAAATAGCTTCCCGAGGTCCGGCATAAAGCATATCAAAGCCGTAACCCGTTACCATTACTGAGTTCTTCGGGAAGTAACTATCAACCATGACCCTAATACAGTCATCTCTCACTGACGCAGGAATATCACCCTGCTTAAGCTTACCCAGCAACATATGAACAACCAATCCGTCGGCATTCAAGCGTTCCATCGCCATCCGACAGAGCTCCTCGTGAGCACGATGCATAGGATTTCGAGTTTGAAATGCAACAACCTTATTCCAGCCACGCTGATCGATTTCACTGCGTATCTGCTGAGCTGTACGAAAGGTTTCCGGAAAGTCAGCCTGGAAATAACTAAGGCTCAATACCTGTACGTCACCAGAAATCAAATAGTTTCCCAGTCCGCTGAAGGTTGCGACTCCCGGATGACTCGAGTCTTCGGTGCCAAATATCTCGGCGGACATAATGCCTAGCTGTTCATCTGTCACTCTCTCAACTGCTGAAACCTCCATCACCGCCATGATCGGGTGACCATCCACATTGGGGTCTAACAAAGCAATTTTTGAGCCCGCAACAAATGACGGCTTGTCTCTTACCAAGTTAACGACAGGCACAGGCCAAAACAGTCCACTAGTGGTATGCAAAGACTCACAGACATTCAAAGCATCCGAGAGCCCCATAAATCCTTCTAAAGGATTAAAGTACCCTGCTCCAAGCATTACCAAATTGGCTGCGGCAGCAGAATTAATCGTTAACGTCGGTAACCGAGCGGCATCGTCAAGTAACCGCTTTCGATCAGTAACATTCTCAATGAGTAGAGAATTGAGGCTATCTGAGCCATGAGGTTTAATCAAAAATTAATCTCCAAACGCTAAATTAGTTACATCCAGATTCATCTTAGCGCCCTGTAGTTACGACAGTACACTTAAGTGTTCGAGATAGTCCATAATGAAATTGACCTCCTCGCTGAGGCTCATTTTATCGGACACTAAATGGATTTCAGCATCATTGGGCGCCTCATAAGGATCATCGATACCGGTAAAATTCTTAATTTCACCGGCTCGTGCTTTTTTATAAAGACCCTTGGGATCCCGATTCTCTGCAGACGCCAAATCACAATCGACGAATATTTCCACAAAGATCAGCCCCATTTCCTGGTGAATACGGCGTACTTGATTCCGGTCATCACGATAAGGGCTTATAAAACTGGCTAGCGTGATAACACCAGCCTCATTAAAAAGCTTTGCGATTTCACCGATACGCCTAATATTTTCCGCCCGGTCAGCCGCTGAAAACCCTAAATTCTTGTTAATACCCAATCTTATATTGTCGCCATCAAGCCGATAGCTCAATTTCTTTTTATTCATCAAAGCCCTTTCCAGAGCGACAGCTATAGTACTTTTTCCGCTCCCTGACAGGCCCGTAAACCAAAGTGTAGCGCCCCTTTGAGTGAGTAGAGCTCTGCGTTCATCAACAGATACGTCACCCTCATGCCAGGTTACGTTAGTTGCTTTTTGATTAACCATTTAGAAGACCCTAGTCCGCTATTAAATCCAAGAGATCATCATAGAGCGGTTAGGGGTATTTTTACAAATAATGAAATCAGTCTCTAGTAATAAAAGCGTTATTTGACCATGGAAAAAGCGGGTAGATAAAAGTAACAAATTAGAACGTCTGTTAAATATCAAGTGGGCTTAAGAGCATCCGAATTCGGCAGATTTTTAAAAATAGATACTTATCGTGCATGAATAATAGTGATCTGGCTTTTGTTTTCAATCCCGACGCCCCTGTAGCTAATTGCCACAGTGACTAGTCGAGTATTTTTTACAAATTTCAATATGATAATTGAATCTGTTTTTCGAGATTTTAGCCCCCACCCATAGTTTGCAGCGTATCTTAAGTAAAAATCCAAATTAACGGTCTGGCTTTTTTCTGACAACGCAATGGTGTGTGTGCCCTCATATAGCTTAGATTCGGCGACCGAGCTAACTTGGATTTGAGCTTTGCTTGGGATCGGAAAATCATATACCAATGAGACAATTTTGTTATACGAAGTGATTTGCCCATCATCTCTCAATGGAGCGCACCCAAAGGCAAGCATCACATACAGAAAAACGACTAAACCGTAAAACTTACTCATAATTATAACCCTGAATAGTCATACCGAAGAGCCGAACAATTGATCCGAATAAGATCCGTCCAGCATCCCAAATTCGCTAAATTTACCATGGCAGGGATTTCTATATTAAAATCCATTGAATTGACTCATAAGCACACATCTAGGCCGTCGAGAGTCCGCAACAAATATTCGAATTTCTTATGTCATAGAAGTTTTCCAAGGGATTGCGTTAAAACTCCAAAAGACTTTTAATGGTCGAAGTTTAATTAATCAGTTACTCACCCACCGAAGGAATCATGCTCATCATGCAAGCGCTGTCTAATTTAAAGATCCTCGATTTCACAACACTCGTTCCTGGCCCTTTTGCCACCATGATGCTTGCAGATTTAGGTGCGGATATTCTTCGTGTGGAATCTCCAACCAGACCCGATATGATAAGAGCCATGGGGCCATTTAGTGATGGCACATCGACCACTCACGCTGTCCTAAATCGAAGCAAGCGATCTATTGGTTTGGACCTGAAAAATCCTGCCGCTGTGGAGATGGTTCAAAGGTTGGTGGCGGACTATGACATTGTTATCGAGCAATTCAGACCGGGGGTCATGGATAGGCTTGGTGTTGGCTTCGAGGCGCTTAGAAAAATCAATCCCAAACTTATTTACTGTTCAATTACTGGATATGGCCAGACAGGACCCAATCGAGATCGAGCAGGCCATGACAACAACTACATCTCACTGTCTGGGCTGAATGGATACAGTGGTCGAGATGGCAAGCGTACGCCTATTATGGGCATGCCATTAGCCGATCTCGCCGGTGGGTCTTTACATTCGGTGGTGGGAATTCTAGCTGCGGTCAACCAAAGGACTCAAACCGGTCTCGGACAGCATGTTGATATCAGTATGACCGACGCCATATTTGGTATGAGCACTATGTTCGGATCGCACTATCTGGCGGGAAAGGAAGAACCACGACCGGGAACAACCACGCTAAATGGTGGTACTTTTTACGATTATTACCTCACAGCTGATGGCCGTAATCTGTCGATTGGAAGCTTAGAGCCTCAATTTTTTACTCAACTATGCGCCACGTTGGGGTTAGAAGAATTTATCAGTCTTGGCAGCAAACCTGATGCTGCGAGCCAACAGAAATTTAAACAGCTTTTAGAGGAAACTATTGTCACAAAAAGTCTGGCGGAGTGGGTGGACATATTTAAAGACAAAGATGCCTGCGTCGAACCCGTACTGACGCTTTCAGAGGCTTGTGAGAGTGAACACATGAAACAGAGAGACCTTGTGGTCAATGTTGATACTTATCAAGGTTCGGTACAAAAACAGATTGGTAGCGCTATTAAATTATCGGAGTCGCCAACCACCTATGGGCTATGTGGAGCTCCCTTAGGCCATCATAATCAGCAAGTGATGGAAGAACTGGGCATGAGTGAGCAAGAGATAGACGCTGCCAAACACTCTGGCATGTTTGGTTAGAATCCTTGTATCAGGCTAACCTCAGTCTCTAGCAAAAGCATCGGCCCCGCTCTGCAGTGTCAGGGTGCCAACATAAGCTAAGTTGCGTTGGAACTACCTGATCTCTGTGCTTAATCTTTTTGCGCTATTGCGCTATCTATATCACCCCTTTGCGTGTCTAGTGCAAGATAGGGGTTTTGCTCCTGAATAGCACCTGGGTGTACCACGGAAATCGTAATCTGACTGCTATTTCCACCGCCGGTCAATCTGCCAAAGCCACTACCTCGACGAAGAATCTCGATAGTTGCATGCCGCCCTTCTTTGGTATACACAAGAATTATTTCTTCTGCCACTGTAGACGATACCAAACCCCAGCCAGAGCCTTGGGTGGAGTTGCCATAAAATATCAAGTTTTCTGCCGGGCTTAACTCAGAGTACAAAACAATACGCCCTGCGATACCGGTACCGGTGCCCAGTATTACAGTGGGCAACTTTTGAATATCCGCATCGCTTGGAAGCGGAAAGTCCGCCAGTAGATAATTAATGATCCTTCTGGACTCTTCTTGATAGACATCACCAACCAGTCCGCAACCGGATAAAACAGTTGAAAGAATAAGTGCGGCAAAGATCTTAGTGTGCTTTAACATTTAGTGACTCCAAAGTCCGACAACAGTACTCGAACTATAAGCGCTATCACTATTCATTAGTGCCCTGAAACCACTCACTTGCGCATTGATTCGAACAACCAAAACCGACACTTTAGAGTCTCTTAATAGATTAAACTCTAGGAACTACCGTAACGTCACACCAGAGTAGTTTGTACTCATTGTTGATCGAGTTTGTTTAGTCTTATCGTTCTTTTAACCAAACCAACCCGCACTTTAACTTCGATAAGCTGGGGATTAGTGAGTTCTAATACCATCGGATGATTGCGGCCCAGCTGGGGAACGTAAATAAGACCTTCCCAGTTCTTGTTATCATTTTGACTGATTTCACTGAATAACAATTGACCCACTGCCGATGGTTTCTTGTCATTACGATAAATCTGGCCTGCACCTCTGTTCTGAACAAAACTTATCTCAATCCAAACGGGTTTATCGCTCAATTTCCATTGGCCCTGGAGAGCTGTGGAGTTGTGGATACCATCAGCCGATAGCACTCTTACTGACAGCAGTAAAAGTGCTAGAACTGAAATGATACGTAGAAGATACATTATCTTTACTTTAAACATACCCATGAGGTATTTTTTTTAGCCAGCGCTAAAAGCTCTGGCCCTTTTGCGCTAGAGAAACTAACAAGGGACTTGGCTCCCAAAAATCGTCGCCTGTCACCTTGTGATAATGGTTCAGTTTTTCTAGTACCTTGTCCAGACCGAGACTGTTGGCGTAATGCATCGGGCCTCCACGATAAATCGGCCAGCCATAGCCATACACATAGACCACATCGATATCACTCGCGCGCATGGCAATGCCCTCATCCAGAAGCTTTGCTCCTTCATTCACCATGGGTAATATACAACGATCGAGTATTTCTTCATCCGACACCTCGCGTTGCGCAATATCCGACACCTGCGCATGATCTTTGACTAAGTCCGCAACCAGACTTGATGGTGATGGTCTGCGCTTTTCATCATAGTCATAAAATCCCGCACTGGTTTTTTGACCGAAGCGCCCCAGCTCACAAAGCCGATCTCTAACGCTGGCACTTTTTGAGACGGCACTATCCCAGCCTAGGTCTAAACCCGCTAAATCAGCCATCTGAAAGGCTCCCATTGGGAAACCAAAATCAAATAATACTTTATCAACCTGACCCACTGCGGCTCCCTCAAGAGCCACCATGTTGGCTTGGTACTGACGGGTAAACAATATGCGGTTACCCACAAAGCCCGGACATACGCCAACCAACGCAGCAACCTTTTTGATCTTTTTGGCAAACGCCATACAGGTTTTTATGACCGGATCTGCGGTTTTTTCTCCACGCACGATCTCGAGTAACTTCATTACATTAGCGGGAGAGAAAAAGTGTAAGCCAATAACCGATTCAGGACGACTAGTGACGTTAGCGATCTCATTAAGATCCAGCGCAGAGGTATTTGAGGCAAGAATGGCATCTGACTTAGCAATCGTGTCTAGACGAGTGAAAATGTCTTTTTTAACCGCCATATTTTCAAATACAGCTTCAATAATAAGATCGCACTCAGCTAGAGCCTCTAACTCAAGCGCTCCAGTGATGAGTCCACAGCGAATTTCAACATCCTCTGCGCTAAGTCGCCCCTTACTGGCTGTATTCTCATAATTCTTTCGAATCGTCCCCAAACCCCTATCAAGAGCTGCCTGAGTTGTTTCAACAATCGTCACAGGAATGCCTACATTCGCCATATTCATGGCAATGCCGCCACCCATTAGGCCACCGCCAATAACACCTACCGAATTAATCGGTATATCAGCGGTATCCTTATCGATGCCAACTACCTTGGACGCTTGGCGCTCGGCAAAGAAGAAATACTGTTGTGCCTTAGATTGCGGACCTGCCATTAACTCTCTGAATAACTTACCTTCGGTCTTAATCCCCTCATCAAAGGGCTGAGAAACAGCCGCTTCGACACAGCGTATATTGTATTCAGGCGCTAAAAATCCGCGGGTTTTACGCGCTATCATTTTTCGTACTGTTGAAAACACTTCTGGATTGGCAGCGGCACTTTGTAATTTCTCTTGATTGTCGCGCACTCTTGGATGCGGAGTATCTAAAGCGGCCTTACTAAGGGCAAATGCAACGGCATCTGCACGTAAATCGCCACCGACAACCATATCGATCAAACCGGTATGTAGAGCCTCGGCAGCACCAATAGGTGCCCCGGAGGTCACCATTGATAAGGCTTTTTCTACCCCGACAATACGCGGTAATCTTTGAGTGCCACCAGCTCCTGGCAGCAGGCCAAGATGTACTTCAGGCAATCCAAATTTTGCACTGGATACCGCCACTCTATAATTACAGCAAAGCGTTGTCTCAAGGCCTCCCCCCAGCGCAGTCCCATGAACCGCCGCGACAATTGGCTTAGTTGATTGATCTAAAAGAGAGAGAACGGCTGGAAGATGCGGCTCTTTAGGCGCACTGCCAAATTCACTAATATCCGCTCCAGCAATAAATGTTCGTCCTTCACAGAAAATAACCACGCCAATAACCGAGTCATCATCTAAAGCTTTTTTAACGCCATTATAAATTCCTTCTCGGACAGCATGGCTCAAGGCATTAACCGGCGGGTTATTTACCGTAATTACTGCAATTCCTTGCTCAACGTCAAAATCTACTCTATCGGTCATTGCTACCATTTAACTTTCTCCTTGATGATTATTTTTTAATAAATGCATACTAATCCAATGTTCACTTGGACTCCATAGCCCGATAACGAACATCTACTGAGCTAATAAGTTCTGAATTTCGCGTTCAAACAGCCACAGCCTGTCCTGTCCCCAGAGCGCAAGAACAACATTTTTATCTGCATCTAATAGCCTAAAACTCGGTGCACCCCACAAACCGCTGGCATACATTGCCAAACGATTGTCTTCAACTATCTCCTGCCATCCATCCTGACCAACAATTTGCTTAGCTGATGCCCAATCTAGCCCGGCTTTTTCAACCACCTGCCTTAAACCACGGTCGTTATTTGTATTGACACCTTGTGCAAAAGCAGCGCTTAAAAAACTCGACAGCAAAGCATTGCCCTTGCCCTGACTGCAGGCCCAGGGATAAAGCGAGTAACAGCGGCGTGCTGGCTCTCCAATAGGATCATAAAAGTCACCATAGGGCACATTAGAGGCGCGCGCCTCTCTTGCAGCATCACTAAAAATATAGACACCCTTTTCTCTGGTTGCGGAAACACCCCGCATCACCATTGGCAGAATGGGCCTCACATTTAGGGTAACACCTGTGGATTCTACCATTGCCAAGACTCTATCAAAGACAATGGCCGAATAAGGACTCCTGACTGACACGAATAGCTCTAATGTTAGACTCCCATTATCCCGCAGTTTTCCTGCACTTACTTCCTGTTTGGGCATAATTTGCGGCGTATCTGGTCTCCTATCCGCACCCAATGCGCCAAGACGCTGTTCTAGATGATAAAGGCGGTCTACACCCCAATACCATTCACCGCCATAGTAAAACATAGCGCCAGAATAATGCTTGAGCGAATCTCGTCGGGCATTACCTAACTCATGCTTAGCCTTAACGTCACTGTCCGCTGTCGACCCAAACTGCTCTCCTAGCGTTTGCAGCAAAGACTCACTGCCTGACCAAAGCGCGCTGCCAACGGTAGCCGCATGAGTGACGAAATCTTCACTACTGAAGCCAGCAAGCACCGATTTGGTCATCTCGAGAAGTTTAGCACTTGGAGCCTCACGCTTTACTGGAAAGGCTAGCCCATAGTGAGGTGCGATTTTTGAAGCATCATATCGA
>Ga0302121_10001316_pt1 | contig 11913 bp, 5 predicted proteins | sample CB21_surface_MG_FD_203120 | JGI IMG/M metagenome (GOLD analysis project Ga0302121, IMG submission 203120) | Marine microbial communities from Western Arctic Ocean, Canada - CB21_surface | ecosystem: Environmental > Aquatic > Marine > Oceanic | place: Canada: Western Arctic Ocean | collected... | reverse complement strand
TGGATATCCTGCAAGGACTCCTGCTTTGATCGTTTCTTTGAGGCCTTTATCAACTGCTGGTATGAATTCTCTTGGCACTGAACCACCTTTAATTGCATCTACGAATTCGTATCCCTTTCCCTGTTCATTTGGTTCAATCCTCAGGTTAACGTGTCCATACTGACCTTTACCACCTGATTGTTTAACAAATTTACCCTCTTGCTCCACTGATTTCTTAATTGCTTCCCTGTATGCCACTTGTGGGGAGCCAATATTGGCTTCTACAGCAAACTCTCTTTTCATTCTATCTACCAGAATCTCTAGATGAAGCTCACCCATTCCTGAAATAATAGTCTGGTTAGTTTCCACGTCTGTTTTAACCCTAAATGAAGGATCTTCTTGAGCCAGTCTTCCAAGCGCAATACCCATTTTCTCTTGGTCAGCTTTTGTTTTTGGCTCTACGGCCACATGGATAACTGGCTCAGGGAATATCATACGCTCTAAAATAACTGCATTTTTCTCAGTACATAAAGTGTCACCTGTGGTTACATCTTTTAATCCTACCGCTGCAGCAATATCGCCCGCATAAACCTCTTTAATCTCTTCTCTATTATTGGCATGCATTTGCAAAATACGTCCCAATCTTTCTTTCTTTCCTTTAATTGGATTGTAAATGGTGTCGCCTGCTCTAACGACTCCTGAGTAAACCCTAAAGAAAATAAGTTGACCTACGAATGGATCGGTCATAATTTTAAATGCTAATGCAGAGAAATGTGCCGAGTCAGATGCTTCTCGAGTTGTTGGTTTCTCAGTAACCTCATCGATACAAGGCATGGGAGGAACGTCAATAGGTGAAGGCATTAATTCAATCACCGCATCGAGCATTGCTTGAACACCTTTATTTTTAAATGCTGAGCCGCATAACATAGGCACAATTTCATTCGCAATAGTTCTGGCTCTTAATCCTTGCTTAATATCCTCTTCGGATAAATCACCAGTTTCCAAGTATTTGTTCATTAAATCTTCGTTTGCTTCAGCAGCTGATTCCAGCATGTTTTCACGCCATTTTTGGCATTCTTCTTTTAGATCGTCACGAATATCTTTATATTGAAACGTTATGCCGTTATCTTCTTCATCCCAGATTATTTCCTTCATTTTCACCAGATCTACAACACCAGTAAAAGTTTCGGCTGCGCCAATAGGAAATTGAATGGGAATTGGATTTGCTTTGAGTCGGGAGCGCATTTGGTCATAAGCTTTAAAAAAGTCTGCTCCGGCTCTGTCCATTTTGTTTACAAATGCCATCCTTGGCACTTTGTATTTATTTGCTTGTCTCCATACGGTCTCTGACTGGGGTTGAACTCCACCAACAGCGCAGTAAACCATACATGCTCCATCAAGAACACGCATTGATCGCTCCACTTCAATAGTAAAGTCAACGTGACCAGGTGTATCGATGATATTAATTCTATGCTCATCAAACTGCTTACCCATTCCGCTCCAGAAGCAAGTTGTTGCAGCAGAGGTAATCGTTATACCTCTTTCTTGCTCTTGTTCCATCCAGTCCATAGTAGCAGCGCCATCATGAACTTCTCCAATCTTATGAGTAACCCCTGTATACAAAAGAATTCGTTCAGTAGTTGTTGTCTTACCAGCATCAATGTGGGCACTGATACCAATGTTTCTATATCGATTTATGGGAGTTTTGCGAGCCACTTAAGTCTACCTTTTTCTTTAAATTAAAAACGGAAATGTGAGAATGCTTTGTTTGCTTCTGCCATTCTATGAACTTCTTCTCTTTTCTTCATAGCCGCACCTTTACTTTCTGATGCTTCAAGAATTTCTGCGGCCAGGCGTAAATCCATCGATTTTTCACCTCTTTTAACAGCAGCCTCTTTAAGCCATCTCATTGCAAGCGCTGACCTTCTTTGAGGCCTAACTTCAACAGGGACTTGATAGTTTGCTCCACCAACTCTTCGACTTTTAACCTCAACCACTGGTCTGAGATTGTCAATAGCCAATGAGAAAACTTCGATCGGATCTTTACCACTTTTAGTTTGCACTTGATCGAAAGCGCCATAAATAATTCTTTCAGCAACGGATTTTTTACCGCTAACCATTAATACATTGACGAATTTAGAAACTTCTTGGCTTCCAAACTTTGGGTCTTGTAGTATCTCTCTTTTTGGGACTTCTCTTCTTCTTGGCATATCAAGTAACCTTTTAAATTATTAAGCTTCTTTTGGACGTTTTGTACCATATTTGGAGCGTGATTGTCTTCTATCTTTAACACCTGCTGTATCTAAACTACCTCGGACCATATGATAGCGTACGCCAGGAAGATCTTTAACTCTTCCGCCCCGAAGCAATACAACAGAATGTTCCTGCAGGTTATGGCCTTCGCCACCGATATAACTAATTACTTCATAGCCAGTCGTTAGTCTAACTTTTGCCACTTTTCGCAACGCTGAGTTAGGTTTTTTTGGTGTTGTTGTGTACACGCGGGTACACACTCCTCTTTTTTGAGGAGACGCTTCAAGAGCTGGCACCTTACTTTTTTCAATAATTCTTTTTCTTGGCTTCCGAATTAACTGGTTTATCGTGGGCATTGCCTATCCTTATTATTTAAATTAACTTAATCTCGCCTTTTCCAAACTTATGCTTGAAAAGGCGAGAATTGTATTTTGCTTCTGTCTTATTGTCAACTGAAAATTTATTCGGCTGGCATCTCTACTTCAGGATTATCTCCTGATACATCAGTTGTTAATGGAGCTTCACTGGGGACTGGTTTAACCTCATCATCGGTAGCGAAAATAGCTTCAGCCTTTTCAAGGCTTGTCATTTGAGCACTTTGTGCCGCTGTCTCAGCCTTAATTCTTGCCGCTTCCTTTCGATTTAAATGATGTGCCATACCTGATCCCGCTGGAATTAATCGGCCAACTATCACATTTTCTTTTAAGCCTCTAAGCTCATCACGCTTACCTAAGATAGCTGCTTCTGTAAGAACTCTAGTTGTTTCTTGGAACGAGGCTGCTGATATAAATGAATCGGTTGCTAAGGATGCCTTAGTAATGCCTTTCAGCACATATTCAAACTTTGCTGGTTGCTTGTCTTTGGCAACAATCGCTTCATTAGCTGTAAGAACTTCTGCTCTTTCTAGCTCCTCCCCAGGAATAAATGTGGTGTCACCTTTTTCTACCACCCTTACTCTTCGGAGCATTTGTCTTACAATCACCTCAATATGCTTGTCATTTATTTTTACCCCTTGCAAACGATACACGTCTTGTACTTCGTCAATAATATACCTTGCAAGCGCTTCTCTTCCTTGAAGCCTAAGTATGTCAGCTGGGTCCGCAGGCCCATCAACAATCACTTCACCCTGTGTTACAACTTGGCCATCATGGGCAGTAACGTGCTTGTCTTTGGGGATTAAGAATTCTTTTGCTTCCCCGTCTACATCGGTAATGACTAGTCTTTGTTTGCCTTTAGTGTCTTTTCCGAATGATACAGTACCTGTTACCTCAGCTAACACACCTGCATCCTTCGGTGATCGTGCCTCAAATAACTCAGCAACACGCGGCAACCCACCGGTAATATCTCTTGTTTTTGAGGACTCTTGAGGAATTCTGGCTAATACATCGCCCACTTTTACATCCTGAGTATCTGCAACTGTAATGATATATTTTAATTGGAATGTAACATTCACAGAATTATCAGAATTCAGAAGTTTTACCTCCTCCCCATCACCATCTAACAGTTTAATTTGCGGCCTTGTTCCTTTTGACTGACCCGCCTTAGCTTTTGATTCGATTACGACTAAAGATGATAATCCAGTAACCTCGTCAATTTGTTTAGAGACAGTAATACCTTCTTCAACGTTCTCAAACTTGACGCGCCCTGCGTACTCAGAAATTATAGGTCTTGTATGCGGGTCCCATGTGGCCATTACTCCCCCTACTTTAATAGACTTACCATCATTCACAAGGAGGGTAGCTCCATAAGGCACTTTATGTCTTTCTCTTTCTCTTCCAGAGTCATCCTCAATCAAGAATTCTCCATTACGTGAAATAACGACTTTTTCATCTCTTGCATTAGTAACGTATCTCATTGTTGAGGTAAATCTAACCGTGCCAGCTGATTTTCCTTCGATCTGGCTAACTGATGCTGCTCTTGAAACAGCGCCACCAATATGGAAAGTTCTCATAGTTAGCTGTGTTCCAGGTTCGCCAATAGACTGGGCAGCAATCACGCCGACAGCCTCTCCTTGATTTATTAAATTGCCACGACCCAAATCACGTCCATAACATTTAGCACAAATGCCGTATCTTGTTGCACACGTGAGCGCTGTTCGAACTTTAACTTCATCAATACCCAGACTTTCTATTTTCTCCACTTCATCTTCCGATAATAATGTTCCGGCTGGATATAAAACTTCTTGGGTTTCAGGATTAACTACCTCAAGCGCCGTAACTCTTCCGAGTATTCGATCGCTCAAAGGCTCAACTATTTCACCTCCCTTAACAAGGGCTTTAGTAACCAATCCTTCGTCTGTACCGCAATCATGCTCCTGGACTACCAAGTCTTGTGTTACGTCTACAAGACGTCTTGTTAGATAGCCTGAGTTAGCTGTTTTGAGCGCAGTATCTGCCAAACCTTTCCTGGCTCCGTGGGTTGAAATAAAGTATTGCAAAACATTTAACCCGTCTCTAAAGTTTGCTTTGATTGGCGTTTCAATGATTGAGCCATCTGGACGAGCCATCAAGCCCCTCATACCAGCTAACTGTCTAACTTGAGCCGCTGAACCCCTTGCTCCAGAATCTGCCATCATATAAATTGCATTGAAAGACTCTTGCTTTAAATCATTCCCTTTATCATCTTTTACAACTTTTCCATCATGACCAATCACAGTCTCTTCTTTAAGCTTCCTCATCATTGCGTCAGCAATCTTATCTCCGGCACGGCCCCAGATATCAACTACTTTATTATATCTCTCGCCCTGAGTTACTAAACCAGAAGAGTATTGATTTTCAATCTCTTGAACTTCTTGGTCTGCTTCAGAAATAAGGTCCACTTTTTCGGATGGGACCAGCATGTCATGAACAGTCACTGACATCCCAGCTTTAGTTGCAAACTTATAGCCTGTATACATAAGTTGATCAGCTAAAATGACGGTTTCTTTTATGCCAAGCTTTCTAAAGCTTAAATTGATTAGCTTTGATAATTCTTTTTTCTTTAACGTTTTATTGATGTTTTCAAAAGCCAATCCATGAGGAAGTATTTCAGACAATAAGGCCCTTCCAACGGTAGTTTCATACCTATTAATTTTTAATGTTTTGCTGTTATCAAAATTCAACTCGTACTCTTCTACGCGAACAGTAACTTTTGCATGAAGATCAACAAAGCCTTGGTCATAAGCGCGACGAGCCTCATCGATATCAGAAAACTTCATACCTTCACCTTTGGCAGCTATTTTTTCTCGTGTCATATAATATAAACCAAGAACAATGTCTTGAGAGGGAACGATAACTGGCTCACCGTTTGCAGGTGAAAGTACATTGTTAGATGCCAGCATTAAAGTTCTAGCTTCCATTTGGGCCTCAATTGAAAGAGGGACATGAACAGCCATTTGATCGCCATCAAAGTCAGCATTAAATGCAGAACATACTAGGGGATGCAATTGAATTGCCTTGCCTTCAATTAATACTGGTTCAAAAGCCTGTATACCCAATCTATGTAACGTTGGAGCTCTATTCAAAAGTACCGGATGTTCGCGGATGACATCCTCAAGGATATCCCAAACCTCAGGACCCTCCTCTTCAACTTTTTTCTTAGCTGCTTTTATTGTTGTAGCAAGGCCTAACAACTCCAATTTATTAAAAATAAATGGTTTGAATAGCTCTAAAGCCATCTTTTTAGGAAGGCCACATTGATGAAGCTTTAACTCAGGTCCAGCAACAATTACGGAACGGCCGGAATAATCCACTCGCTTACCCAATAGGTTTTGCCTAAATCGCCCGCCTTTTCCTTTAATCATATCAGCTAAGGACTTCAAAGGTCTCTTGTTGGCACCCGTCATTACTTTTCCGCGTCTACCATTGTCTAAAAGCGAATCCACTGACTCCTGAAGCATTCTTTTTTCATTTTTCACAATGATTTCAGGTGCTCTAAGGTCAAGCAATCTTCTCAGACGGTTATTTCTGTTAATAACCCTTCTATAAAGATCGTTAAGGTCTGACGTTGCGAAACGCCCGCCATCCAAAGGCACTAATGGTCTTAACTCAGGGGGTAGAACTGGGAGTATTTCTAGGATCATCCACTCAGGTTTAATTCCTGACTTTTGGAAGGCTTCAAGCACTTTAAGTCTCTTAGCAATTTTCTTAATTTTTGCTTCAGATCCGGTGGCCTCCATATCTACATTCATTCTTTCTATTTCTGATGGAATATTGATAGACCTCAAAAGTTCTTTTACGCCTTCAGCACCCATAACAGCAGTAAACTCATCACCAAATTCCTCAGCTTTTGCCACGTAATCATCTTCGGTGAGCAACTGTCCTCTAGTTAATGGAGTCATGCCAGGGTCTACAACCATATAAGCCTCAAAGTACAGCACTCTTTCAATATCTCTTAACGCTATATCAAGAACCATTCCAAGTCGGCTAGGAAGGCTCTTAAGGAACCAAATATGCGCAACCGGACTTGCAAGGTCGATATGACCCATTCTTTCTCTTCGAACTTTTGATAGCGTAACTTCAACACCACATTTTTCACAGATAACCCCTCTATGCTTTAAGCGCTTATATTTTCCACATAGACACTCATAGTCCTTAACCGGGCCAAAAATTTTAGCGCAAAATAAACCGTCTCGTTCCGGCTTAAAAGTTCGATAATTAATTGTTTCAGGTTTCTTAACTTCACCGTATGACCATGATCTGATTTTTTCAGGAGAAGCTAAAGCAATTTTAATAGCATCAAACTCCTCAGCCTGAGTAGTTTGTTTAAATAGATCTAATAATGCTTTCATGTCCTATCTCCTAGTTTCTATCAAGATCAATATCAATCGCTAAAGAGCGAATTTCTTTTGTTAACACATTGAATGACTCTGGCATACCAGCATCAATTTTATGTTCGCCTTTAACAATATTCTCGTAAACTTTCGTTCTTCCCATTACATCATCTGACTTAACTGTCAGCATTTCTTGCAATGTATAAGATGCGCCATAAGCTTCAAGCGCCCATACTTCCATTTCACCAAATCGTTGGCCACCAAACTGCGCTTTTCCGCCAAGTGGTTGTTGGGTAACTAGTGAGTATGGTCCAGTAGATCGAGCATGCATTTTATCGTCAACCAAATGATGAAGTTTTAATACGTGCATATACCCTACCGTAACTGGTCTTTCAAAACTTTCACCAGTTCTTCCGTCATACAAACGTACCTGAGTCTTCTTAGATGCAAAATTTAAAGTCTTAGTATGCTCACTGTCATCAGGGTAAGCCAAATCAAGCATTTGTTGAATATCGGATTCTGCACCACCATCAAATACTGGGGTAGCGAAAGGCACACCATTAGAAAGGTTTTCTGCTAGCTCTTTAACCTCGCTGTCTTTTAGGCTTTGGATATCCTCACCCTTACCTGAAGAGGTATTATAAATTTTGTCTAAGAATTTTCTTACTTCAGCAATATTGGTGTTGCTTCTCATCATCTCGTCAATACGATCACCTAAGCCCTTTGCAGCCCAGCCTAAATGTACTTCTAAAATCTGACCAATATTCATCCGTGAAGGAACGCCCAATGGATTCAACACAATGTCCAGAGTCTTTCCGTCTGCCATATAAGGCATATCTTCAACAGGTACAATTTTCGAAATAACGCCTTTATTTCCATGACGACCAGCCATTTTATCTCCTGGCTGAATTCTTCTCTTCACTGCCAAGTAAACTTTGACCATCTTTTGAACGCCTGGGGGAAGCTCATCACCCTGGGTTAGCTTTCTTTTCTTTTCTTCAAAACGATTATCAAATTCTTTTTTAGCAAAATTAAAGCTTTCTTTCATAGCTTCTAACTGTTTAGAGTCTTTATCATCGGACACCCTAATATCAAACCATTCATATTTACCAAGCGCTGCTAATTTTTCCTTGCTTAGTTTGTCGCCTTTTTTAATGCCCTTCGGTCCACCTATGGCAGATTTATTAAGCAGTACCTTTTCAATTCGTCCAAAAATATCTTCCTCAACAATCCTTAGTTGATCGGCAAGATCTTTTTTAAATGCTGTAAGTTGGTCCCCAATTATTTGTTCAGCTCTGTCATCCCGGTCAATACCCTCTCTAGTGAAAACCTGAACATCAATAATGGTTCCCGACATTCCGGATGGCACTCTAAGACTTGTATCTTTAACGTCAGATGCTTTTTCTCCAAATATGGCTCTTAGAAGCTTCTCTTCTGGAGTTAATTGGGTTTCACCTTTAGGTGTTACTTTTCCTACTAGCACGTCGCCAGCCTCAACTTCTGCTCCAATAAAAATAATTCCAGCATTGTCTAAACGGCCAATCATTCGCTCCGAGAGATTGGAAATATCTTGTGTTATCTCTTCCGGTCCAAGCTTGGTATCTCTAGCTACAACAGATAATTCCTCAATATGAATAGAGGTATACCTGTCATCTGAAACAACACGCTCTGAGATAAGAATTGAATCTTCAAAGTTGTAACCATTCCAAGGCATAAAACCAACCAACATATTTTGACCAAGCGCTAATTCACCTAGATCTGTTGACGCTCCATCAGCAATAACAGCACCTCTGTCAATTTTATCTCCCATTCTAACTAATGGTTTTTGATTGATATTAGTGTTTTGGTTGGACCTTGTATATTTAGTCAGATTGTAAATATCCACGCCTATGCCATCTTGCGCGGTTTCTTTTTCATTCACTTTAACGACAATTCTGTTTGAGTCTACGTAGTCAACAACCCCACCTCTTTTTGCTTGAACAGTTGTTCCAGAATCCATAGCTACCGTTCTTTCAATACCAGTTCCAACAAGGGCTTTCTCTGCTCTAAGACATGGTACGGCTTGTCTTTGCATGTTTGCACCCATTAATGCTCTATTAGCATCATCATGCTCTAGAAATGGAATTAATGAAGCAGCGACCGAAACAATTTGTCCTGGGGCTACGTCCATAAAGTCAACCGAGTCGTTTCCAGCCATCGTAAATTCATTTTTATACCTGGATGAGACTAACTCTTCTTTAAATTTACCATTGGCTGCTAATTCTGAGTTAGCTTGTGCGATTGTAAAATCACTTTCCTCAATTGCAGAAAGGTACACAATATCTGCAGTGACCTTGCCACCCTCAACCCTTCTGTAAGGAGTTTCTAAAAAACCGTACTTATTTGTTCTTGCGAACATGGCTAGTGAGTTAATCAGGCCAATATTTGGGCCTTCTGGGGTTTCAATCGGACAGACCCTTCCGTAATGAGTGGAATGCACATCTCTTACCTCAAACCCTGCTCGCTCTCTTGTTAAACCGCCAGGTCCCAGGGCAGAAACCCTTCTTTTATGGGTTATTTCTGACAATGGATTGGTTTGATCCATAAACTGCGAAAGCTGTGAGGAGCCAAAAAATTCTCTAATAGCACTCGAAATTGGTTTTGAATTAATTAAATCATGTGGCATTAAATTATCAGCTTCGGCCTGGCCCAACCTTTCTTTAACTGCTCGCTCAACTCTTACAAGCCCAGTTCTAAATTGATTTTCTACTAACTCACCAACCGACCTAATACGACGATTACCTAAGTGGTCAATATCGTCAATCTCGCCTCTTCCATTTCGCAGCTCAATTAATAAGCCAACTACAGCAAGGATGTCTTGATTAGACAAAATCGCCTCGCCAGTCTCATCTTTATCGCCTGCGCCATCATGAAATCTTTTCATCCAATCAGCATATTGGTCATAAGTTTTTGGGAATGCTCTTCGATTGAATTTCATTCTTCCCACATTAGATAAGTCATAACGGTCTGCATTAAAGAATAAACCTTCAAACAGTGCATTAACCGAATCCTCTGTCGGGGGTTCTCCAGGACGCATCATGCGATAAATTGCAACTTTTGCGCTATATTGATCTGGCACATCATCAGATGCAAGCGTTTGCGAAAGGAAATCACCGTGATCTAAATCATTAGAATAAAGCGTGTTAAATTGTGGTACTTTTAATTCCAATAGCTTCTCTATTAACTCTTCCGTTATCTCGGCATTTGTCTCAGCAATTACCTCGCCACTATCTGTATCAATGATTGCTTTTGAAATTTTTCTACCAATCAAATAATCTGAATCTACCGTTATAGTTTTTATGCCGGCTTTCTCAATCTCTCTAATATGTTTAACTGTAATGCGCTTATCTTTTGCAATAATTACATTGCCTTTTTTGTCTTTTATATCAAATTTAGCAATCTCCCCTCTAAATCTTTCAGGGATAATATGGAATTGAAATGCATTAGATTTAACCTCGAATGTATCCAAGTCATAGAAAGTAGACAAAATTTCTTCAGAAGACAGCCCTAGAGCTTTAAGCAAAGTTGTAACTGGCATCTTTCTTCGTCTATCAATTCTGAAGTACAAGTAGTCTTTTGGGTCAAATTCAAAGTCTAGCCATGACCCACGGTAAGGAATTACTCTTGCTGAAAATAGTAATTTACCAGAACTGTGCGTCTTACCTTTATCATGTTCGAAGAATACGCCAGGGCTTCTATGAAGCTGAGACACAATAACTCTTTCAGTTCCATTAATTACAAAGGAGCCATTTTGTGTCATCAAGGGTATTTCGCCCATGTAGACCTCTTGCTCTTTTACTTCTTTGATTGTTGGTTGAGAAGCCTCTTTATCCATTATGGTCAGGCGAACTTTTACTCTCAATGGAACAGCGTAGGTTAATCCTCTTTGCTGACATTCCTTAACATCAAACACTTCTTTACCGAGGTTGTAACTCACGTAATCAAGTTTAGCATTCCCAGAATGGCTTGATATCGGAAAAAGAGTATTAAAAGTAGACTCTAGGCCAGCACTCTCTCTATCTTCGACTTTTACCTCTCTTTGAAGAAAAGCTTTATAAGACTCAAGTTGCATTGCCAAAAGATAAGGAATTTCAAGTACTGTTTCTCTCTTCGCAAAACTTTTCCTAATACGTTTTTTTTCGGTAAACGAATAGCTCATAGCATCTCCAGAATTAACAATCGATATAAGAAAAAACTCTTACAAACTTTCTCTTATATAAACTCTTTTATTTTAATAAAGTAAGGCTGGACCTTTGTTAAAAAGATCCAGCCTTTTCTTTTTTTATAACTACTTAAGCTCAGCAGTTGCGCCGGCTTCAGTTAATTTCTTCAGCGCTCCGTCAGCCGAAGCCTTATCAAGTGCTTCTTTTACAACTTTTGGTGCTGCATCAACAATGTCTTTAGCTTCTTTAAGTCCAAGCCCCGTAATCTCTCTCACTGCTTTAATTACGTTAACTTTGTTATCACCAATACCTGTTAAGTGAAGATCAAATTCAGTTTGTTCTTCAGCTGCTGCTGCTCCACCTGCTGCTGCTGCTGCTGCTGGTGCTGCTGCTGCTGCTGCTGATACACCAAATTTCTCTTCCATTTCTTTGATCAATTCAGATAAATCTAAAACAGACATTGATCCAATTGCTTCTAAGATATCTTCTTTTGAGATAGCCATAATTTATTTCTCCTAATAGTTTAAATAAGCCTTGTCATTTGATCGTTATGCAGGTTTTTGGTCACGAACTGCAGCTAATCCTCTGACAAATTTTGTTGGTACTTCGTTTAAAGTACGTACAAATTTTGCAATAGGGGCTTGCATAGTGCCCAATAATTTTGCAAGTAGTTCTTCTCGACTTGGCAATGAAGCTAATGCTTTAATTGCATTCGCATCTAACCTTTCG
>Ga0302121_10001311_pt1 | contig 11951 bp, 12 predicted proteins | sample CB21_surface_MG_FD_203120 | JGI IMG/M metagenome (GOLD analysis project Ga0302121, IMG submission 203120) | Marine microbial communities from Western Arctic Ocean, Canada - CB21_surface | ecosystem: Environmental > Aquatic > Marine > Oceanic | place: Canada: Western Arctic Ocean | collected... | reverse complement strand
TTGAAGTAGCTCGAACATGCGTATTCATCGGTACAACCAATAGTGATAACTATCTTTCCGATGAAACGGGTAACCGTCGATTTCTTCCGGTCAAGACAACTTCAATTGACATAGATAATTTGGGTGAGCATCGAGACAGGCTGCGGCTGCACATGCCCATGACAGAGGAGAACAGCATTGGCTGGCGTCCGAAGTAGTAGATTTAGCTAGGGACCAAGCTAAACAAAGATTGGAGCAAGACCCTTGGGTCGAGACGATTGAGGCGCGTATGAACTCTATGACTGAGGCCTCAATCATGGACGCAATAGAAGCATGTTTTCCCGGCATTGATGCTCAAGCTATCTCTACCCCAATGGCTCGCCGCATGAGCCGGAGCCTGCAGTTAGCTGGTTGGGTCAAGGATGGTAAGTTCAACACTGGGGCACGTAGGAACCAAGTTAAGTTCACTAACCCATCGCCAAGTGAGAAAGAGCCTGAAGCTGACTACGGCTTCTGACCTTCAAACGTAATAGGCATATGCTGATTAGGGGTGGGGCATAGGTACTCCACCTCTATTCACACACCAATTTCAAGCTGAACCGTGCCGCTGCTCTCGCTGAGTGGCGTCAATTATTGAGCGCATAGATTTAGGTTGTGCCAGCAATCTGATGCGAGTTCGCGGTTGTTTTGACAGCTCCACCATACCGTCATCGATTGCCACGATCCGCATTAGATGTCGCCTTCGGTAAACCAGTCGTGGTTCCGTCCTTTCAGCGTGCCAACCAGGGTGCGGATGCGTGACAGATGCTCGCGCATGCAATAAGCAGCGGCATCTCCGTCGCGTGCAGCAATCGCATCCAGTATCGCGATATGTTCCTGATAGGCCAACTTCTGTGACGTGGAATCAAGCGACAAAAACCGCACCCTGTCCATATGCGCCTTGCTTTCGTGGATCATTTCCCACGCAAAGACCACGCCTGACTGAGTACATATTTTTTGGTGGAACTGGTCGTCAAGGCTGTGAAACATCTGTCGGTTATTTGCATCAATGGCCAGCTTTTGCTGAGCGATCAGGGTGGCCAGATCAGCGAGATCATCGTCTGTGCGGACAAGGCATGCGGTGCGGCAGGTTTCCGATTCAAGTGCTGTCCGAATAAACTTGGCCCGCATCACATTGGCCCCTGAAATCAGGCTGACTGTTGTCGCGCGTTGCGGTCGGATAGTCAGAAAGCCCAGCTTTGACAGCCGCGAGAAGGCATCACGCACAGGTTGGCGTGAAGCGCCCATTTGTTTTGCGACATCCGCCTCTGACATCTTGGTGCGGGGTGGTAATTCAAGTGACAGGATGCGGGCATGCAGCGCGTCAAACACCTGATCGGCAACGCTTGGCCGTGCGATGTGGTCTAGCGGCGGAAGCGGCACACTCGTTTTTATTGTTTCTCGCATCTGTGGTCCCCCTCTGTCTGTTTACTCTTCTTCATGGGCACCTTTATACGAAAAATTTGCGAATTGACAAATATAAAACTAGAATATTAGAATACTATAGTAACGCTGGGAGGGCTTATGCCGTTATTAGACGAAAACCGACTGTTCCCGACGGAGCCACGTTTGCGAGCCATGGCCCATGACTTGTACGAATGTGTGCGTGACCTGCCGATCATCAGCCCGCATGGTCATACCGACCCTCGCTGGTTTGCTGAAAATCAGGTGTTTTCCGATCCGGCCAATCTGTTTGTCACGCCTGACCACTACGTTTTTCGGATGCTGCATTCGCAAGGCATCTCGCTTGATGCACTGGGCGTGCCGCGCGTGGATGGGGGGCAGACCGAACGGGACCCACGCAAGATCTGGCATCTGTTTGCAAAGAACTTTCACCTGTTTCGCGGCACTCCGTCGCGCATCTGGCTGGAGCACGCCTTTCAAGAGGTGTTTGGCATCACACAGCGCTTGTCGGCAAAGACGGCGGATGTGATCTATGACCAGATCGCCGATTGTCTGGCGCAAGACGCCTTTCGCCCCCGCGCCCTCTTTAAACGCTTCAATATCGAGGCCATCGCAACCACGGAATCCGCCACCGACGATCTGCGCTGGCACAAGATGATCCGCGACAGTGGCTGGTCCGGCAAGGTCATCACCGCCTATCGCCCTGACGCCGTGATTGATCCTGAAATTTCGAGCTTTGCCGAGAACGTTGCCAAGATGGGTGACATGGCGGGCGAAGATACAACTACATGGGGCGGCTACCTGGCCGCGCACCGCAATCGCCGTGCTTTCTTCAAGAGCTTCGGCGCGACCTCAAGCGATCATGGCCACCCCACGGCTCGCACCGAAGACCTTGCCCAAGACGTGGCTGCAGTCCTGTTCGACAAAGCCCTGCAAGGCACCTGTACCGCAGATGAGGCTGATGCCTTTCGCGGCCATATGCTGACGGAAATGGCGCGGATGTCGTTGGATGACGGTCTGGTGCTACAAATCCACCCCGGTGCCTTCCGCAACCATTCCGCCGATATTATGGCGCGTTTCGGGCAGGATAAGGGGTGCGATATCCCCGTGCGCACTGATTACGTGCATGCACTGCAGCCGCTGCTGAATGCCGTGGGTGGCAACCCTGATCTGACGATTATCCTGTTTACGCTGGACGAAACCACCTATGCCCGGGAATTGGCCCCGCTGGCCGGTGTCTATCCCGCGTTAAAGCTCGGTCCTGCTTGGTGGTTCAATGATAGCGCCGAAGGGATGATGCGGTTTCGCAAGATGACCACGGAAACCGCAGGCTTTTACAACACCGTGGGTTTCAACGACGACACCCGCGCATTTTGTTCGATCCCGGCACGGCACGATGTGGCTCGCCGGGTGGACTGTGCCTTCCTTGCGACTTTGGTCGCCACGGGGAGGCTTTCTGAAGACGAAGCACCAGAGGTCGCACACGATCTTGCTTACCGGCTTGCAAAACAAGCTTACCGGCTTTGAACAGCCAACTTTCTAGAAAGGAAAGACAATGAAGAAAATACTACTGTCAGCCCTGTTGGGCACAGTTGTAATGGCGTCTGTCGCCACAGCCTGCGAGATTACCTTGCGGTCGTCTGACACGCACCCTGACGGTTATCCAACTGTTGCCGCCGTCAATGCGATGGGTGAGATGCTGGAAGAACGCACGGATGGTCGTTTGTGCATCGAAATCTTCCACTCTGCCCAGCTGGGCGAAGAAAAGGACACCATTGAACAAACACAGTTCGGCGTGATCGACATGAACCGGGTGTCCCTTGGACCATTCAACAACATCATTGAAGAAACCCAAGTACCATCGCTGCCTTATATCTTCCGGTCGGTCGATCACATGCATAAGGTGATGGACGGCCCCGTCGGCCAGCAAATCCTTGATGCCTTCAGTGATCACGATCTGGTCGGTCTGGCTTTCTATGACGGTGGTTCTCGCAGTTTTTACAACTCGCAGCGGCCGATCACGTCGATGGAAGATCTAGCAGGCATGAAGTTCCGCGTGATGCAATCTGATATGTTCGTAGATATGGTCAGCGCGCTGGGAGCGAATGCAACGCCAATGCCATATGGTGAGGTCTATTCTTCGATCCAGACCGGTGTGATTGACGGCGCCGAAAACAACTGGCCATCCTACGACAGCTCTGGCCATTTTGAGGTTGCGAAATACTATACGCTGGACCAGCACCTGATCGTGCCCGAAGTTCTGGTTATGGCAAAGTCCAGCTTTGATAAACTGACACCCGAAGATCAGGAAATAGTCCGTCAGGCAGCCCGCGATTCCGTGCCTGTGATGCGCGTCCTTTGGGAGGCCCGCGAAAAGGAGTCAGAAGCGAGAGTTCGTGCTGCCGGGGTCGAGATCATCACCGACATCGATAAAACCCCCTTTATCGAGGCGATGGTCCCTGTCTATGAAAGGTATGTGACCAGCGACAAACTAAAGCAAATGGTCATAGACATTCAGGCGACTGAATAAGCCACTCTGCCCCGCCCGATGCTGGGCGGGGCCTTCTATTTAAGTCGGGGAGAACATCGGTGAAATATTTCATGCTTAGCTTTGCGCGGTTTACCAGCGCGCTGGCGCGGATCGCACTTTGGATCGCGGGGATTGGTCTTGTGCTGATGACGCTGTTCATCGCGGCACAGGTGTTCTGGCGCTACGTTCTGAACGACAGCATCATCTGGACCGAACCTGCATCGGTGATGATCATGGGCTGGTTCATCTTTCTCGGGGCCGCTGTTGGCATCCGCGAAGGCTATCATTTGTCATTCGATGTGCTTTTATATTTTGTGCCGCACCGCGTGAAAATGGTTTTGTTTTCCATTTCCGATCTGGCGGTCGCAGGCTTTGGTCTGGGCATGATCTGGTTCGGCTGGTCACTGGCTGCGAAGACCGTCGGTAACAAATTGCCGTCTCTGGGTATTTCCGGTGCCTTTGCTTTCGCACCCCTTGTGGTAGGCGGCCTGCTTGTCTTGCTTTTTTCTGTTGAACGCATGGCCCGCCGTGCCGCTAGCCTACCAACCGCGCGCTTTGGTGAAGACTTGGTAGAGGGCTAGATGGAACTTTACGTACTCTTTGGCACCTTTGTGTTTTTATTGTTGATAGGCACACCCGTCGCGTTTTGCCTTGGGGTGTCCAGCTTTGCGACAATCGCCTATCTGGGCTTGCCGCCGGTGGTCGTGTTCCAGCGGTTAAATTCCGGCGTGTCGGTCTTTGCGCTGATGGCGATCCCATTCTTTATCTACGCCGGAGACCTTATGGTGCGCGGCGATATCGCCCGCCGTCTTGTGGCACTCGCCGGTGCCTTCGTTGGCCATTTCCGTGGTGGTTTGGGGCAGGTCAATGTTCTGTCATCGGTGATGTTTGGGGGCGTATCGGGCTCAGCAGCGGCGGATGCATCGGCCGTTGGCGGCTTGATGGTGCCGCAGATGAAAGAACGCGGCTATGATGTGGATTATGCCGTAAATATCACCGTGGTCAGCTCAATTATAGCGCTGCTTCTGCCGCCGTCGCACAATATGATTATTTATTCGATTGCGGCTGGTGGGCGAATCTCCATCGCTGATCTTTTTACAGCAGGAATCGTCCCTGGCTTTTTGTTGGCTCTGGCGCTGATGATCGCGTCTTGGTGGGTTGCGGTCAAAAAGGGCTATCCCGTCCAGCCATTCCAGGGCTTTCGCATGATTGGCGTGCTGTTCGTCTCAGCCGCACCCGGTCTGATCCTTGTGGCAATCATTTTTGGTGGCGTGCGCTCTGGTATTTTCACCGCATCTGAATCCTCGAATATCGCCGTAGTCTATGCGCTGCTGGTCACGTTCTTTTTCTATCGCACTCTGTCGTTTCACGACTTCATTGAGGCGACATTCGCCGCCGTGCGCACCACGGCCATGGTACTTTTGGTGATCGGTTGTGCAGCCGCGTTCGGCTGGCTTTTGGCCTATACCAAAGTGCCGGGGATAATGATCGACGCGTTGCAGAACTTTTCGGATAATCCCATCATGATTCTCCTTTTCCTGAATCTTGTTTTGCTGGTTCTTGGCACGTTCATGGATATGTCACCGCTGATAGTCATCACCACACCGATCTTTTTGCCAGTGGCAATGGCCTTTGGTGTCGATCCCGTCCACTTTGGCGTGATCTTGATTTTGAACCTTGGCATCGGGCTTTGCACGCCGCCTGTGGGGGCAGTCTTGTTTGTTGGCTGTGCGGTGGGGCGTATCCCAATCTGGGACGCTGTGCGCACGATCTGGCCTTTCTATGGCGCCGCTTTCGCTGTGCTGATGTGCGTGACCTATATTCCGGCCCTCTCGCTTTGGCTGCCATCCCTGTTTCACTAAGGACCGCTGATGACCTTTCCTTTCGTCCTCACCGATCCCGGTGTTACCTGCCAAGTTGTTGCAGAAAACCTCGATCGGACGGTCTTGGCCTTCGGTTTTGAGAAAGCCTCTGAGGGTAGGCTAGACAATCATCCCCATGTGCCGGCCACTTACGTCGAAAGTGGCTGGTTCAGTCCTATGATCGGTGACGATACCCAAGCGTTTGGACCAGGTGACCGCTTTGTGATCCCGTCGAAGGCACTGCACAGCTGCATCTGCCATACGTCCTGCAGCCAGACTGATACTTACACCCCAAGCCGCAATGATTTCCATTGATCCGAAAGTCCTGAGCCCATGCTGAAAATGCAGACACGTTATGCTATCGACCCAGCCACTGCCAAGGCACTGGATACTGACCAGCTGCGCCGTCATTTCCATATTGGTGGGCTTTTTACAGAAGGTGAAATCAATCTGACCTACAGCCACTATGACCGGCTGATTGTGGGGTCTGTAGTGCCGGGCAAGGGCATCTTGACGCTGGATCACATTGTGGAAACTGGCACCGGCAGCTTTCTTGACCGCCGCGAAATGGGCGTGCTGAATATTGGCTATACAGGCACCGTTAGCGTGGGCGGTAAGACCTACACGGTCGAAAACGGCGAAGTTCTTTATATTGGCATGGGTGCAGGCGCGGTTGAATTTTCGGGTGCCGGCCGCTTTTACGTGTTGTCGACCCCCGCGCATCAAGCCTATCCAACCACGCTGATCAAACGGGCCAATGCCCGTCGGGTGGAACTGGGTGCGCGTCAAACGGCTAACGAACGAGTGATTATTCAACTGCTGCACCCCGAGGTATGCAAGTCCTGCCAGCTTCTTATGGGTTATACGCAATTTGTCGAAGGTTCAGTCTGGAACACAATGCCAGTGCACACCCATGACCGCAGGGTGGAGGCTTATCTGTATTTCGAACTGCCTGAAAACCAGCGTGTGTTTCACCTGATGGGCGAACCTTCCGAGACCCGCCACATCGTTATGGCAAATGAGGAAGTTGTTATTTCCCCGCCATGGTCTATCCATGCTGGTGCTGGCACGGCATCCTATACCTTTTGCTGGGCGATGGCGGGCGATAACGTCGATTTTACTGACATGGATATGGTTTCGATGGAGGAGCTACGGTGAGCATGTTTTCCCTTAATGGACAGCGCGCATTGGTGACAGGTGCCAACACAGGTATAGGTCAAGCTATTGCCGTGGGCCTTGCGCAGGCTGGGGCCTGCGTGATCTGTGCGGGCCGCCGTGCTTGTGATGAGACGGCCGCAATGATTAGGGACGTGGGCGGTACCGCATCCTCTGTGCTGGTCGATTTTGCCGACCCAATGGCGGGGCAAGGGCTATTCATGGGCCAGCCCATCGACATTTTGGTGAACAATGCGGGCATCATCCGCCGCAACGACGCGGTTGATTTTTCCGAAGAAGACTGGGACGCGGTGATGGACGTAAACCTTAAGGCGCTATTCTTTACCACGCAGGCCTTTGCAAGGGCAGTGCTGGCGCGCGGCGGGCAAGGCAAGGTCGTCAATATTGCATCCCTGCTATCGTTTCAGGGCGGCATTCGGGTGCCAAGCTATACAGCGTCAAAGCATGGTGTTGCAGGGCTGACAAAGGTGCTGGCGAACGAATGGGCCGCCAAGGGCATCAATGTTAACGCCTTGGCCCCCGGCTATATTTCCACGGACAACACCGAAGCGCTGCGCGATGATCCGCAGCGCAACGCTGCGATCCTTGACCGAATTCCAGCTGGTCGCTGGGGTGAGGCGGATGATATCGCAGGCGCTGCTACTTACCTGTGCACGCCTGCCGCGAACTATGTACACGGCGCCGTGCTGAACGTGGATGGAGGCTGGCTTGCCCGTTAACCGTTTAACCCGTGCAGACACACCTCGCCCCAAGACGGGTATTGTGCATCTTGGCCTCGGCGCGTTTTTTCGTGGCTTTGGTTGTGTCTATACCGCTGATGCGATGACCGCCTCTGGCGGTGATTGGGGTATCGTGGGTGTCAGTATGCGCAGCCCGACTGTACATGATGCGCTTGCGCCGCAAGGCTGGGCCTATACCTCAGTCATGCTGGCTCCGGAGGGGGCGAAGGTCCGTATGATCGACGTCTTGAATGATGTGCTGATAGCACCCGAAAATCCTGACGCAGTGTTGGCAGCAATGGCGGACGCAGATGTGAAAATCGTGTCGTTGACGGTGACGGAAAAGGGATATTGCCATAATCCTGCGACGGGGTTTCTGAACCCAAACCACCCAGATATTATCCACGACCTGAGCCACCCTTCGCCTGTTTCGGCCCCCGGATTTCTCGTCCGTGCGCTTCAGATGCGGCGGGAGGCGGGCCTGGCACCTTTTACTGTTCTGACCTGTGATAATCTGCCAGAAAACGGTAAACTGGTGCGGGGGATCGTCCTTGATTTGGCCCGACGGATTGACCCTACTTTGGCGGATTGGATCGCGGATCAGGCGACGTTTCCTGCCACGATGGTGGACCGAATTACTCCAGCCACCACTGACGATGACATCGCACTTGTGGCGCGCCTGACCGGTTACCACGATGCGGCCCCTGTGATGCATGAACCTTTCAGCCAATGGGCTATTGAGGATAATTTTATAGGCGGGGCACGCCCTGACTGGGCGGCGGCTGGCGCCGAAATGGTTGCGGATGTGACGCTCCACGAAAACATGAAGCTACGGATGCTGAACGGGACACATTCGGCGCTTGCCTATTTGGGATATCTTGGCGGGTATGAGACGATCTCGGCCGTGATCGAGGATGCTGTATATGCGGGCTTTGTCAGCCAGTTGTGGGCAAAGGAAATTGCTCCCTGTGTCAGAGCGCCCCAAGGTGTTAGCCTTGATGCCTATGCATCGGCTTTGGTGGATCGTTACGCAAATCCTGCGATCAAACACCGCACTTGGCAGATTGCGATGGATGGCAGCCAGAAGTTGCCGCAGCGCATCCTGGGCACGCTGGCCTACAACATGGCGCGTAACATCCCGTCACCGCGCCTGTGTCTGACCATAGCTGCTTGGATTAGATACGTCAGCGGCACGGATGAGATGGGCCAGCCGATTGATGTGCGTGACCCGATGACGGAGCGCTTGCGCGACGTGACAGCCGCCGGGCTTACCCCATCGGCTAAAGCCGCCGCAGTTCTGGCGATGACTGAGATCTTTCCGGCAGAGCTTGCCGTACAAATCGCACCGATGGTCATCAGTGCGACAGAACAAATATGGAAAAGTGGTGCGCGTCGTGCCATAGTTGAGATCGCGGGGAACCAGCTATGATCGAAAGTTGGCGCTGGTACGGTGAATTCGACAAAATCACGCTGGCCGAGGTCGCTCAGACCGGTGCAAGCGGCATCGTTACCGCATTGCACGATATTCCTTACGGGGAAGTCTGGGGCATCGATGCGATTGCAGCGCGTAATGCGCAAGTCACGAATATGGGCTTTGACTGGGTCGTGGCCGAAAGCCTACCGGTCCATGAACGCATCAAACGAGGGGAAGGTGATCTGACCCAGCTTTTTTCTAATTATCGACAATCGATGGCAAACCTAGCTGGGCAGGGGATCAAGACGATCTGCTATAATTTTATGCCGCTGTTGGACTGGACCCGCACCGATCTTGCAGCACCTGTCAAAGGTGGTGGCAGTTGCCTGAGGTTTGATGCCGCTCGTATGGCCGCTTTTGAAATTCATATGCTTTGCCGTGATGGGGCCGAAGACGACTATTCTGACGACGTACGCACCCGTGCCGCAGTATGGTTCCAGCAGGCAAGCGAGACTGAACGTGACGCTCTTTTGGCCGCGATCATGGCCGGTCTGCCCGGTGCCTTTGACCGTTATGATGTGACGGGCCTACGCCGCGTCTTGCAAAGCTATGCGGGGATTGATCACACGGCCTTGCGGGCCAATTACAAACGCTTTCTTGACGAAGTGATCCCCACAGCAGAGGAGCTTGGAATGCTTCTGTGCGTGCATCCAGACGATCCACCCCGCAATATACTTGGTCTGCCGCGCATTGTGTCGGGTGCCGATGATATTACGTGGATCATGGGAGCGGTGGACAGCATTGCCAACGGCCTAACACTCTGTTCTGGCTCTCTGGGAGCAAACCCCGCCAATGACGTACCCGAGATTGCACAGCGCTTTGCAGATCGCATCCATTTTGCCCATCTGCGCAATGTGCGCAAAGAGCCTGACAGCAGTTTTGAAGAAGCGGCGCATCTGGACGGTGATACAGATATGGTTGCGTTGATCCGTGTGCTATTAGATGAACAAATCCGCAGACAGCGTGTGGGCCGCGCCGATCATACTTTCCCGTTCCGTCCCGATCATGGCCACGAGGTCCTTTCGGATATCGGGTGTGATTTTGTGCCGGGCTACCCCTTAATTGGCCGCTTGCGCGGTCTGTCGGAATTACGTGGTGTAATCCGCGCTTTGACACATAGGTAGGCTTCAATTTCAGACGTTGTTCTTTCAGACAAAACCACTTGAGACGTGTAGCGCTACTTTGTAACCTCGCCTAATGACAAAACACTCCCCATTTCACTACATTAAACTTAGCCCCATACCTCCTCTGGGCCACGCAGGCCCGCTGAAGGCGCAACATGGGCTGGGTGTGGGGTTCGGTTGGCTGTGACGGCCTGCAGGAACGCCATCTCTATTCATGCACCAATTCCAAGCTAAACCGTGCCGCTGCTCTCGCCGAGTGGCGGCAATTATTGAGCGCATAGATTTAGGCTGAGCAGAGGCAAGGATTGCGTGTTCGACCAACCTTAACGGTCGAGAGCTTCTATTATTTGGCTATGAAAGCGGTGAAGTCCAGACTCTGTGAACCAGGATTCAGCTGGGTCAGCAACATACCGGCCCTGATCATATCCAAGACTTTCAAGGCCTCGTTGGACGCTTTCTACCAAGGCGATATCCTCCTGATTGAACATTTCGGCGAACAACGTTTTGATCACTTCAAGATTTGGACTGTCCGCGTCAATTGGGCTGTAGATATCCGCGTGCTCAAGCGAACGTCTAGGACCATTGGGGGATATGCGAAGTACGATTAATTGGGGGCTTCCTGGGAGGCTGAGCAGACAAAGATTGGGCCAAAGAAACCAGGTAACGTATGGCTCACCGCCTTTCGTGCTAAGTTTTTCAAATCCGGCCCGAGCGGTTTTTTGGTAGCATCCAAAATACTTACCAATTCGTGACGATCCACCTTTCTCGTTATAAAGCGTGGAGAGGGTCGGGTGGGCAATCGGAATGTGGTAACCCTCAGAAAAATTGTCAACAACCACTTTCCAGTTTGCAGCAATGTCAAAATCGAACCGATGTTTAGCGGCATATTTTGACATCTCCGGTATGTGGCCGATAATTGTCTCCTCAAAATCGACCAGGTCGCCGTCCGCTGGGGAGGCCGCTGGGTCGAAATTAACAAATAACAACCCGGCAGCTATGGCAAGCTGCACGGGTTTGAGAGGAAACTCTGCTAGGTCGAAATTGGGAATATCACGTGTCATGCGCGCCGAGAGCAAAGCCCCGTTGAGTCCGTAACACCAAGCGTGATACGGGCAGACTATTCGACCCTTGAGTTGGCCGCGTCCGGTCAAAAGGATATGGCCACGATGTTGGCATACGTTGAAAAAGGCACGCAGCGTATTATCCTGTGACCGCACAATCAAGATGGGTTGTCCTGCCACTTCTTCGGTCAAGTAGCTGCCAACGTCAGGTAAGTCGGACACGTGACCCACATATAGCCAAGAACATTGAAAAATCGCGCTCATTTCCTGATCATGGATACTCGGATCGGTGTAATAGCGTGACGGCAGTGTGAATGATTCTTGTGCGCAATCTGAAAATGCACCCTTTTCGCCAATTACAAAATCACCAACCATTTTCTTCTCCACTCTAGTAGAATTAGCGATGCGCTCACTATGTCCAACCCAAGAAATGCGTCTGTGCGTCTGTTGCGCACGTACTTTTGATAACCCTTAGTGGGCATATGTTTACCAGATAAGTCTATAGAAAAGTCATGCGCAACAGACGCACAGACGCAATCGTTAACTAAAGACCACCTCAGGACTAACCCAAGCCATCAAAGGC
>Ga0302121_10001298_pt1 | contig 12098 bp, 7 predicted proteins | sample CB21_surface_MG_FD_203120 | JGI IMG/M metagenome (GOLD analysis project Ga0302121, IMG submission 203120) | Marine microbial communities from Western Arctic Ocean, Canada - CB21_surface | ecosystem: Environmental > Aquatic > Marine > Oceanic | place: Canada: Western Arctic Ocean | collected... | reverse complement strand
TCAGGCTTTGACACCCCGGCACACATTCTTTCAAGACGGCTGGGTCGAGCAAATGCATCCAGACTTTTTGAGGCGGGGCCGCAATTATGCGGTTGTCTTTAAAATCCAAATTTTACGCCTCCTGAATTCAGGATCCTGGGCGGTTACGATTATAGACAGTAAACTTGGACACACTGTCTTCATCGACGAGTCCAACTAATTGACGACCGCAATTGCGTCAATCTCAATTAGTAAATCTGAGCTGTACAAATCAACTCGGACTGTTGCCCTCGCTGGTGGCTCATTGGAAAAATATTCCCCGTAGACTTCGTTCATACCAGCGTAATTGGCAAAGTCAGTAATATATACGGTTGTCTTCGTTATATCTAAGAGGCTGCCACCCGCGGCAGTCACTAGTTCTTTGATATTTTCTATTACCTGGCGAGTTTGAGCCTTTATATCGCCCTTGCCAACCAACTGGCGTTGCGGATCCATTGCAACAATCCCAGCGACGAAGAGAAGTCCTCCAGATTTTGTCACCATAGATATAGGCGCTGGAGGTGTTGCCACTTTTGGCGTAGAAATAATTTGCTTTGCCATCCAATATCTCCTTAATATTGATCTATTTTATTACCAACTGCTTGTCCCAAACGGGTCCGCTTGCCGCCAATATGACCTCGGTTTCAATTTGCGTGGCGCAGGAGGGGCAGAAGAACTGCCGAAATACAACCTCAGGGTCTATAAAAATCTTTGGATCAACAATCAGATTGTTGGCCTCCTGAATGTTGCTTTCTTTCATAACCAAGTTGAATTTGTAATTTTCTTTCGGCGACCCTATTACATGGCCGCATTTTTGGCACGCGATATTCTTTTTTTCATTGAGAACGAGGCGATTGCTGATTTGCATCAGGTCAGTCTTACCCGCTCCATTTATATTTGACCTTATGCCAGTTGGAACCTTGCCAAGGCGATCTGTACGGATTTTTTCGCGCTCGCCATCTGTGGCCTTGGTATCCAGAACCCCTTTATTGATTATCACGCCATAGAATTTCTTGGCTGCTTCCTCGGAGACTGCATCGTTGACCACATCCTCCAATACTTTTCCTGGTGGACGCTCGAGCGGATCCCCGTAACCGCCACCGCCGCTCCATGTATGTTCAAAAACATCTTGTGGCATTTCCTCGGTTTCGTACTTTTCCGGCAGGTATTCTAGTTTACCTTTCACGTCGGTAATATCTGCTGGAATTTCTCCGCGCGCAAACCAGTCCACCACATCGCTGTCGCGCATCATCTTGAACATGGCAGTGTTTGCCGGGTATCCGCCATCAACGCCAAAGGCTGTGGGAAATGCCTGTCCGAAGGTCGCCAGCACGAGCTGTATCGCTTCTCCATCCGTGTCGTGCGGGATCCAGCAGGATGTGGCGCCCATGCCTCCGCGAAATTCTCCGGGCCCGCCGGAATCTTTGGTCTCACGACGGTAGAGGTACAGAATAGGATAGAAACCTTCGTTGGTTTCAACGTTTGGGCATTGACCAGTAATGGCGGCCATCAATCCCGCTGTATCGACACCATCGGCGAAAGTTCTCGCTCCCCAGCCGCCAGCCATGCAGTCCATGATCATCGTGACAAAAGGGAGTTTGTTGTTGTCGAGCCCAGACGCAATAACAGTTGTCCAAGAGCCGACGCAGCCTGACAACAATCGATCCTGAAGTTCAGGTACGCTTGCGAGCATCCGAGCAATACAGTTGTTGGCAGCATTGGTCGCTGACCATGTGCCCGCGATCGATCCCATCGAAACGCCGTGGGGAAACTCAGCATTTATGACTGTACCAACAGGCGTGATGAACTTGAACGCTCGGTGAAGTCCACCCAGCGCCCACGGAAAATCAAAGCAAAGCTGTGGAAGAATGGCAACAGTCGATCCACCAACAGCACCTGCGCGCGTGCAATTAATCATCCCTGCATTGGGATCTGACCCGGAAAAATCAAATTCCAACTCATCGCCCTTTTTGGTCATGCAAAGCACGGTCTTATAGACCCCGCGGTCTTCGGTCTTACAAACCTCTTGATAGGTTTCGCAACGCCACGTTCCATCGGGGATCTTCCGCAACCGTTCCCGGATGCATTTTTCTGCATAGTCCATTTGCTTTTTCATGACCGAGTTCACGGTCTTCCCACCGTAGCGCTCCACCAGTTCAAGCATACGTTTCTTTGCAACGTTGTTAGAAGCAATATGGGCTCTCAAATCCAGGCCGACCAGTGCTGGAGCGCGGGAACGACGAAGGTAAACCTCTTCTATGTCCCTGCGTATCATTCCGCCTTCGACTATCTTGATCGGCGGATAGGTCATCCCTTCCGCGAAGTGTTCTTCTGCATCGATACACCAGGAACCGACGTTAACCCCGCCCAAATCCACTTGGTGGATAGTTGAGCCAGTCCACGCGAAGAGCTGACCGTCCACAAATATAGGCGAAAGCACTGCCACATCTTGCGGGTGAAGTGCACCAATCCAGCAATCATTGCACAAAAACATGTCATCCGGTCTAATCTCAGGATTATCACTTCGGTTCACAACTGTCCATTTGACCATGAAATCAACGTTGGCGGCGTGCGGAAGGTAATAAGGGCCAATATTGACAATATCCCCCAACTCGTCACAAAGTACTACGTTGAAATCATTTGCGTCGGTCGCCACTGGCGAGCCGGATATCTTTTTAAGGGCTTGCCCCTGCTCGTCGTTTATCTGCCAAAGTTTATGTGCCACCACCTCAAGAGTGATAGGGTCAACTTCATGATTAGGATCATAAGGAAACACCTTCAGTTTGGGTGAAATTTCGCTCAACTCAGGTCGTTTTCCGTCAGAATAATAGTAATCTGAGCCGGGAATTTTCATTATTTTCTTGGCCATGTTTTAACCCTTGCCTATATCAGAGATGCGAATATTGCCATAGCTGTCCATCCGAGCTCTTTGGCCAGGATGAATAAGGCCAGTTGTTGACTTGAATCGGATAATTGCTGGCCCATCAAAAAGCATTCCTGGCCTAAGGTCATCACCATAAATGCACGTCTTGGCCTCTTCCCCGAGTTCCCGCCAATAGAGGCTTTCGACGCCAATCCGAGCTGAAGTGGGATCAGCGCCTCCTTGTTTGACTTCCTGAATACTGACATCCTGCACGCGCGTTGTGCCCAAAACACGATACGTGACCAATTCGATTCCTGCCTCCCGGAAACCTGAACCGCGTCCGAAGAGGCGTTCATACCGAGCTTCGAATTCCTGCAAGACTTTATCAAGAACGTCATTTGTTATTTTTCCCATCGGCACCGGCGTGTCAACCTGATGGACTTGGCCCTTGTAGCGCAGTTCGACGATGCGTTGCAGGGTGGTTTTTCCCTTCCCAGTGCCGCCCGCTGTAAGGTTTTTAATCGCTTCTTCTTCAATTGCCTCGAAGTGATTCTCAAACACTTCAAGATCGAACGGTGCCAGCGCGAGGTCCGAGAGTTGCGTAACTGTAGTCAGATCCGATACCGCCAATCCAAGTGCAGAGAATGCGGAGGCAATGTTGCCTAGCGGGAATATGACTTCCTTCACGCCTAGCTCCCGGCCAAACGCTCCGCCATGCAGTGGCCCAGCTCCACCAAATCCGTAAACCACAAATTCCCGCGGATCGTAGCCCCGCTCTATCGTCATCTTTCTTATGAGATCGGACATGTGGTGGTTTGCGATCTCGATCATACCGGAGGCCGCATCCCGCACACTCATGTTTAGCGGACGCGCAACTTTCTCTTCAATCGCTTTTTCAGCTAGCGCACGGTCAAGTTTAAACTGCCCGCCGAGGAAGTAATCCGGATCGATATAACCTAGAACCACGTCTGCATCTGTCACCGTTGGATTTTCGCCGCCGCGGCCATAACATGCAGGTCCAGGATCAGCGCCCGCGCTCTGCGGCCCTACTTTCAGGCGCCCATGGTCAACCCAACCAATCGACCCCCCTCCAGCTCCAATCGACACTATGTCGATTGTCGGAGCAAGTAACGTATATTGCCTAATGGTGGACGTCGATGTGATGACGGGTTCTCCGTCGACCACAAGCCCCACGTCAAAACTTGTGCCTCCGACGTCGGCACATATAATGTTTTGATGCCCCAACATCTTGCCTAGAAATTTTGAAGCGACTACCCCTCCAGCTGGGCCGGAGGCTAGGGTATTAACTGAGCGGCGGTCCGCGTCCGAAGCCAGCATTGAACCGCCCATGGATTGCATTACATACACTGGGGATTTGAGGCCGCGAGCTCTCAACTTCTCTTGTAACTCGCCAAGGTACGAGGTGAGCAGCGGTGCAATATGCGCATTGACCGCGGTAGTTGCTGAACGCTCATACTCGCGCATGGCGGGAGCGATATCGCAGGATATGGAGACGTGCAGGCCAGGCGCTTCTTCCTTTATAATTTCGCGCATGCGCTGCTCGTGGCTGCGGTTCTTGAATGACCAAAGGAAGCATACGCCTATTGCTTCTACACCGAGTTCGACCAGATTTCGGACGGCCTTGCGGGCGCTATCCTCGTTAAGCGACACAACAACCGCCCCTTTATAATCTATGCGTTCGTGGACTTCCATGATCCGCGACTTCGGCACGATCGGTACCGGTTTGCTGCTGTAAGAATACTGTTTCAGTTCGGATTCTGACTTTCCAGCAGACCGTCCGATGATACGCATGATAGGCAGAATATCCCGGTGGCCCATTGTCGTGATGAAGCCGATCTTAGCACCAGACCCGGTAATCATCGCATTGGTTGCTACGGTGGTCCCGTGATAAAAGTAGTCGAGGTGCTTAAGTAACTCACGACCCTCGTCGATGGCATCGATGACGTTGATAACCCCCTGAGAAAAGTCAGCCGGCGTTGAGGGCAGTTTGGATATTTCCAGTTCGCCATTGTCTCGTAGGTAGACGAGATCAGTAAAAGTTCCCCCCGTATCGACACCAATTGTGGTCATGTCCTCATTACCTTTCTTCAAAAGTCAAATTCATTTCATAATATCATTCACCCAACCAAGTCTCAAAAACCGGGACCCCACTAGACAACCACGAGCTCAGCAAGTTCAAAATGATCTTCAGTCACGTAGGCCAGCCCCTTGGTGCAAATGCGGTAGTAGGGAATGGTTACAAGAGACACGAATTCTAGGTTCATTTGGGGTGTTTCGAGAGTGCAACCCATGTCTCGCCAGGTGCTTAGCAATTTGTACTGCATCTCAAAAACCTCATCGAATGGCTTGTCGGTTGCCAAGCCATTCAAGGGGGTTGGCAGACACGCAGCAACTTTGCCGTTGCGTATTGCGATAAATCCACCGTCCATTTTGATGATTTCGTTGGCGGCAATAGCCATGTCTTCATCCGAAGCGCCAACCAACACGATATTCTGATTGAATACATTTGCGGTTGTACCTATACAACCGTCGCCAATGTTGAAACCTTTGACAAAGGCCACGCCAATCTCACCCGTGCCCATAATACGGTCAATCATACAAATTTTGTTGATACCACGGGCGGGATCGGCCTGAATTTCACCATCAACCACTTGAAGGGTTTCGATTGCTTCAGGTGTTTCCAACGAACCATCGCGCGTCGTGATGACCCGGACATTTACGCTTGAACCGGAGCCTTCAGGCGCACCAACACGGAAGTCTTCAGACGTTAAAACTCTGTCAATGTTCATCGTGCCGTAAAGCCAGTCTGGGTATTCCGGGTTTTTGATCGGGTCAACGAGTTTGCCATCCTCCACCCAGATTTTCCCGTCAGCCATAACCTTAGTAATAGTAAATTCTTCAAGACTTTCCACGAACAGAATGTCGGCATATTTACCGGGTCCAATCATTCCCATGTCATGGTTGACGCGGTAAAATTCTGCAGGTTGAATCGTTGACATCTGTATAGCAGTAATCGGATCAACCCCATTCTTGATAGCAACGCGAACCGCATGATCCATTTGTCCACGTTCTAGCATCCAGTCGGGGGTGACCACATCGGTACAAAGCTGAAATGCGCGGGATTGATATCCTTGTTTGGTTACAACCGGAATACAGGTACTGATATCTTCGCAGGCACTGCCTTCACGGATCACAACATACAGACCAAGTTCGGCTTGCCGGCGGCATTCCTCAGCGGTTACCATTTCGTGATTGTGCATGATGCCAGCTGCTATCCAGGCGTTAGTAATCTTGTCATCGCCCATTCCCGCGGAATGACCCTGAATAACTTTCCCCTGTTTCAGGCACTCTTCCATCAAATTAAGAAGCCCTTTGTCGCGTTGGCTACGGTGAAGCATAAGCTCAGGGCTGATCTCCTCAATTCCCTTTGTTTCTGGCCAGTTGAGTGCTTCCATCAAATCATCAATGCTTGGTGCGTTTGGTGATGCGGGAAAACCGATGCCCCTGTTTTGCGTATAGCACATGGTAGGAACAACAAAGATGGGCTTCACAGGGGTTGCCAGACATTCGTCAAGAAAAAACCGAGAACCTCTAATTCCGTTTACAATCGCATGCCCGTAAAACCCGTCGACAATTGCGGTTGACCCATGCAGCAACCGACAGGTCGCAAAGACCGTCGAGTTGCAGTAAGTATGCCATTGGTGGCAGTGGGGATCGATAAGACCAGGAACGAGGAACTGACCGCCGGCGTCAATGATTTCCGTTTGATCGCCCTTAGCATAACCAACATCACCAACTGCAGCAATCCGGTCACCTTTGATGGCAATGCCATCTTTATGAATTGTGCCGGTATGGGTATTTACGATTTTCCCATTTAAGATGAGCAGGTCGGCAGGCTCATAACCCATTGCGACATCAATTAGAGCTTCGCGCTTAATTCGATTCACTGCATGATTCCTCAATTGCTATCTAAAAAATTTCGTGCCTGAGATGGCGCTAATAAAGTTGTTCATCAGACGCCTGTAATAAGTCCTAGAATTAGTTCCTTTTTTGAATCTTTTCTAAGAACGGTTTCAACTATTTCACCGCCACGCCAGATGAGTATCCGGTCACTCATGCCGATCATTTCGGACAGCTCCTGGCTAATAAAAATTATACCCGCGCCATCCGCCACTAATTTGTTAAGGAGTTTGTAAATCTCGACCTTCGCCCTGACATCGACGCCGCGGGTGGGCTCATTAAAAATGATGATTTTTGACTTAGCACTCAGCGCTCGAGCAATCATCACCTTCTGCTGATTGCCTCCACTTAAATGCAACGAAATAGTATCCAAGCTTGGTGTCTTAATGTTCAAACTGCGTTGGTACATCTCGCAATCTCTAATTTGATCAGCCTTCGAAATAAGGCCCAAGGATGTGTATTTATCCAATGCAGATAGTGTAGAATTATCTGCAACCGACATTGAAAGGATCAGACCTTCAGATTTTCGATCCGCTGGTAGATAGAACACGCCAGCCTTGATTGCCGCATTTGGAGATCGGGCCGAATAGGGTTGACCAAATATTTCAATTTCACCAACGGGAGGTTTTCGCAAACCTATCAGGGAACGAATAAACTCTTCATTTCCTGACCCTAAAAGTCCAGAAAACGAGATAATTTCACCGGCGTGAAGTTCGAAATTTATTTTTCTGTATCGACCGTCGTCATCACTACAATTTTTAACCGATAATATCCGGTCACCTCTTTTCGCAGTATTTCTTGGATAGGGCTCTTTTACTTCCTCACCAACCATCAATTTAGGCAGTTCATTTATTGCGGTGTCCTTGAGGAGCACGGTTGCAACCTTTTTGCCGTCCCGCAGTACCGTTGCACGGTCTCCAATGAGTTTGACTTCCTCTAAGTTGTGCGAAATGTAAACAATACCCACACCCTCATCGCGAAGGCCGACTAGAATTTCGAACAGCCGTTCTGTTTCCTTATTTGTAAGCGCTGCTGTCGGTTCGTCCAGGACCAAGACTTTTGCATCTAGCGCCAATGCTTTGGCAATTTCCACAACTTGCTGCTCGTGAACACTTAGTCGTCCGACTTCACTCAATATGTCTATTTCAAACCCCAAGCGATCAAGTACTAGCTGTGCGTTTGAATTAATTTTATTCCAATCAACCAATCCATTTTTGGTGACCCTCTGTCCCAGATGGATGTTTTCAGCTACCGTCAATTGCGGTACCAGCATGAATTCCTGATAGACAGTGCAAACACCGAGTTGTTTTGCATGCATTGGCGAGCGGATATCGACGGGAATGCCATTCATCGCAATCGAGCCGCTGTCCATCTGCTCTGCACCTGCCAATATTTTTATAAGAGTCGATTTTCCCGCTCCATTCGCACCAAGAAGGACGTGAATTTCCGAGGCTTCCAACTCAAAATCTACATTCCTCAAGGCGCGAACGCCAGGATAGGATTTGGTGACATTTGTCATTTTCAGAAAACTATGTTGGGTATCGTTGTTCATGGATTTGATAAATTCCTTGATGAAAATCCGCTAGTATTACAGAAGTTTTTGAGATCGACATTCATCACAATCTTCAGCTTTGAACTATCTTCCCGACGAGCCCCTCACATTCCAAAGATTCGTCTTTTGGAGGGTGAAGCAATCCCGAAATGATCGAAGACCCGCAAAACGTATGCGAGCCTCCAGTTGTCATGGTTTGTTATTCGGCCAGTACACTGCCAGGCCTCCAGCCAGGCGCGGCAAAATCGATCCCAATTAAGGAGCCTTCATATTGCGCGATGTTTTCCTTGGTGTAAGCCCTAATTGGGACTAATATCCGCCTTGGAACTGGGTTTCCTTCTAGGATATTCACCAGCATGTGCACAGCGTATTTACCTTCAAGGGCAGCGCCCTCACTCAATCCCCAAGCAAACCAGCCCTCCTTCAGGAATTCAATGGATTCTTCATCCATGTGAACTCCCGTAACAAACACGTCACCAGGTTTTTTGCCTGCAGCGCGGAGGGCTGCTATTGCCCCCTTACACTGGAAGTCAGCGGTGCAGAAGATAAGCTTCAGGTCGGGCCAAGTGGCCAAAGCATCTTCTGTCAACTTTTGTGCGATACTACGATCCATCTCGTGATAACGCTCACCAAGGATTGTCATGCCTGGAGCAATTTTTGCGATAGTCTCAGAAAAACCTAGCGCGCGCTGTTTGCTCCACTCAACACCTGGAGGTCCATTGAGCATCAATATTTTTGTATCAGCTGGCATACGTTCGGCCGCGAGTTGAGCTTGTATGATACCCGTTTGGTAGTCGGCGATTGTGACACCAGGAGCCTCATTATAAGAAGTTGGGATTAGTGCGCTGGTTGTCGGAATGCCTGCATCCCACGCTTTTTTAACTGGTACTGCGACCGCCGAATAATCGACTGCCGCCACGATCAATCCATCAACACCGCGCGCAATGAAGTCTTCGATGTCGGCCATCATTACACCAAGGTTCATGTAACCACCGGCCGGACGCAGATCAAGTTTAACACCCAAGTCTTTTGCCGCCTCAGCGGCGCCATAAGCTACAGCTACCCAGTAAGCGTCTCGGACGTGGGGGACAACCATTCCGAGATGGTATTTCTTGGAAGCTTTTGGCTTCCACCACTCGAGATCATCACCGTCTTGCAGAACCCAAGTGCCTGATCGCTCGGATCCATACATTGCCCTATAATCGTCTACTGAGACGTTGCGGTTCAGTGGTTCGGCTGCTGTCGCCGGTGAACTGAAAATGATCAGCGACAATAATAAAAGGCCTATCACCAGAAATATTCCCCGTCTGGCTTTATTTTCGATTTCAAAAATGGTCATTCCTACTCTCCATTTGTTTCTAAAATACTGCATATATTCGCTGGTTTCGATTTAGACTTAGTTACGTACAGCTCTTGCTCCCATGCAAATTTTTCCAAGCTCAAGCAATTCATTTCTGACGGTATTTATCCACAACTATTGCCGCGATTATTATTATGCCTATCAACATCAATTGAACAAATGAGGATACGTTGTACAAATTCAGACCATTTTTGATAATCGAGAGAATGGTGACGCCGAGAAAGACGCCAAATACGCGCCCCACCCCACCACCAAACGCCACGCCACCAATAACAGCTGCGGCAATCGCATCCAGTTCGAGGCCAGAACCCATATTAGGTGCGCCTATGCCGCTACGGGATGTCAAAACCGCGCCGGCAGCGCCTGCAAACAAGCCGCTAATACCATAGGCCAGAATCCGAATGGGCACGATTTTAATACCAGCCACGCGAGCCGCTTGCTGATTGCCGCCGATTGCATAAATTTGTCGCCCAGCCGGAGTGCGTCGGAGGAAAATATATAAAAATCCAAACGCCAGCGCGCTAACGAATACAGCAAACGGTATTGGCCCAAGATGCCCGTTTCCTAAAAAAAACAAGCTATCAGGCATGTTCCCGTGGAGCGGGATGCCACCAGTCGAATAGAGCGCAAGACCACGGATCATAGTGAGCATGGCAAGAGTGACTACAAACGCATTGACGCCCCAAACAGCAATAATTGACCCGTTAACCAGCCCAATGGCGCCGCCAACCAGAATTGCAACAATGATGCCAGGTATTACGCCCAGAGACCAAACGGTGCCAACCATACAGACGCTGGAGAATGCAATAATCGACCCGACAGATACGTCGACGCCACCTTCGATGAGAACAATTGATTGGCCGCAGGCGAGTAGAGCCAGTGGCGCTGCCTGTCTCAAGACGTTTTGAACATTTGTAATTGTAGCAAAACGTGGCTCAAGAATCGTAAACAAGATCATCAAAGCAATCAAAAAAATGAACAAGCCCCAGTTCAGGAGAATACGCCGGGCCATTTGCCAGCGGCCTGCGTCAGGCTCGCCCAGTGAGACCGACGCATCACTCTCGATTTTTTCAAACATGGCTGATCCCTTTCTGCATTCGAACTGTATTTCTTTAATCTCAAGCGCCAATTTGAGCTGGATTCGGTGGTGGAAATAAACACATGTCTCTAACTTGATTATTCTTATAAGACGCATCCAGAAATTATTCTTATGAAGGGCTACGGCCTTGTCTGAACCAGTATCGCATTCGGTTAAGTCGAGGTCCAAGATAATAAAGTGCTGGGGGGTAGGCTATTTTTGCCATGCGGATCAAACTCAACCAATTGGCGCGTTAGTCTAGCAACGCGACCATCTTGGTCAATCGTTTCCATCCTCTATTCGGATTTTTCAGCTTATGGTTATCCATAAGCATGTCAATAAATTCCAGTATGGGCAGGTCATGAGTACCGATGGGATCCTGCAATCTGGTTACAAAATATGATGTGGCGTTCAAAGGTGGGTCAATGATATCATGAGCCTCGAGCGAGCCTTGCTTTACCCATTCTTCTACCCTGGAGGACGGGAGTAGGCCCCATACATTTTCATTTAAGATCAATTGTCGTTGGGTGGAGACAGATTCAACTTCAAATTTGACATTGTATTTCAGCCTCAGTTGCTTCGCGGCCTTTGATAGGAGCATGGGAATGACTTGTCCTTGACTGCCAAGCACAAGGTTGCCAGCCAGAACTTTCTTCATCGTTATGGGCCCTGGGGGGAGATCGGTTCCAGGCTTGCAGATCAGCTTAATCGATTGGTTGAAAATAGGTACCGAGTGGCAGCTTTCGACTTTATTGGCCTCAGGAATTATCGCCCAGTCAAGGTCACCTTTTGTAATATCATGAATTAAGGTGCTTCGAAAACCTTCCATAATGTGCAACCTAACGCCTGGAATGTATTCATCTTGCAAAACGACAGCAGAAGCGCCAATGGCGCTAACTATATGTGGGGATAGACCTATCCAGATATCGCGGGGTTTTGAACTTGACCGCAAGTTCACGGAAACAACCATTTCATTGACAGATGCAAGTATGTCGACTGCCGCACTATAGACGATTTTTCCTTCAACTGTCGGGCTTACGCCTCTAGGGTGCCTAATTAACAATGTGACGCCGAGGCTGGCTTCGAGCGCACGCACTTGTAGGCCCAGCGCGGTCTGCGCGATGTTTAAGTTGTGCGATGCCGAAGATATGCTCCCGCACTCCATAATCCGCGCAAAGTAGCGCAGCTGTTTCAAAGACACTTGTTCTGAATCTGGCATTTTTCTCCGATAATCGTAAATACGGTA
>Ga0302121_10001296_pt1 | contig 12100 bp, 11 predicted proteins | sample CB21_surface_MG_FD_203120 | JGI IMG/M metagenome (GOLD analysis project Ga0302121, IMG submission 203120) | Marine microbial communities from Western Arctic Ocean, Canada - CB21_surface | ecosystem: Environmental > Aquatic > Marine > Oceanic | place: Canada: Western Arctic Ocean | collected... | reverse complement strand
TGCCGCTTATGGTGCGTTTGAAGATTATCGCTTGGGTGGAGCTGTGCTGTCTTCTAAATCACTTGACTGTGTTCGCCGCATGTTGGCAGGTGAAAAGGTGACGCAAGAAACCTCTGGAATGAGCAAAGGGGAATGGCGTGAGTTCGAAGGGGTTATTGGGACATAGTTTGCTTCAAAACACATTTTTAAAGTCAAAAAAAGGCACACAAGGCGGGCCCAGCTTAATGCGAATGTTTCTTCGCGCGCAATGAACAGCGCTAAGGTTAGTCGGCTTTGGTCAAGCCACCAGCCATCTCACGGCCATCGCGCCCTTCGACCAACTCATAATTTATTTTCTGACTGTCAGCTAAGCTCGTCATGCCAGCCTGTTCTACGGCTGAGATATGAACAAAAACATCATTGCCACCACCTTCGGGTTCGATAAAGCCAAACCCTTTTGTAGTGTTAAACCATTTTACTGTGCCCAGAGGCATATCTTATTCTCCTGCTTCATAGTAGCGCACCAGATATTTTGCTGGTGGCGTAACATGATACTGAAAACTATAATTATTTAGAATAATTGGTCGCTTTCCAGATGTCATACCCCCACAATTGTGGGATTATAAATAAAATCAAGGAAAAATTGATGCAACTCTATGGTTTAAATTCATGTGACAGCTGTCGCGCGGCACGAAAAGCCCTTAAAAATATGAATATTGAGTATGTTGATGTGCGTGAGGCAGGAGTGCCAAAAAATATTCTAGAGGTGGCGTTCTCTCAGTTTGGGGCTGCCTTAGTTAATAAATCTTCGACTACTTGGCGTGCCTTGGATAACGCGGTACGGGCCGGAGACTCTATCGATTTGCTACAGGCGCATCCCACATTGATGAAGCGCCCTTTGATTGTGAACGGTGCCAAGATGACCTTGGGGTGGAAGCCAGATGTGTTGGCTGCTTACGCAGTGCTTCCTGAAAATTCAAAGACTTGAGTGGTTTTTAGAGCGTCAATTGCTCCAGGTAGCCACAAGAAAGGCCACTCAATCTGAGTGGCCGTTTAAATTATTATATGTACCGTCACATGCTTTTAAAGCAAATCAGGCGGCGTTGATTCGACTTTAAGAGCAGAAACTAGCTGCTCCAAGCTCATCACTTCGCTTTGTTTGCTGCCAAGGCGGCGGACAGATACGGTGCGGTCTTCCACTTCCTTCATTCCAATTGCCAAGATCACAGGCACTTTTGCTACTGAGTGTTCGCGGACTTTGTAGTTAATTTTTTCATTGCGAACATCAGCCTCTGCGCGGACCCCGGCGGCGCGCAGAGCCTCCACGGCTTCACGCACAAAGTCGTCAGCATCTGACACGATTGAGGCTACAACCACTTGCCGTGGTGCCAACCATATAGGTAGCTTTCCGGCATGCTCTTCGATTAAAATGCCAATGAAACGCTCAAATGAGCCAAGACAGGCTCGGTGTAGCATAACGGGACGATGCTTGTTGCCATCTTCGCCAATGTAGCTAGCGTCCAGACGCTCAGGCAGAACAAAATCCACCTGATGGGTACCACATTGCCAATCACGACCAATGGCATCGGTGAGTACAAACTCAAGCTTTGGTCCGTAAAATGCACCCTCACCGGGGTTCATTTCAGGTTCAACTCCCGCATTGCGTGTTGCGGCTAAAAGCGCTGTTTCTGCACGATCCCAAACGTCATCTGAGCCAGAACGGTTTTCTGGGCGATCACTGAATTTTACCCGAAATTTTTTGAAGCCAAGGTCCTTGTATACGGAGGTGAGGTAATTGATATAAAGTGCAGTTTCCTCTTCGATCTGATCTTCGCGGCAGAAGATGTGCCCATCATCCTGTGTGAAGCCCCGAACGCGCATAATTCCGTGCAGAGCGCCTGAAGGTTCATACCGGGCGCAGCTGCCAAATTCGGCCATGCGCAGGGGTAAATCCCGATAGGATTTTAAGCCTTGATTGAAAATTTGGACGTGGCAGGGGCAATTCATTGGCTTCAGGGCATTTACTGCTTTTTCGCGTGCATGTTCTTCATCCACCTCAACGATGAACATGCTTTCCTGATATTTATCCCAATGGCCCGAGGCAACCCAAAGTTTGCGATCCACCACTTGAGGGGTATTGACCTCAACGTAACCCCCAGCGCGCTGTTTGCGGCGCATATAGTCTTGCAGTTCAGTGTATATGGTCCAGCCGTTGGGGTGCCAGAAGACTTGGCCTGGGGCCTCTTCCTGCATGTGGTATAGATCCATCTCTCGACCCAGCTTGCGGTGATCACGCTTGGCGGCCTCCTCCAGCATATGGAGATGCGCTTTAAGCTTTTCTTTGTTAGTGAATGCTACGCCATAGATGCGTTGCAGCATCGCTCGTTTGCTGTCGCCGCGCCAATATGCTCCCGCCACACTCATTAGCTTGAAGGCATCAGCAGGCAACTGGCCTGTGTGCTGCAAATGTGGTCCGCGGCACAGATCTTGCCAATCACCATGCCAATACATCCGCATGGGTTCGCTGCCTGGGATCGAATCGATCAACTCAACTTTATAAGGTTCGCCAGCATCTGAGTAATACTGGATGGCGCGGGCCCGATCCCAAACCTCTGTACGCACTTGGTCACGTTGGTTAATGATATCTTTCATTTTCTTTTCGATTACACTGAGGTCTTCTGGGGTGAAGGGTTCTTTGCGATCAAAATCATAGTACCAGCCATCTTTTATAACTGGTCCGATAGTCACCTGCACATTGGGCCAAATTTCTTGTACGGCCCGGGCCATAATGTGGGCTAGGTCATGACGAATTAGTTCATCGGCTTGAAGCTCATCTTTCATGGTGTGTATAGAAATTGCAGCGTCCATCTTAATTGGCCAAGCCAGATCAAAGTGTTGACCATCAACGGTGGCTGAAATCGCTTTTTTGGCCAGCGATGATGCAATATCAGCAGCGACATCAGCTGCGGTAACGCCAGCTTCATATTGGCGAATGGAATTATCAGGAAGGGTGAGTGAGATCCGGGCCATCAAGGGCACTCCTCGTCAGTTTGGCGCCCACGGAACGCCCGATTGCGGGTATATGTTGTTCTAGCTGTTTGGCGCTTTTGATTTTGCCTGTCAACTGCGGAAGTGGCATATGATTGCGATAGATATGACACAGGTATTGTGTATGACGCCGATAGAAATTTGCAATACCTTTAGAAAGGGACTGGTCTTAGTATATGCTAAAGTTAATGACTTGAGGTATGGATTTAATGGAATTTTTGACAACGAAAACCAGCCGCAGGCTTGCTTATGTGCAGACTGCTGGCAGGGGGCCAGGTGTAGTTTTCTTGGGTGGGTTTATGTCGGATATGTCAGGCATTAAGGCGCTCCATCTAGAGGCTTGGTGCGAGGCACAAGGGCGTGCGTTTTTGCGGTTTGATTATTCGGGCCACGGTGCCTCATCAGAAGTTTTCACTGATGGGTGTGTTGGTGATTGGGCAGAGGATGCTCAGGCAGCGATTGAGGTGCTGACGCATGAAAAGCAAATCTTGGTAGGATCCTCTATGGGCGGTTGGATATCTATGTTGATGGCGCAAAGATTGCCTGACCGGTTAGCAGGATTGGTAACCATAGCTGCGGCGCCCGACTTTACTGAAGATGGATTTTGGGCTAGCTTCAACGAGGATACGCGAAGGCTTTTGCTGCAGGAAGGCGTCGTCAATATACCCTCTGATTATGGTGACCCCTATCCGATCACTAAGCGTTTAATAGAAGATGGCAGGTCACATCTTGTGTTGCGCAAACCGCTTTCGCTGCCGTTTCCAGTACGGTTGCTGCAAGGTGATGAGGATGTGGATGTCTCCGTCGAACTGGCCAACACTCTATTTTCGCATATAAAAGGCCCTGATGTGCAATTAAGGTTGCTAAAGGGCGCCGACCATCGCTTCTCAACACCAAAAGCATTGGCGCTGATGGAAGCCGCAATTTCTGATGTGATTTGTGTAATTGAACAGTAGAGGCGCTTGTAATTTATAAGGAGCTAGATTTCACACAGTATTTATTAACATGTTTGCGGTAACTTCGATTTAGTAGCTGAGAATAGAGCCAGCCCCATATGGGAGAGCGGATGTCATCGATGAATGGTTTGGATGATGCCATTGTGCATGTGGCAACTTCTTTGCCAAGTTTCAAAACAGTTGGACCGAATAGTGTTGTAGATACTGGAGTAACAGTAAATGGATTTTTGATATTAGAAGCGGTGAATATGGACGCTGCTATAGCGATTGCACAGTCTGATCCCTTTGCAACTCATGCCGCCATTGGGGTATCTGAAATGATGGTAATGGGTGGCTGACCGTCTCAACTTAAGAGGAAGAGGTGCACGTGGACCTATTAATTGGAATAAAAGAGGGCTGGTATGGATTTTATACGGGTCATGACCCATTTTTTTTGAGGTAAGAAGGTGCAAATTCCCTCACTTGATCGACTGCCTAATTGGCTGGCTGCGCGCGAGGCGCAGGTGCCTGGACTTGAACTGGATGTTTGCAAGCGGGTAATTTGGGCTAGTGGTCAGGCGGAAATCAGTGATCTCTCTATTGTCTATATCCATGGGTTTTCAGCAAGTTCTGAGGAGCTGCGCCCGTTCCCTGATGATCTTGCCTGTGGCTTGAGTGCCAATCTTTATTTTTCCCGCTTGGCAGGCCATGGCCAAGAGGGGTCCTCACTGGGTCGGGCCACATTGGCTGAGTGGCATACAGACAGTCTTGAGACATTGAATATAGGCCGCATCTTGGGCAAGCGAGTTGTGGTTATTGCCTGCTCGACTGGAGTGCCGCTGGTGCTTCGGGCTTTGGCAGAAAAGCCCGAAGCTATTGCCGCCTGCATCTTTGTCTCGCCTAATTTTGGCCTTGCACATCGTGGGACCAACTTGATGCTGCAGTTGCCATGGGTAAGGTATTGGGGGCCTTTGATCATGGGGCGTACTCGCGAATTTGAAACGCGTAGTGAAGGCCATGAAAAATATTGGACCACGCGCTACGATGTCCAAGCGATATACACGATGATGGAGGCGGTGAGCGCTGCGGCGAAGCTAGATCTTGCCACATTTTCGATACCGTTGGCCACGCTATTTTGTCCCGAAGATCAGGTGGTGAGCCCTGAAAAAATACGCATGACTTTGCAGCGGTGGGGTGGGCCACGGGAGACCTTGGAAATGGACAAGGGCCGTGACCCTTCGGGGCACTTGCTCCTTGGGGCTGTGATGAATCCTGAGCAAACGGATATTGCGACGGACTTTGTTCTTGATTTTTGTCGTAGGTATTTGGTTAACCACCTGTAATGATGAGCTTGGCACACAAGCCGCCACAAGGATAAGCGACATTGCTCTAGTGAGGTCTCTTTTGTTTTGGTGAGGCCAGATGATTAGCTAAGTATAGAAAATAAATGATTTATTATGGGACATGCAGGTCTCTTTGTCTTGGCAGTCACAAAAAAATTTGTAACAAGGCCTTATGAGTTCTGAACCAATTATATTTCTACCCGGTATGATGTGTGATGCGCGTCTCTTTGCGCCTCAACTTGATGGGTTATCGCATGAGCGCGCTGTGATGGTGGCACCGGTGCATCTAGGCGAGCGGATCGAAGAAATTGCTAGCACGGTATTGGACATAGCCCCGCATCGTTTTGCATTATGCGGGCTATCTCTTGGCGGCATAGTGGCGATGGAGATCATACGTCGTGCGCCAGACCGTGTAAGCCGCATTTGCCTTGTGGGTACCAACCCCACTTCTGAGACACCGGAGCGAGCTGCCGAACGTGAACCGCAGATTGTTGCAGCACAGACGGGTTGTCTTGAATATATCATGCGCCAAGAGGTTGTATGTAATTATCTAGCGGAGACCCCGCTAAAACCGCACATCTTGGAGTTGATGGTCGATATGGCCCTGTCCTTGGGTCCTGAAGCATTTATCCGCCAATCTCGTGCCTTGCAAAAACGTCGTGACCAGCAATCTTTGTTGTGTAATATAAAATGCCCAACTTTGGTACTCTGTGGTGCGGAGGACCAGATAACTTTGCCTAAACGTCACGAGTTTATGGCTGAATTGATAGAACCCGCGGAATTGGTGGTGATTGAGAATGCTGGCCATATTCCAACTTTGGAGCAGCCCGAGGCTACCACTGCTGCGCTGCGGGCCTGGCTTGGATAGGGCCCAAAGCGCTCTATTTTATGTTTTTATGTTTTTGAATGCCTTTAATGGCTTTGTTTTTGGATTTGTTGCGTATGCGCCGCCTGGTAAGGAGCCTAGTATTCTCCAAATCCTCTGCAACAAGTTTTAGCCAGCGTTGCGTGCGTGGCACGTCAATTCCACCGCTAGCGATTGCAGCTTGAACAGCACAGCCTGGTTCCTTGTCATGGGCACAATTTTTGAAGCGACAATCTTGCCGCAAGGCATGTAAATCTGCGAAGGTTTCCCCCAGCCCAATGGAGACATCTGTGAGCTGTAATTCTCGCATGCCGGGCGTGTCTAGAACGGTGCAGCCTATGGGCATAATGTGCAGCTGCCGGCCCGTCGTGGTGTGGCGGCCCTTATCATCGGTGGCGCGCACTTCTTGTGTTTTTATTGCCTGGTTGCCTGCCAAGGTGTTGGCTAATGTGGATTTTCCCACGCCTGACGAGCCTAGAAAGGCAACGGTTTTCCCAGGCTGGCACCACGGGGCTAGATCTGCTTGAGCGGAAGGGCTGCGGGCGTCCAAACTGACCACGGTCACGCGCTCTGAGATGGTTTTGGCTTGTGACACGAACGCCCCCGCATCCGTGGCCAAATCGATCTTGGTTAATATGATCACGGGGGTTACATCGGCCTCATGAGCCATGGCTACATAGCGCTCCAAACGAGCCACGCTAAAATCATTGTTGCAAGACGACACGATAAATGCAGTGTCCAAATTGGCGGCGATTAGTTGCTCTTTGCGATCGTGGCCTGGGGCGCGGCGCTTGATCAAGCTTTTACGGTCTAACAATTGGCTGGAGCGGGGATCTTCTGAATTGAACAACAACCAATCTCCAACCGTGACCCCATTCAATGATGGGACCATCAAATCGAGATCTGCACCCTGGATATGTATGCTGTTACGGTGAACTTGGGTAATGCGTACTGGGGGTGATTGCGTGAGCTCTGGTGGATCCACTTGATCCCAAAAATAATCGTGCCAGCCTAAATCCCTGAGCTGGGTTGCGGCATCTCGGGTGATCGGTGAGTCAGCCTGTGACGTGTGTTGTGAAGTATCGCGCACCATTCTCGTTCTTTCTCCAGCGCGCACCGCGCTTTAAATACATAGTGTCACATTTTGTACAGCCTAGGCCAGCGCTCTTCATTAAGTGCTAACTTAAGGTTGGTGGTATCCAAAAATGGGGTGCTTTAGCCTAAAGTAATTTTGAGGCTGGAAACTTTAAGCGTTTATCAATAAATTTTAATTTCTTTTTGTGCTGCGTTTGCATAATGTTGCCGCAGCGCCGCGTAATAGTGGTGAGTCGCTGCGGCAAAGGGCCAAATATGACCGAAAAGAACAAGCCACTTTTAATCAAACGCTATGCGAGCAGGCGCTTGTATAATACTGAATCGAGCGATTATGTGACATTGGAAGATGTTGCTGGTTTCATTCGAAGCGGCCGCGATGTTCAACTCATCGATCTCAAATCTGGTGACGATTTGACCCGCCACTATTTGCTCCAAATCATCTCAGAATATGAAGGCCGTGGTGAACACTTGTTGCCAGTTGAACTGCTGGTGGATTTGGTCCGCGCCTATGCTTCTCAGGCCACATCGGTTGTGCCACAATTTTTAGCTGCAAGCTTCGAGATGCTTCGGTATGGGCAATCAAAGGCGATTGAAAATTTGAATGTGGCTAACCCTATGGTGACCATGCCAGGGTTTGAAATCATGAAGGAGCAACAAGAAGCGTTTATAAAGGCAATGACCGGCGGGCTTGCGGGCTCTCCTGCGCCGCGCACTGAGCCTGGCAAGAATGATTCCGCCGATAATTTAGATGATATAAAATTACAATTAACGGTGCTTCAGGAAAAACTCTCTAAAATGTAAAGCCATGCGGCGAGTGGGGGCCTGCCCCACCTATGGCTACGCAACCTCCGCGAAGACCTGTTTCAACGCAGCCTCAAGCTTTTCGAACATCTCATCTATATGGCTCTCGGTGAAGATAAACGACGGGCATAGCACAATAGATTGTCCAAGGGGCCTGCAAATTAATCCATGATCAGTACAGGTGTTGGCAATGCGTTCACTCACAGAGAGATCTGTCGCAAAGGGTGTTTTGTTTGATTTGTCTTGTACTGCCTCCAAAGCTCCCATCAAACCTTTTCCTCGGGCTTCACCAATATTTGGATGTTCCAGTAGCCGCTTCATATGTGCCTCGAAATAGGGTGTAAGCTTTCGTACGTTTTCTGCCAGGCCCTCGTTCATGATCACATCTATGGCTTTAAGAGCGATTGCTGATCCAACTGGATGTCCTGAGGCTGTGAACCCATGTGGAAATTCCTCAATCGCTTCAGAGGCTGATTGTAACCTTTGGGTTAGTTCTGGGCCTAAGATCACTGCCCCCATTGGAAAATATCCTGCTGTCAGGTTTTTGGAACTTATGATGGCGTCAGGAACAAAATCATAAGCCTCACAACCCCAAGTATGGCCGGTACGTCCAAACCCACAAATGACCTCATCTGAGATCAGGGGAATGTTATGTTTTTGCAAAATGGGTTGTAGAGCCTGAAAATAGCCGGTCGGTGGTGGAATAACTCCACCAGCCCCGAGAACTGGTTCAGCAAAAAAACCTGCGATAGTGTCAGTACCTTCGGCAATTATCATGTCTTCCAACTCTTTTGCCAGTCGGGCGGTAAATTGTGCCTCGCTTTCGTCCGTACGCCCCTCCCGCCAATAATGTGGGCAGGTCAGGTGTAAAAACCCTGGCAAGGGCAGACCAAAAACCCCATTATAGGGTTTGCCTGTCATGGAGGCCGAAACAGCCGTCACCCCATGATAGGCATTCTTGCGGGTGATGATTTTGCGTTGCTCTGTGTTGCCCTCAGAACCATGTAAAAACCAAAGCATTTTGACCATAGTGTCATTAGCCTCGGACCCTGAGTTGGTGTAGAAGACTTTGCCACTGTCAAAGGGGGACACTTCAATAAGCTTCTCAGAAAGCATCACAGTTTGATCTGACATTCGCCCAAAAAAGGCATGATACCCAGGAAAACGATCATATTGATCTTTGGCGGCTTGCGCTATGCCTGCGTGGTCAAAGCCAGCAACCATATTCCATAGTCCAGAATTTGCATCTAGAAATTTCCGGCCATGCACGTCGAAGACATAGGGCCCTTCGCCATGGGTTAGAATTGTTGCGCCGCGGCTCTCGATTGTTGGCAAGTCGGTAAAGCCATAGAAGGAATTGGCGTCTGCGCGCGCTTCCCAGCTGTTTGGGGATTGGTCTTTCATGTGGGGGCCTCTGGTAGATGTGGCCGGTGCCTATGGCCTCCGGCGGGCATATTTTTCGGCTAGAAATATTTAAAGCCAGTTTAACAAACGGCAAAGCGCACACGTATTTGGTTGGGTGGCGCGCCCGCCCAAGCCCATGTTCCGTTGGCCACAGTAAACCGGCCAGCGACGGGCACATTTTTAGTGGTGCTGAGACAAGGGGCCATATCTCTCATAGCCCTAGCTTATCGCGCAGGGAGAACCATGTCATTGCCAAAGTCATAATTGGATTGCGCAGCACCTGGCCACCAGGAAAGGCTGGGCCAGGAAGTTTTGACAGTAGATCAAATCGCGTGGCGTTGCCTGCGATTGTTTCTGCCAGTACCAGTCCTGCAAACCCAGCCAGGGCAACCCCATGGCCGGAATAGCCGGAGGCTGTAAGTTGCTGGTGGCCCACTCGCGCGAACATTGGCAAGCGCGTAGTTGTGATGCCCAGGGTACCCCCCCAGGCGTGGGTCAGATCTATATTTGCGAGCTGGGGAAAGATCTCAGTGAGGGGGCGGCGGACTTTTTTAAAAATGTCCTGTGGAAACTTTGTGCCATAGCTTTCCCCACCGCCAAAGATAAGTCGATTGTCATCGCTAAGGCGATAATAGTTCAATACAAACCGATTGTCGGCTACGGCAATGTCTTGGGCCAACACAGATTTTGGATCCTCTAGGGGAGCTGTGGCAACCAAAAAATTGTTGATTGGCATCACGCGAGCGGCCTGCTTGCGGTTGAGGCTGCAGTGGTAGCCGTTGGTCGCATGCACCACGTAGTTGGCCTTTACCTGGCCGCGATCAGTTTGCAGAATATTGGGTGACCCCTCTTGTACTTGCTGCACGGGACTATCTTCATAAATGGTGGCGCCTGCGGCCTCGGCAGCCCTTGCAAGGCCTAGGGCATAGCGCAAAGGATGCAGGTGTCCCGCGCCCCAATCTATTAAGCCACCAGCGTAGCGAGGCGATTTTATCAAATCTGAAATTGCGGATGTGTCGAGACATTCCATCTCGCCATACCCATAGTTTTTTTCTAAATGTGCCGCCTTGGCGTGGCTGTTGTCACGATCTTTTGGGCTGAAATCGGCCTCAGCAATGCCGGGTTGATAACCGGCCTCGGGGGCGAATTGGGTGACCATGCTGCGGGTCAGAGATTTGGCGTCTTGGGTCATCTCCCAAAACCGGTGTGCGGCATCTTGGCCCATGGTTTTCTCTAGCTTGCGTTGGTCATGGTTTAAGCCAGATCCCATCTGTCCACCATTGCGCCCGGACGCGCCAAACCCCACTCGATGAGCCTCAAGCACGGTGACGCTAAAGCCTTTTTGTGCCAGATGCAGGGCGGTCGACAATCCAGTGAAGCCCGCGCCAATGATGCAGACGTCGCATGATACTGGCTGTTCAAGTGCCATGCGCGGGTGCGTGTCGCCAATGCTCTGCGCATACCAGCTGGAAGGATAGGTGGCGCGGCTGTCGTTAGCATATAGAAAATTAGACATTCAACAAAAGGTGTTCGCGTTCCCAAGGGGAAATCACCTGGAGAAACTCGCTATACTCTGTGCGTTTCACAATCGAATATACACGAGCAAACTCAGGGTCGAGCACTTCATGCAGGCGATTGGCCTTGTCGAATAAATCAAGCGCAGTGAATAGATCATAGGGGATGGCCTCTTCCCCATCATAGGCATCGCCGCGGTATTGCTTATCGGGTCGTTCTTGATCTTCCAACCCAAGGTAGCAGCAGGCCAAGGAGGCAGCTATTCCAAGGTAGGGATTACAATCCATGCCCGCCAACCGGTTCTCGATCCGCCGCGCCTGAGGATCAGACAAAGGAATTCGAATGCCGGTAGTGCGATTGTCGCGCGCCCATTCAAGGTTGATTGGTGCTGCGTGGTCTTTTACATAACGCCGATAGCTGTTCACATAGGGCGCCAACATGGCAATCACTGACGGTAGGTGGTTCTGCAAGCCTGCGATCATGTGGTAGAATATATCAGTTTCCCCACCCTGGGGTCCCACAAAAATATTCTGTCCCTCAGTATCTAAGAAGGAGTGGTGAATATGCATGGCAGAGCCTGGCTCTTGGGCGATGGGTTTTGCCATGAATGTGGCAAAGCAATCATGCTTAAGAGCTGCCTCCCGGATCAGACGTTTAAAATAGAAAACCTCATCGGCAAGTTTGACTGGGTCGCCGTGCCTTAGATTGATTTCAACCTGCCCCGCACCGCCCTCTTGGGTGATCCCATCAATCTCAAAGCCCTGCGCCTCAGCAAAATCGTAGATATCGTCGATTACTGGGCCGTATTCGTCCACCGCGGACATCGAATAGGCTTGGCGTGCGGCAGCGGGGCGTCCAGATCGGCCCATCATTGGCGTGATGGCTTTGGCAGGGTCGATGTTCCGAGCTACCAGAAAAAATTCCATCTCAGGAGCTACAACAGGTTCAAGCCCCTTATCACGAAACAACTGCACGACACGTTTGAGCACATTGCGTGGCGCGGTGGGAACGGGCATGTCATTGCGGCCATATGCGTCATGGATCACTTGCAAGGTGACATCTGCGGTCCAAGGTGCAGCGGTTGCTGTATCGAGATCAGCGCGTAGGATCATGTC
>Ga0302121_10001295_pt1 | contig 12106 bp, 10 predicted proteins | sample CB21_surface_MG_FD_203120 | JGI IMG/M metagenome (GOLD analysis project Ga0302121, IMG submission 203120) | Marine microbial communities from Western Arctic Ocean, Canada - CB21_surface | ecosystem: Environmental > Aquatic > Marine > Oceanic | place: Canada: Western Arctic Ocean | collected... | reverse complement strand
CCGCTTTGGTCTTCAGAGCAGCGGCATCAGAGCCCGATCCTGGTTCGGTGAGGCAATAGGAGAAAAACATCTCCATGCTCAGCGCTTTGGGTAGGTATTTTGCACGCAAGTCATCAGATCCAAACTTGTTGATCATGGCCGCGCACATGTTATGAATGGACAGAAATGCCGCCACAGAGGGGCAGGCCATCGACAGCGCCTCAAATACCAAGGTTGCATCCAGCCGTGTCAGACCGGATCCACCATTTTGCTCACCCACATAAAGCCCACCAAAGCCCAGCTCAGCCAATTCTGGCCAAAGAGTTTTTGGAATTTCGCCAGCCGTTTCCCACTCCCGCGCAAAGGGAGCGATATGGGTGACGCCAAAATCACGGGCCATGTCAAAAATGGCTGTCTGTTCTTCGGAGAGCGCAAAATCCATGTGCCGGTTCCTTTGGTTGCTTAAATCAAGTGAAGCAAATCCTGAGGCAGGAATCTAGCTCCTAATTGTGGGCGGTCCCATATGGAAATTTGGGACCAGAAGGGCCCCAATCTTTTGTATAGCAGTTTTTTATTCCATGATTGGAATAGAGAACTCGCCCCCTTCTTTGGTTCCAGAGGGCCAGCGGGCGGTCACAGTTTTTGTACGTGTATAGAATTTAAACGCGTCTGGACCATGCTGGTTCAAATCACCAAATACTGATTTTTTCCAGCCGCCAAAGGTATGATAGGCTAAAGGTACTGGAATAGGTACGTTGATGCCGATCATGCCCACATTGACGCGATTGGCAAAATCACGCGCTGTATCCCCATCACGGGTAAAGATAGCGGTGCCATTGCCATATTCGTGGTCCATGGCCAGACCGAGCGCCTCCTCATAAGTTTGGGCTCGTACAGTGGAGAGCACAGGGCCAAATATTTCATACTTGTAGATATCCATATCCTTGGTGACATAATCGAATAAATGCGCGCCAACAAAGAAGCCGTCTTCATATCCTTGAAGATTAAAATTACGACCATCTACAACCAAACTTGCGCCTTGATCAATTCCAGTTTGCACTAAACGCTCAATATTGGCTTTTGCTGCGGCTGTGACCACTGGACCGTAATCCACATCACTGCCCGCTGTGTACGGCCCAACCTTTAGGGCTTCTACTCTTGGGATTAGTTTTTCCATTAATCGATCTGCGGTCTCGTCGCCTACGGGTACCGCTACTGAAATGGCCATGCAGCGTTCGCCTGCCGCACCGTAACCTGCGCCCAAGAGCGCATCAGCAGCTTGGTCCATATCTGCGTCCGGCATAATAATCATATGGTTTTTGGCTCCACCAAAACATTGAACCCGCTTGCCTTCCGCGCAGCCGGTTGCATAAATATATTCAGCTATAGGTGTTGAGCCGACAAAGCCGATGGATTGGATTATATCGTGATGCAAAATCGCATCTACGGCTTCTTTATCGCCATTCACAACCTGCAAAATACCTTTTGGTAGGCCGGCCTCTTCAAACAGTTCTGCCAGCATTAAAGGAACAGACGGATCACGCTCGGATGGTTTGAGGATAAAAGCATTGCCGCAGGCAATCGCTGGGGCAAACATCCACATTGGGATCATGGCTGGAAAGTTGAACGGGGTAATGCCCGCCGTCACCCCCAAGGCCTGACGCATGGAATACATGTCAATGCCCGGGCCCGCGCTGTCTGTATATTCACCCTTGAGCAATTGCGGCGCGCCGATGCAATATTCGACAACTTCCAAACCACGGATCACGTCGCCTTTGGCGTCGGGCATGGTTTTGCCATGCTCTCGGCTCAGAGTCTCGGCTAATTTGTCCATGTCGCGGTTCAAAAGGTCCACGAATTTCATCAAAACTCTGGCGCGTCGCTGTGGGTTCATGGCGGCCCAAGCGGGTTGGGTGGCTGCGGCGATGCTAACAGCCATATCCATTTCAGCAGCATTCGCCAGTGGCACAATGGCTTGCACCTCACCGGTTGCTGGATTGTAAACATCAGCGAAACGGCCTGATGTGCCCTTAACATGGGTGCCATTGATATAGTGGGTGAGTTCTTGCATCGTATCTCTCCTAAAGTTTAACCCTGTGTAGTCTTGCATTTATGTGAATAAAAGGGGCAATTAGCCAAAATCATACTGCAAAAATGTAAGGGTGTTATGGAAAATTGGGATGATCTACGCATATTTTTAGCGGTAGCGCAGGCGGGTAGCCTGACAATTGCGGCGCAGGTTCTTAAAATTGATCCTGCCACGGTTAGCCGACGGATTGCCCGATTGGAAATGGCCCATACAACGCCGTTATTTTCAAAATCTCCTAAGGGCTATGAGTTGACCGAAGCCGGGCACGGTCTGGTGGCGCATGTGGATGCGGCGCAATCTTCTTTTAGTGCGGGGCTTGGGGCCTTGCGGGGTGACGGCGAAGGGTTGATGGGGCAAATTCGGATTGGTGCTCCTGATGGCTGCGCCAACTTTCTTTTGCCCCAGGTCTGCGGACAAATCACCAAGGACTACCCAGAGCTAGATATTCAGATTGTGGCTTTGCCGCGGGTGTTGAACCTGACACGCCGCGAAGCGGATATGGCCATCGGTGTGAGCCAACCGACAGCGGGGCGTTTGATCGTCCAAAAAATTGCAGATTATCGTCTGCATTTGGCGGCGTCAGTGGAGCTTTGGGACAAATTTAAAGAACCCAAAATACTCAACGATCTGCGTGGGCTGCCGACGGTGGGTTATGTGCAGGATATGATTTTTGACAAAGAATTGGATTATCTGGAGCCGTTGGGGTTGCGTCGGGTACAGCTGGCGTCAAATTCAATCTCGGTGCAAATGAATTTACTCCGGCAGGGGGCCGGGGTGGGCATTGTGCATGATTTTGCCTTGCCCTTTGCGCCTGAGTTGCGGCGCATTTTAATTGACCAGCTGTCCTTAACCCGTAGTTTCTTTTTGATCCGTTCTGCCGATGATAGGCTAAACCGGCGGCTCAACTTATTTGCTGAGGTGCTTTTGTCTGGAATTCGTACCGAAATTTTGCGTTTGGAAGCTTTGGCCTTGGCTTAGGGCCCTTTATTTTAAGGTTAGCGCTGTCACGCGCTTGCAATTCTGGTGAAATATGGCTTGTTGGTCGCATCAAATCGGAGAACACCAGATGCGCACAGGCCTTTACCCCGGAACATTTGATCCTATCACCCTTGGTCACATCGATATCATCCGTCGCGGCTGCGCCTTGGTAGATCGTTTAGTGATTGGCGTGGCCATCAACCGCGACAAAGGCCCATTGTTTGACCTCAATGAACGTGTGGCGATGATCGAAGCAGAAGCACGGCGGTTGAATGCGGAAACTGGCACCGAGATTGTGGTGCATCCCTTTGAAAATCTGCTGATCGATTGCGCGCGGGATGTGGGCGCTGGTATTATCTTGCGTGGCCTGCGGGCTGTGGCAGATTTCGAATATGAATATCAGATGGTTGGTATGAACCGGCAACTGGATTCCAGTATCGAAACCGTGTTTTTAATGGCCGAAGCGCAGCATCAGGCAATTGCCTCTAAACTGGTCAAAGAGATTTGTCGCTTGGGTGGGGATGTGTCGAAGTTTGTCACCCCAGAGATTGATGCGGCTCTAAAGGACCGCCTGCATGCCACGGAACGTTAAACTATCGTTTAGATCAATTTCCCTATGGCAACTGCGGTATCAGCCATGCGGTTTGAGAAGGCCCATTCGTTGTCATACCATGACAAAACCCGCACCATATCACCGCCCATGATTAGGGTTTGATCGGCGTGAAACACCGAGGAATGCGGGTCATGGTTAAAATCTGATGACACAAGTGGTTCGTCAATCACGTTTAAAACGCCCTTGAGCGGACCCGCTGCTGCTGCCTGCATCATCGCGGTAATCTCAGCGATATCCGTATGACGGCCAGCTTCAAATGTCAGATCGACTGCAGAAACATTTGGAGTTGGCACGCGCATCGCCACACCGTCCAGTTTTCCGTCCAGCTCTGGCAACACCAAGCCGACAGCTTTTGCCGCTCCGGTGGTGGTGGGGATCATAGACAAAGCGGCAGCCCGCCCCCGATAAAGATCACTATGGGTGCGGTCCAAAGTCGGTTGATCGCCAGTATAGCTATGAATTGTGGTCATCAAGCCGCGTTTAATCCCAATGTTTGCATGCAGAACCTTGGCAATGGGTGCCAAGCAATTGGTGGTGCATGAGGCGTTTGAGACAATTAAATCATCGGTGGTCAAGGTGTCATGATTTACGCCATAAACGATTGTTTTATCAGCGTCTTTTCCCGGCGCAGAGATTAAAACTCGCGATGAACCATTGTTGAGATAGGCCTGACAGGCGGCTTTTGAAGTAAAAATGCCAGTGCATTCCAACACGACATCAATATCGGACCAAGGCAGATCGGCAGGATTCCGCATTTCAGTGACGCGGATACGGCCTTTGCCCACATCAATGTAGTCAACACCGCTCGTCACTGTTGTCGGAAAACGGCCATGTACAGAATCGTATTTCAGCAAATGAGCATTATTTTTTACTGAGCCAAGATCGTTTATCGCAATTACCTCGATATCGGTACGGCCAGACTCGATTATTGCCCTAAGAACATTTCGCCCAATGCGGCCAAATCCGTTAATTGCAACTTTGAGTGTCATAACACCATCCTAAACTGTCGGTTTGATAGCGCTAACATCATGGTTACCATCTAAAGTCAACAACGCTGTTTAGCTCCAAGTTTTGATATATCCTGCTAATTAAATAAATCAGTAATCAATATTATGTAAAATAATAATATCCAATAAGAATAAAGTGATAACTTTATCCTCGGTAAGGCGACATTTATTATAACTGATAGACAATTTCTCTTAACATCTTGAAATTAAAATAGGTTACCCATTTTTGCAGCCAAATCAACCATACGAACGGAAAATCCCCATTCATTGTCATACCATGCCAGGACACGCACGGTAGTACCGCCAACAACCTTGGTCTGTTCTGGTGCAAAAATTGATGACTGTGGGGTGTGGTTAAAATCAATGGAAACCTTCGGGGCAGGGTCATAGGCCAAGATGCCTGCCATTGGCCCAGCGGCGGCGGCGGCGGCGGCGGCGTTTACTTCTTCAACAGTCACTGCCCGAGACGCTTCAAAGGTGAGATCCACGCAAGAAACATTTGGAGTGGGGACGCGAATAGCAGAGCCATCCAGTTTACCTGCCATTTCAGGCAATACTTCGCCCAAGGCCTCAGCCGCTCCAGTAGATGTAGGGATCAAGGCAATGGCAGCTGCTCTGGAGCGATAAAGGTCACTGTGACGGCGATCCAAGGTGGGCTGGTCGCCAGTATAGCTATGTATCGTAGTCATAATCCCACGTTCGATTCCAATGGCGTTATTGAGGGCTTTGACCAGCGGAGCTAAGCAATTGGTAGTGCACGATCCGTTTGAAATCATTGTATCACTTGCTAAAAGCATTTGCTCATTGGCACCTAAAACGATTGTGCGATCGACATTCTCGGCAGGTGCTGAGATGAGAACTTTCTTGGCCCCTTGGGCTAGGTGGACCTTAGCGATTTCACCGTCATTGAAGTTGCCGGTACATTCCAGCACTACATCAATACCTGACCAATCAATCTCACTGGGGGTATAGGTCGAGAACATTTGGATAGGACCAAGCCCAAGATCCATTTTGTCATCATAAATTTTAATTTCGCCGGCAAACCTTCCATGTACGCTGTCATAACGCATCAAATGGGCGCTTGTTTCTAAAGGGCCTGTAGCGTTGATTTTAATAACCTGTACATCTGTTCGGCCGCTCTCAACAATATGAGCCAGAATACATCGGCCAATGCGGCCAAAACCATTTATGCCAATCTTTACAGTCAAAATGATCATCCCCCAACATATTTTGGGATTTCAGTAGCAAGGAGGGGGAAGTTAATAAAGTTAAAAACTTGAAAAATTTCAGTTTGTTAGCGTAAACACTACCGTTAGCGATAACCGCTTGCGGTAACATTCGAGGTTGAAGGGTGGAGATGAAAAATAGGCTACGACTAAGCTGCGGCCGTATCGCAATCATAACAGAGATTTGACTTTAGCGACGATCGCTTCACTGGTGATTCCAAACTCCTGATACAGTCGTTCCGCTGGGGCAGATGCGCCAAAACCGGTCATACCGATAAAGCCTGCTTTGGCTTCTCGTCCACGCTCGCCCAACAACCATTGATCCCAGCCCATGCGAACAGCGGCTTCCACGGCCACACGCACTGCACCTCCTGGTAAAATTTTCTTGCGATAGGAGGCATCTTGCTGCGCAAATAATTCCATACAGGGCATGGAAACAACGCGTGTGCCAATCCCCTCAGCCTGCAGCACTTCACGGGCACGCATAGCCAGTGAAACCTCTGTTCCGGTAGCCAATAAGATCACCTCGCGCTTACCATTAGATTCCGCCAAAACATAGGCGCCCCGCGCGCTGAGGTTCTCTGTTTTATACTCTGTACGCACTGCTGGAACTGCTTGGCGCGACAAAGCCATCACCGTGGGTGTATTAGTTTGGCTAAGCGCAACTTCCCAAGCCTCGGCTGTTTCTGTGACGTCTGCCGGTCGAAATACTAATATGTTAGGGGTTGCACGCGAAATAGCTAGGTGCTCTACCGGTTGGTGAGTTGGCCCATCTTCGCCCAGACCAATGGAATCATGTGTCATTACGTAGACTGTAGGTACACCCATTAAAGCAGAAAGACGCATCGCACCTCTTGCATAGTCGGTGAAACACATAAACGTACCACCGTAGGGACGAATGCCCCCATGCAACGCCATGCCGTTAAGGGCCGCAGCCATACCATGTTCCCGAATCCCAAAATATATATACCTTCCGCCGCGGTTTTTTGGCTCAAAAATTCCCATGTCGTCTGTCTTGGTATTATTTGATCCAGTCAAATCAGCGGAGCCGCCGACTGTTTCAGTCATCACAGGATTGACTACTTTTAAAGTATTCTCAGAAGCCGTGCGGGTGGCTACCTTGGGAAGTGTGTCAGCCGCCGCTTTTTTCATTGCGCGTATTACAACACTAAGCTTTTTGGGCACTTCACCGGAAAAAGTTCGGTTGAACTGACTTTGGCGTGAGCTAGGTAGGCACGAAAATCTCTCCTCCCAATCTACCCGCTCTGCCGCACCGCGCGCGCCGATGGCTTCCCATTTAGATTTGACATCGGCGGGTATTTCAAAGGCTCCGTGCTTCCAGCCGTATACCGCCTTCGCGTCGGCTAATTGCGCAGCATCAGTTAAAGCACCATGGCCTTTTGACGTATCTTGAGCCGCATGGCCTAACGCTATATGAGTTTTGCAGGCGATCATTGAGGGTTTATCGTTTGCGCGGGCGTTTATCAGAGCCGCGTCAATTGCTTCTGGATCATGGCCGTCAATGGCCTGAACATGCCAGCCAGAGGCTGCAAAACGCTGCATTTGATCAGTACGATCTGATAATTCAACAGTGCCGTCGATGGTGATATTGTTATCGTCCCACATCACAATAAGATTTTTAAGTTCATGGCGCCCAGCAAGACCAATAGCTTCTTGGCTTATCCCCTCCATCAAACAACCATCACCAGCGATCACATAGGTTTTATGGCTCTGGACCTTCTTGCCATAAGTGGCGCCTAAAATTTCTTCTGCTATTGCAAAGCCCACCGAATTTGCAAGTCCTTGGCCAAGCGGTCCGGTGGTAGTTTCAATGCCGTTAGCATGCCCATATTCTGGATGACCTGCTGTTTTTGCACCCCACTGGCGGAAGTTTTTAATTTCTTCGAGCGTCATATCTGCATAGCCGGTAAGATGGAGTAGCGAATAGAGCAACATGGAGCCATGGCCAGCTGACAAAATAAACCTGTCGCGATCTGGCCAATTTGGTGCCTTAGCATCAAATTTCAAATGTTTCTCGAATAAAACTGTAGCTACATCAGCCATGCCCATGGCCATACCTGAGTGACCTGAATTGGCGGCAGCAACCGCATCTAGCGTCAGCGCTCGAATTGCAGTGGCTTTTTTCCAGTGTTCAGGGTTCTTGGCAGCGAGTGCTTTGAGATCCACGGTAATGACTTTCTATTTGGTCTAAAGTTGATGCTTCCTATCAAGTGAAGAGGGAAGATCAAGTAAACTAACCTATTTCATGTAAAATATTTCACCACTGGGGTCTTGGACCTTATGGTCAACTTCACATACGCTATTAATAATGGTGGCCGATTCGAGCTCTGCGCCTTTTGAGCGTTGAAGTTGTTAAAGGATTAAGCATGAGTGATATTTCAGATTTAGAACAAAGGCTAGCGGCAGCGCTTAGGCGTATTTCAACGGCTACTGAAGCCTTGCCAAAAGCAGTGATAATAGGGAGTTCATCGTCGAGTATTGATCCAACGCGTGCGGCTAATCAAAAATCACATGCTGTAACCTTGGCGGAAGTTAGGTCTAGCCTTGCCGCAGCAACCTCAAAACTTACCGTGCAAGAAAAAAAAATTGAAATGCTTGTTCAGGCGTTGGAGAATACTCGGGAGAATCAGGTGTCCCCCGTCGGTGCTGAAGATTCTCAAAATAATTTTCTGGCGGATGCCTTTTCAGAGCTAGAAGTTGAATTGTCGCAACTGGCACAGTCCAACACGCAGCTGCGTGAGGCAAACCAAAACTTGCGAGATTCAAATGCCAAAGGATTGGGTGATGCTGGGCTGATCAATTCGGGTCTTCAATCTGGAATTGACAGTTTGAGTGCGGAACGAGCAGCGGATAAAGCCCATCTGCAGGTTTTGATCACAGCATTAAGTGAAGCGGCTTCAATCGATGTGACGGAGGAGAAAGAGAATGCCTGAAGTTACCATTAAGATCGGCGATCGCCCATTTAAAGTTGCATGTCCCGCGGGCGAGGAAAGCCAGTTAGAGGCTGCTTCGGCCAAATTAAATGCGGAAGCTAAAGTTTTAATAGCCCATTCTGGTAGAGTGCCAGAATCTCAGATGTTGTTAATGTCCGGTTTAATGCTTGCTGATAGAGCAATTGCGTTGGAAGAAAAGGTAAAAGCAGCTGAGATTGAAATGAGCAGTTTGCGCCAAAGTAATAAAAATATAGCACCAGAAATCAAAACGGTATTAAAGGAAGTTAAGGTAACTGCGGTGCCAGAAGAATTACTTGAAAGCTTAGCCGAACTGTCAGCGCGCGCTGAAGCCGCCGCGGATGACTTGGAACAAAAAATAGCCCAGCCCGGTTATTTAACAGACTAGCGAAGATCTAATTACGCTGAGTTAGCTTTGCGAATTTCTTTAGCGGCGGCTTTATCATAATTAATATTATTTTCAGCAAGCATACCGTCAAACTCACCGGATAGGGTCATGTCCCGTATTATGTCACAGCCGCCAATAAACTCACCTTTGACATATAGCTGCGGTATTGTCGGCCAATCCGAATATTCTTTAATGCTCTGACGCACGGCATCATCCGCAAGGACGTCTACATCTTTATATTCAACACCCATATAATTCAATATACCAGCAATTTGACTTGAAAAGCCACATTGTGGCATCGTGGCGGTGCCTTTCATAAACAGAACAACATCGTTGGACGTTACTGTTTCGCGGATTTGATCTTCAGCGCTCATCTTTTGACCTTTTGCCGTTGGGCACAAATTGCTGTGCGTATTTCTGTGGGTCCTTTGGGACCCTAAAACTTCTCGAATGTTTACCACCTACTCTACCGGAAAAGTAATCTGATCGACTTTCATAATCTCCATCACCGGGCAAACAACCGCGTCCCTAGCATTTTTCATACCATGCTACCCAGATAGCACGGATCAGCAACAACGCCAAGATTGCAAGAAATAGAAAACAATAGGACCCAGCTGGACATATCAATCAGGTATTTTTGTTGTCAGAGCCAAAGCATGCAGCTCACCATGCGCACCATCCATCTTGCCTTTAAGTGCTGCATAAACTGCGCGATGCTGCTGTACCCTATTTTTGCCAACAAAGCTTGCATCAGTAACTTCTGCTGCGTAATGATTTCCATCGCCCGCGAGGTCTGTGATTGTTATTACAGCCTCTGAGAATGTTTCTCGAATAAGGCTTTCTATGTCTTTCGCCTGCATGGCCATAGGACTGTTCCTAATTAATTACAGATCAAACCTAGAGCACTGAGTGTCTGGTTTCAAGTGACCGCGGCCGCAAAGCTGCTACGGAAAATCTCGCTGAGTTCGGCCAGATCAACCTGTGATTTTCCAAACCGTACATTTGTGCCGCCAAAAGACCCTACGCAACTCACAGAAACGCCAGCGTTCCCTGCTGCTGCCATTAAGGCTTCGGCTTGATCAAAGTTACAAGCCACCAAGTAGCGGGCTTGATCTTCGCCAAATAACTCAGCTGTATCGTCAGTATCCAAGCTGATACCAACACCTGCCTCTTCGGCCATCTCAAAAGCGGCCAATGCTAATCCTCCATCGGACAAGTCCGTGCAGGCTGTTACCCATGTTGAATTTTCACGGATGAACTCACCATTTTTTTTCTCATCTGCGAGATCTACTGGCGGTGCATCACCCTCTACCCTGTTGAACACTTCGGCCAAAAGAGCTGATTGGCCCAAATGTCCAAGGGTTTTGCCAATCAAGATAGCCATATGACCTTCACGGGCAACGCCAACAATGGCGTCATCTGTATCCGTGATCAAGCCAACGGCCCCGATGGTTGGGGTCGGGAGGATGCCGGAACCGTCAGTCTCATTGTATAGCGACACATTGCCAGAGACGATTGGCATGTCCAAGGTTTTCACAGCTACTCCGATACCCTTGATTGCACCAATCAATTGCCCCATAATTTCAGGTTTTTCCGGGTTTCCAAAATTTAGGTTATCTGTCGTTGCGAGGGGCAGAGCACCCACAGCTGTCAGGTTTCGGTAAGCTTCTGCAACGGCTTGTTTGCCACCTTCAAACGGATTGGCCGCTACATAGCGCGGTGTTACATCTGAAGTGAAGGCTAGCGCTTTAGGCGTACCATGGACGCGTACAATACCAGAACCAAAGCCGGGAGTGCGCATGCTATCTGCCATAACTTGGCTGTCGTACTGCTCATATACCCACTGTTTTGCAGCATAGTTCGGGCATGAGATTAGTATTTTGAGACCATCAATAGGATCGATGTGAGGGACATCTCCAATAGTCTCGGCCTCAGGGGTTTTCACCCACGGGCGATCATATTCAGGTGCTGTACCCGATAGGGCTTTTAGGGGCAGGTCCGCTTTAACCTCACCGTTCATCAATATTAAAAACCTATCTTCCGAGATAGTTTCGCCAACAATTGCAAAATCAAGGTCCCATTTTTCAAACACTGCTTTAGCTATGTCTTCCAATTCAGGTTTCAGAACCATCAGCATTCGTTCTTGTGATTCTGATAGCATCATCTCATAGGCCGTCATATTGAGCTCGCGGGTTGGAACTTTTTCCAAGTCCAAGCGTACACCTAAATTACCTTTATCGCCCATTTCGACCGCAGAACAGGTGAGGCCCGCTGCACCCATATCTTGGATGGAGACTACGGCACCAGTGGCCATCAACTCTAACGTTGCTTCCATCAGCCGTTTTTCGGTAAAAGGGTCGCCAACTTGCACTGTGGGGCGCTTATTTTCGATTGTGTCGTCAAATTCAGCACTGGCCATCGTGGCGCCGCCGACACCATCTCGTCCAGTTTTAGCACCTAAATAAACAACAGGCATTCCTACACCTGAGGCGGCAGAGTAAAAGATTTTATCTGTGTCAGCCAATCCAGCTGCAAAAGTATTTACCAAACAGTTGCCATTATAGGCAGGGTCAAACCGGACCTCGCCACCAATGGTTGGCACGCCAAAACAATTTCCGTAACCTCCAACACCAGCTACAACTCCAGCGACGAGTGATTTAGTCTTAGGGTGATCAAGGCTGCCGAAGGATAGCGAGTTCATTGCCGCAATTGGCCGCGCACCCATGGTGAAAACATCGCGCAAAATACCACCTACGCCGGTTGCCGCACCTTGGAAGGGCTCAATATAGCTAGGATGGTTGTGGCTTTCCATTTTGAAAATTACAGCCTGACCGTCACCTATATCTACAACGCC
>Ga0302121_10001290_pt1 | contig 12151 bp, 9 predicted proteins | sample CB21_surface_MG_FD_203120 | JGI IMG/M metagenome (GOLD analysis project Ga0302121, IMG submission 203120) | Marine microbial communities from Western Arctic Ocean, Canada - CB21_surface | ecosystem: Environmental > Aquatic > Marine > Oceanic | place: Canada: Western Arctic Ocean | collected... | reverse complement strand
AAGGCTGGTTTTTCGTTAGGCTCGACGATTGTTTCCCGAAACTCGAAAAAGGCCCGCAGTCGTCGGGAAGGTGCGAGGTGTGCGAGGCAGCCGAGAACCGCTGCTTGCCCGTGTCGTACATATCGACATCAAATCCGGAGGAGTCACTGTGGCCGGCAACGCCGGAAGCGCCGAAGGGACGGGACGTGGTCCCGAACGACGCGGAAGCCACCATCGCGGTGAGAAGTCGAACACGCAAATGTTCGACACCTGGGGCGCGGCCTTTCAGAGTCGCGACCACGCGGTCACGACGGACGCGCGGATCAACGGTCGTGTGTTGTGTTGGACGACGACACCGTGGACGTGGAGCAGACGTTGAGGTGTACTGACACTAACACACACGATCCCGCGCCCTCGACGTGTGTTTGCCAATCGCACCCGCGCCCTCGATTGTCACATGTGCCCGATGCGGCCGAGTCGGTCGGCTGCCCACTCAGCTTCAAACATCGAAAGGTCAATTTTAATCGAAGGGCTGTAAACCCCTCAAATCGCCCGACCCCACACCCTACGCGTCTTGAAACGCTTTTTACGTGACTGCTCGCCTGTGAGCGTTACGGGGAGGGCGGTAGTGAGCACTTTCTGTTCAAGTCGCGTATGTGGGACTGGTGCTCTTCTTTCTGCTGAGGTGTTTTGAACTTCTTTGTCGTCAAATCCGAGAGAGTGTTTCACTTCGAGCGCGCTCCCCACACAACGCCGATGTCCCGATAGAGGGCCCTCTATCAACACCACACACACGCCTATGTCATTCCACGCCGGCGACGTCGCGTCCGCGATTTCGACCGCGCGCGCGTTGGCGCGCCCGCTTCTCATCGCGCTGCACCTGGTGGCCGACCCGACTTGTCCGAACCCAGCCTTTACCGAAATCGACGACGCGCGAAGTGCCGACCTGGACGAGGTTTGGCGACGTTCCGAGATTCAAAACGAGCTCTCTTCGCACTGGGTAGCGCTGCGTCTTGATGCGCCGACTTTGGTGCGTGGGGATCCAACGGCACCACCACCCGGAAGCGGTCACGGGGTGGACAAACACGCCGGGTTCATAGCCTTCGCGCAGATCTACCCCAACCACGCGGCGGTTTTGCCAAACGCGGTGGGCCTGAACCCAAACGACGGGTCCGTTTTGTTTGGACTGGCGGTCGGTCTTGGCGAAGGCACCAAAGGGACCTCTGGTCTGGACACGGACTGGGAAAGAACGCTCGCGAAGCTGGTGGAAAGCAGGCAGGCGTTCCATACGAAAATGGCCGCCGCGAATGGTACCGCCGCGAACGGCGACACCGCCGACGCCGACGCGGCGGACGCAAGCGGCGAACCGCCGGCGCCGGCGCCTCGCGGAACCCCGGAAACGCGTTTACCCACTGCCGCAGGCCACCTGTCCCACGACGGGTCGCGCCGGGTCACGGCCGGGGCAGGCACGTCCAAAAACACTCCTGAGAAAGAAAAAGAGTCTGTTTCCAAACCCGAATCAAAAACAAAAAACACCGTCGTCGCGAAGCCGGTGCCGATTGTCGCGCACCGCATCGCGGTTCGCGTTCGTTTGCCAAACGGCTCCACGGTGCTTGGGTCGTTGGCATTGGATGCGACAGTAGGGGACGTGCGTGCTTTTGTACGAAAAGAAACACCCGCTGGGGTGTTACTCGACGGGAACTTCGAGCTGTGGCAGACGTGGCCGAAGAGGGAACGCGTGGATTGCGACGGCGACGAAAAAACGCTCAGCGCGCTGGGGCTGAGGGACAGGCCCGCGCTGGAAGTCGTGCTGCCTTCGTCCAACCGTGCTTTAGGGTTTTCCGGAACGAGAGGTTTAGGGTTTGAGGGACACGTCAGCCCTAACGCCAACGCGCGCGACACCCCGGGCACACCAGCTCGCCGTTCAAGCACGTCAACCAACGCGGGTTTGTTAAATTACCTCGCGCAAGTGCTGCAGCGAGCGTGGGCGTTGCTGGGCGCGTTTCTGGGGCTCGGCGACGCGCCTCCGCTCTTGGGAGGCGAGACGGACGCACGGGACCGGCGGGTGGGTGAGGAAGCGCACACCGCCAACCTGGGGACGCAAAACGACGCCTGGGCGGCGGCGACACGAGGGGTGGGCGCGTCGCGAGGGAGAGGTGGTAACGCGGAGGCCTCCAGTTCGAAACCGGGCGGCGCGCGAACGGAAGAGAAAAAAGCCAAGCCCGCCGGCGCCGGGAACGTGCATACGTTGGGATCTACACAGACGGAGTCGGAGTCGGACCGGCGCACAACTTTCGATAACGGGAACTCTACCGTGTGGGGGGGGGACGGGAGTGATGGGGACGACGATGCGGGTGGTCCCGGGGGCGGGACGATGGACGTTTTTTGAATCGACGGCGGACGTGAGCGCGGGTAAATAGTAGGACGATTTTCGTCATTGTTTTACGCAAGAAGCCCCGTCATCACCTGCGTAAAGCCTTACCATCTACTCCCGCGCGATATCCCGCGCGCTTGCTTGGGATGTGGGGTACACCAGCACGTCGCATATCTGCACCCTCCCGGGCCTTGTCAACGCGTAGACGATGTTGTCCGCGATGTCCTCCGCAACCAGCGGGCCTCCGTACTTCATCCCGTGGTAAACGCCGTCCGCTTTTTGCGCATCGCCTTTAAACCGAACCGTCGCGAACTCGGTGTTCACGAACCCGGGGCTGATGCTTGTGACTTTGACCGGTGTGTCGAAAAGGTCCTTGCGCGCGCTTGTCGTGAACGCGTTAATCGCGGCTTTCGTGGCGCAATACACGCTGCCGCCGCCGTACCACTCGATTCCCGCGATGGACGAGATGTTCACGATGTGGCCTTGCGATTGGTAAAACAAAGCGTCAGTCTTCGTGATGTGTGTGAGTGTGAGTAATTAGCCAGAGTAATGTCACGAATACGTATAGTACACGTGGTGTCTCTCGTCTCGGAGACCGGTGTCCAAGCGATTGCTTTGGCACTCGCCGAACCGTCGGCGGGATTTTTTGGGAAAACCCAACGCGCGTACCTTCCCCGCGAGACACCATCCCTGGTGAAAACGCCCTCGTCGTGGCGACCACGCCCTTAATGTTCGCATCCAGCATCGTCGTGACGTCGTTCATGTCGTTTTCAGTCACCTTCGCGGTACCCAGCGCCCCCCCCGCGTTGTTGACCAAGATGGACACGTCCGCGAATGCCTTGGGGAGCGATTTCGGAAGCGCGAGCACGGCATCGGTGTCCGTCACATCCAACACGACGCAGTGCACCGTGGCGCCGTACCGCAAACGTAAGTCGCTCGCCAGTTCCTCCAGCCGCTCCTCTCGTCTCGCGGCGACCACCAAGCGACACCCCAGCTCAGCAAGCCTCTCCGCAGTGGCCTTGCCGATCCCAGACGAAGCGCCGGTGATCAACGCGCACCGGCCAAGCACGGGGACGGGGGCGTACAGCTCGCTGACCATGGGCGCGGGCACCGCGCGTGTGGTGGGGGCGGACATCGCGCGCGTGGTGTGTCGCGAAAGACGACGGACGTGGGGCGCAGAGAATCGAGTCGAACTCGAGAGGACGGCGCGCATGTACGTTTGACGAACGACCAAGGCGCGCGTGACGGCACCTCACGAGATTCGGCCAAGTGGCAAAGAACTCGGAAGAGGCATAAATTCCTTTCGTTTGACTTTGATCGCCAGTCTTGATCGTTCCCTCGGCACAAGGCGCCGCGCGTCAAGAGCCTCGCTACGGTCGCGGGCGAAGCTTGACGCGTACCTCACGGGACGATGCCGCCTCGCAAGGCGGCCGCGGCGGCCAAAACCCCGGCCAACGGTGGCGTCTCGGGTTTCGCGGCATCACCCGAGGCGCTTGAAGTCGCGGCCAAAGCCGCTTCCACGATGTGGTGGTGGGACCGCGGGAGCGGCGGTTGGCGCACGCGGGACGCGTTCGTCGCGCCAAGCAGTGGCACCAAGACTGCTGTGAAGGACGAAACGTGGACGCCGTGGGAAACGCTGGTTGATACCGGGGAGGCGCCGTATTTCCGGTGGTTCGCGGGCGGTTGGACGAACGCGTGTTTCAACGCGGTTGATCGGCACGTGCTTGACGGCCGCGGCGACGAAGTCGCGATGACATCGCTGCCCGAGGAGATCACAGTAAGTACACCGCGATGCGACGTGACACGACGTGAGCTGTTAGGCGCGGTCGCCACGGTTGCCGCCGTGTTACGCGAAACGCACGACGTGCAGCAATTCGACCGCGTGTTGTTTCACGCCCCCACGGACCTCACCCTGTGCGTGTACATGCTCGCGTGTCAAAGGCTGGGCGCGGTGTACAGCGCCACCGCCGTGGACGCGGCGATTGACGTTTTGGGTGACCGGATAGAAGACCTATCCCCGAAGCTGGTGATTTGCGCGCCGAATGGAAGTACGCAGCACGCGGGGGTTTCCATCGACTGCGCCGCGAAAAGCGGCGCCGCGATTGGCGCGAACGCGGCGAGCGGTGCGCCGCGACCTGAAAAACCAGCTCTGGTACAAATAGAACCGACCTGGGGTGCGTTTCACAAGAAATACGGACTGGAACGGTGGGGGGCGATGTCCGACGCTGAGGCGTTCGTGGAAGCCAACCCGGAGCAGGAGGCGGACGCGTCGTCGAAACCGCGAAAGAAGCAGAAGAAAGGCGTGAAGCTCGCCACCTGTTCGGCGCGACCGGTCGAAGCGGACCACCCGCTGTTCGTGAGCTACACCAGCGGCAGCACCGGGTCGCCCAAGGGCGTGGTGCACGGCCACGGCGGGTACGTCAGTGGGGTTTGCGAGAGCATGACTTGTGTGTTTCTAACCAAACCGGGCGAGGGGTGCGGGGTCACGACCAAAGGCGGCGGCATCCTCACCGTGGGCAGCGCCGGCTGGATCACCGGGCAGTCGTACCAGCTGATGGGTCCTCTTTTGGCGGCCGTGCGGAGCGTGTTGATGGTGGGGTCACCGGTGTTCCCGTCGCCGTTGAGGGCGTTTGAGACGATCGAACGAGAGAAGATCACGATTCTCAAAACGGGAAGCGCGGTGGTGCGGCAGCTCATGACCGATCCGTCTAACGTGGGAAAGCTGGATGGCATCGACACGTCGTCCCTGCGAGTGGCCACGTTCTGCGCCGAGCCGGTGAGCATCGAGGTGCACCAGTATGCCGCAGCGCACGTCACGAAAAACTTCATCAACAGCTACTGGGCCACCGAACATGGCAGCATGGTGTTTTCGCGGAACGTGTCGGTTCCCATCGCAACGAACGCTCCGGATACGAAAACCTGGCCGCTTCCCTGGGTTTCGGTGTCGATTTTACCCGAAACAAGCGACGTCATTATTACCGGGCCGTACCCGTCCCTGGCGCTCACGGTGTTCGGCGACGTGAGGCGGCTTGATTTGGCGAGTCTCGACGCAAGAAACTCGGGAAGTCGCGACTATGGAAACTTGCAGAGTAGTCGCGACGGAAACGTCTCGCGTGGTCGCGATGGAGGGAGATTTGTCTCGAGCTCGAAACCGTGGCGCGGTGACTTGGCGCGGTACGAAAGCTCGTACTGGCTAGTCGGGGCGAATGGGTTCGTCCAGGGGGACGTGGCAAGGGCGCACACCTCCGCAGGGAGTGGATCGAACGACGCTCGCTCCGGTTCCGGGACGAGAAAAACCCCCCCCGCGAAATCAAAAACCGCCACCGCAACCGCAACCGCAACCGCAAACAAAACCGCCTACACCTTCCACGGCCGGTCCGACGAGGTCATAAACGTGAATGGCAACCGGGTCGGTACGGAACAGATCGAGGCGTGTTTGTGGAATGTCGAGACTAACGGGTGGCACGTCGAGGGTACGTATTGAATTTCCCAAATCCCAACACTGTTTGCCCATACAAGACTGACACTTTATTTTATTTATCGTAAGACGTCTGCGTGGTCGGCGCGCCCGACTTCGTCAAGGGCGACTCGCCCGTGGCGTTTGTTAAGTTTCAGAAAAAAGGAGGGAACAACGGGACGGGACGTAAAATAGGTTCGAAACAGACCTCGAAAGAGTCTCAAACACTCACTAACAGCACTAACAGCAGCCACTCCATCGACTCCATCGACCTGGTTTCCTTCAAAGCGGATTGCGCGAAAGCGATTGCGAAACACGTAGGCGCGTACGCGAGTTTGGACCACGTGTTCGTGGTTGCGGATTTGCCCAAAACGGTGACGAACAAAACGTCGCGGAAAACGCTTCAAGTGCTGTTGCGGGGCGACACCGCGAGCGACACGAGCCTTGCAAGAAGGCACGTCCTTGTCCCCATCGCGAAGGCGGTTACGGAGTGGCGCAAACTAAACCTGGTGTCGTCACACTCGCTTGACTTGCGAAAGTACTGGGCGAAATACACCGTCGACGAACACTCGGTGCAAGGCCGGCCGATCGTGCCGGGCGCCGGGTGGCTGTGCCTTTTGAGTTGCGAAACTCAGTCCCTGAAACTGCAGGACGTGGCGTTTATGCGCGGGGTTTTTTCGCCATCGCAAACCGTGGTGCTCACGAAACGGCGCAAAGCGCTGCAAGCCACCGTTGGAACCGAGGTTGTGTTAAGGGCGAGCGTGGGTGGCGGCGCGGCTGCGCCGGAGACGATCGGGCCGCGTTTGGGTTGGGGGCCGTCAATAGACGGAACGGGAGACGGGACGCGTCACGCGAACAACTCAAAAAACAATCGCAACAGTGGCGGCACGAAACGGAAACCGACCGACCAACCACCACCGGGGGATGTTCCTTCACCTAAACGAGCGAAGAAACAGCCACACCCCGAACCAATACCCGCGGACCGCGTGCTGGTCACCGAGGAAGCCACGCGTGACCAGCACTACCGGCGGTGCGCGGCGTTGCGTTTGGAGTACGCCGGGTCGTACCGCGCGGTTCAAAACGTGGTGTGGAGTGGGCACGTTTTCAAGGCGCAATGCACGGGCACGCACCTCGCCGCGGTGTTGGACGCGGGTCTGCAGGTGGTTTGCGCGTCCATACGAGGCGCGACTTTCATTCCAGTCGCGGTGAAGGAGTTCCACCTGACGCGGTTACCGGACGAGTTCGCGTTTGCGTTTTCAGGGTTGGGTTCTGGAAGCGGTTCTGGCAGCGGTTCAAACGAGTCAACTATATACGTGCATGGAGAGATAATCGAACAACACCCGGAGTACTTGATCGCGGATTTGCGGTACGAGATGGACGGTACCTTCGCCGCGATGGGCCGCGTGCGTTTCGCGCGGGTGGAAGGCGTCAAGCCGCGGGAGCAGCCGGAGAACCGTCGGTCGGAACGGGACGCATTGGGAGCGAGGGCGCAGACGCTTGACCCGAAAACTTCACTAGCGCGTCTGCGCCAGCTCACGGGCGAGCAAAGGGTTGAAGCCGTCAGGAGCGTGATTCGGTTCACCGTGTCTGATTTGACGGACACGGATGTTGATTTCGACAAAACGGTTTTCGACAACGGCATGCACTCCCTGAACGCGGTGGAGTTGCTGTCGCGGGTGAACGACGCCCTCGGTACGGGCGTGACCACGAAGTTGGTCGTCGCGGACGCGCCCATGAGCGCGTTCGCGGAAACCGTCGCGGAACACGCGATGACGTACGAATCACCCGACGTGGACGACCCGAGCTCGAAGCCGTTTCCCAACGTGGATTACGACACCCTGAACGAGCTCGTGCGGTTACGACTCGCGGGCAAAACCGTCGGGGTCACCCCCTACGTGTTCCTCGCGAAGTACTTTGCGTGTACGTATTGGGGCTTTCCCAAATCCAGGCACTGGTTGATGCTCTGTATGGAGTGCAGTTACGCAAGTCTTACCACTACAATAAGTGCACCAGAGTACAAGACTGTTTGCCCACCGTATATAAATCGCCCATCACGAGAATCAAGACTGACCTTTTTCTTTTTCACAAACAGACAACTGGTTCAAAAAGGCGTTTCAGTTTTTCCGAATCGGCGGCCCCGCGTTCGTGCTGAATCCGCCGAAATCTATTGACCTCGGTGTGGAGGTATCCATGAACCGCCGAGTCGAGTTCCGTGACATCGACATGAACCAGCACTACACCGTGGAGATGATCGTGGCCCGATCAGTTGACGGAGTAGAGCAGCTCATGGCGAAAACCGGGTTGTCCCACGTCGAGCTTTATTACAAGTACGTATGCGCGTTTCCCAAACTCGCCACACTGTTTTACCTCTAACGCTGGTGACTGTTTGTCCATACATCGCCCAATACACGACGTTAACCACTTTTCTGTATCAATCACAGACGCAACCTCTTCGCGGCGAAGATTCAAAGCACGTTTCACAAAGAACTCGCGCTTGGGGACAAATACTTCATCAAAACCAAAATCACCAAAGTCGCCGGGGCGCTGATGGACATTCGCGTCGCGTTTCTGGACAAAAACAACGTGTTGTGTTTCGAGATTCTGTGGACCATCTTGATCGTCCTAGATTCCAGAAAAAGAGTGCTGCTGGATTGGGAAAACGTGGATTTGATGGAGGGGAAACGGTTGTTGGCGGGGCCGGGGAAGGACCGGATCGAAGCCCCAGCCACGCCCAAGAAGAGGAAAATTTTGGAGACTGAAGACGGAGACGAGGAGTAGGGGCGGGGTCGATACTTGCAGAAACGAGTGCGTGGGGGTGTGGGTATTTTTACCATTACGAGATAATACTTGACTTGAACAATACAACGCCTTCGGAGATACTACTTGCTTCCTCCCTTTCTCCCTCTACTCACGTAATAATACTTCCCATCACTCCGCCGCTTCACTTTCCTTTGGAAACCTCCGTCCTCTGAGGAAGCTCCAGTACTCGGCGTTGAGTAACGCCGCGCCCCACGCGCCGCGCGCCACGTTGTTGACGACTACACAGAAGGTCACGTCGAAAAGGTCGTCGGTGGTGTCGATGTTCCCCACCACGATTGACATGCCGTTTTCGAACTCGCAGTCATCTTTCGGCCGCGGCGTGCCTAGCCGGGGCGGGCGGTCGATTGCGTCGGCGGATCGATCGTCGTCAACGGCGACGTCCAACGGCTTTACCCGAATCAACCGCGTGGGCTTGCTCGGCAACGGCGCGTCACGCAGCGGGTCGAACTCCACGAACGCGTCGTGGATCTGTTGAGACGTTGGTTTTTCCACTCCAGGCTCGCGTTTTTTAAACGAAACCCGGATATCCACCAGGTGTCCTTTCTGCACCGGCACGCGGTACGCGGCTATCGAGATCTTACCAATGGAGGGCATGATCCGCCGCAACTCCGCTTTCTGGTACTCCCCCGTGCGCTCCACGGTTCCTTTCAGCGGGTACACGTTACCCATGACCAACTCTTTGGGGTACTTCGCGTCTCCTCGGCCTGAAAGGGACTGAAACGTGGTGATGCTCACGTCACAAACTCCACCGAACTTCGCGTCAAGCGCCCGCAGCGCAATCGCCACGCCGCAGGTCACGCAGTTTGGCGACTTGACCAGCGACGTCGAGTCCCACTCCGGGTTTTCAAACGAGTTCGCAACCGCCAACCGCAACACCTCGGGGTTGGCTTCCGGTACCGACAGCGGATTGCGGAACTCGAACCGCGCGTGCGGCGAAATGGAAAACACCTTGATACCGCGGGCGCCCAGTTCGTCTTACGACGGGTAAAACAAGATGTCAGTCTCGAGCCTTGCCGTACGGCGTACAGTACGGGCAAACAGTCTACCTGTGATGCATGCAGTACACTTCCTTTTAACGACGGCCGTGTAGTCACGTAGGAGCAGTAAACGCCGTGCCTGGATTTGGGAAAGGCCCAACACAATACGTACCTTCGACGGCGCCGTGTTCCGGCGCGATGAAGGAAAGCGCGATTTTGCACTTGTTTTCCAAAAGCACCTCCGCCAAGGATTGCACCCGCACGGCCATGAACTCTTCAGGGAAGTTTTGCGGTTTCCAAAGATCGCTCCCGTAGTGCTCCACCAGTGCGGCTTCTTTCTTTTCGAACACCACTGAGAAAGGTTTCCCTATAGTGGCGCTGCTGCCCACCACCGCGCCTAGCTTGAAAGTCGGGTGGTGTAACAGGTGCAACGCGACGCTTCGCCCGACGTACCCGGTGCCGCCTATTATACACACCGGCTCTCTGGTGTCGATTTCTTGGTTTGATGACCCGTCCCCGGCAGTCGCTTTCGCGCTTTCGCGGTACACCGATTTCTCCAACTCGGGATGCACGTACGCGCTTCCGCAGGCGTGGCACACCGTGCCGCACTGGAACCGGCCTTGGCTCCGCGCTTCCGTGATCCACCGCTCCAAGCACGTAAGATGGACGTTTGATCTTTCGTCCCGGCACGCGCAGGGCGTTGGTTTCAAGAAATCGTCAAGCCCGTTCGCCTCGCACGTGGTTTCCCAGCAAATCCGGCACACCGCGGTTGAGGTGACGCACGACGGACCGAGGACCTGCATGACGGACGAATGCGTGTTTTGCGACCCGCGACACACACCAACCGAAACTCGGGTCACGAGGCGCGTTAGCGTTCACGGCCGTGGGCCTTGGTCACGCCAGCCCTCGACTCTTCGTCAACCGCGGACCACGGGCCGGGTCGAACACCGTTCCGCGCGACCGTCCGCGCGCAGCCGCTCGGTTCCCGCGTTCGCCGCTCGCGTGCGCACGCTCCAACGTCTGACCGAGCGCACCGAGCCTCCCAGGATTTTAATGCAAAATTCCAAAATATTCATAGTGACTACCCCAATCAAGCCGTGAATTAACGTGATTTAGCGTGAGGATTGATAGGAACAACCTCCGGTCGTTTTTCACCTATCAACGCTCGCTATATGTCGTAAATTGACGGCTTGATTGGGGTAGTCCATCTCAAAACCTATCAAGGATGCTTTTGAAAGGCAAAAATGCCTTCGTGTGTCGTCAACGGGGTATGGTTGGTTGGAAGTGTGACGGCGAGATGTATTCCTCCTCGCCGGCACGTTGTTGACAGTTTGACAGTTTTATCTATTGTTTCAATATAGAGTATCTTGTAATTCTGAACTCCGAGACTTCAAGAACCCCCTGAATGAAACTCGAGAATAAAGTGTCAAAGTGTCAAAGAAGCACTGTCCTCCTCGCCGGCACGTTGTTGACAGTCTGGCCGTTTTATCTATTGTTTCAAAATAGAGCGTCGGAGTTTGTTATGGCGTAGGTTGCATTCATGAAGTCAGGCCTACTTCAAACAGGGGTCGGGCCATACCTGGAGCGAAGCGACCACAAACAACGCCAAACTTCGGTTAGTCGCCTTCGGCGTGTCACCGCACACCGGCAGACATCGTCGCTTTTCTGTGGGTTGAAGGAGTAACGAAGTACCGAAATTTCCGAACTCTATCTTATAGAATTCGTGGAATCTTGGAAATACGCGACCCTCCGAGAGAAAGTCGTGTTTCGGTGGAAACCACCGGACGACGACACTGTTTTCTCTAGACTAGGAAACACGCGACCCCTCCGAGAGAAAGGTGGTGTTCCGTTAAATCCTCGTGGCTCGTTCTTCCGGCGACTCCTTCACTTCGAACTGTGCTCGAGCACACAGCAGCCTCAGAGCGCCTTTCGAGGCAACCATCTAACTTTCCCCACCCTGCTGTGCGCCTTTTCTTTAAGCGCGCCTCCTCCTGTTCCTACCAGGACTCCCTGAGTTCAACCAGCGAAAAGCGCTGCGGTGTGCCGCGCATACCGATGGCTTGAACTCAGTACATCGCAAACCGTGCGCCGCGGGCGCGCTTGGTCTGAACGTCAGCGACCAATGCGACGGGACGGATGAAATAAAAGCGTGTGCGGCGAAGATGGTGTGATGATGGATGTGTGGCAATAATACGTAATACAGTCAAACGCATCGCTTGTGTACACGTCTATCCATTCCTAATTAGTTTGCATTATTAGCTTCTCGCATCCCTAAATCACGCCTCCTTCGCACCTCTCGGCGACCGCCTCGGCGGTGTTTTTTTCGTGTCCCCCTTTTCCGTTCGCAACACCGCGTTCAACAGATACCGCCCGCTCAAGCCATCGAACACAAACCGAGCCCAGTCCCTCCATCCCGGCTTGGTTGTCGTCGCATCATTGGCACCAGAACCTTTCCCCGTCGCGTCACCCGACGATGACGCGCTTCCGAACAGCGACGAAGTCCACGCCAGGTACGCCGCGATGATCCCGGAGAAAAACAAAAGC